>Ga0116170_10004556_pt1 | contig 12632 bp, 7 predicted proteins | sample AD_JPNHW1_MetaG_FD_89797 | JGI IMG/M metagenome (GOLD analysis project Ga0116170, IMG submission 89797) | Active sludge microbial communities of municipal wastewater-treating anaerobic digesters from Japan - AD_JPNHW1_MetaG | ecosystem: Engineered > Bioreactor > Anaerobic > Digestate | place... | reverse complement strand
TCCTCGAACGTGCAGCGCGCGTCGAGTTCGATCTGGTCCGGACGCAACCCGGCCTGGACCAGCTGGCACCAGTTGATCACCCCGAGGTTCAGGTTCCGGAACTCGTCACCCCCGATGGCGCCCGGAAAATGCGAAAAATGATCCCGGAACTCCGCCGCCATCTCTTCGCTCACTTCGTAGTGGTACCCGCAGACCGACGGCCCGATCCAGACCAGCAGGTCCTCGGCGCTCGACCCCAACTTCTCCAGGTGCCGCAACGCCCAGGTCGCGATGCCCAGCAGCGTCCCCTTGCGCCCGGCGTGCGCCACCGCCACCCGGCGGCTACGACGGTCCACCAGCGTCACCGGCACACAGTCCGCCGTGAACACCCCCACCAGCCACCCCGGCTCGGACGCCACCACGCCATCGGCGCCCGGTACCTCGAATACTTCTCCCGACTCCACCTGCTCGGAATCTTCCACATCGCTCCCCACCACGGCGAGGCGGTGGCCATGCACCTGTTCGCCCACAACCACCGGCACCGGCTCCAACCCCAGAAGCGTCGGCAGATCCGCCGCCACCCCCAGGCGCGGCTCATCCGCCTCCGCGGCCACCCGCGTCGTCATACCACAATTCAACCAATCCAGGGATTCGAACAGGTAGGGACGAATGATCTTGGGGACGCCCCCCTCGGACGGCTCCCCCCCTGCCGGTCTGGCGCGCCGCTTTGGCTGGAAAGACCCCATGGAAAACCTCTGAGAAAACGTTTTATCAACCCATCGCACCCGGTCCGGTAAACAACGGGAACGCGATGGAAAACCTGGACGCAGCCACCGTCCCCGCTACGCCTCGCGCACCCCGCAGAAAAGCGGGTTGGCCCACTGGTAGTTCGGGATGTTGATCTCGCCGCTCCAGTGGTGACCCACGTTGGTGGGCAGTTCGGTATCCTCGGGATCGAGCCAGTCGTCAAACCCGAACTCCTCGAGCTGGCGCGCCGCCGTACGCCGCGCCGCCCGCTCGACCATGTTCAGGTCCGAGTCGAGAATGTCCGACTCGAGCGCGTTGTCCCACGCCTTCTGCGACACGCCGTACTCCTGCAGGTTGTAACGCTTGTAGGCCGACTTGAAATCGAAGAGATACTCGCGCAGCGCCTGGGTCGCCGCCTCACAGGCCGCCTTATCGTCCAGATAGCGGTACACGGCAATCGCGTTGCCGAAGGCCAGCGTCAGCATCACCACGTTCTGGAACATGGCGCGCTGGTCGAGGTTGTCCGCGTCGAGCGCATACGAGTTGCAACTGTCGAGCAGGAAGAAATACGCCTGCGCGGCCAGCGCCGCCGTCACAATCTCGACCATCTTGGTCTTCTTCTTCGACCCCTTGCGCAACGTCCGCTGGACGATATCGTCAATCCGGATATCCGCCTCGCTCATGTCGTGCTGAATGAAATGCTCGCGCCAGTAGATACACGCATACTCGACCAGGAACTCCTCGACGCTGGCGCGCGCCGTATCCGCCGAGCGCGCCCCGGTCAGTTTGGCCAGCACCCCCAGCATCCCGTTCTTGAGCGTTTTGGGGTCCCCGCCCACGATCCGGAAGCAATCGTCGCGCGTCTTCGTCCAGGCGATCTTCCAGCAGGGCGACCCCTGGCGTTTTTCGTTCCCCTTGCCGGAGCGGCGTACAAACGGCTTACTGGACATCACCTGCGGTTTGCCATCTGCTGCCAGAGCCCACCCGCGCCAGCGTCCGTAGGCGTTCTCCTCGCCCATCGGGTCCTGATCCGGGCGCTTGTCCACCATCTCGACCACCAGCGGCTCGTGCGACGCCACGCCGAAACGCCCATTCAACTTGCGCCGCGCGTACGTATCGGGCGAAACCGACAGATAGCTCAACTCGCACAACTTCAGAATCCGCTGCTCGTAATTCACCGCATCGCGCGGCGAGTAGGTCAACGATTCGATACTCTCAAAGTGCGCCCACGTGTAATCCACTCCGCTGTCGCCCAGGTTCGCGTCCACCTTCGCGATCGTGCGGTCAATGATCTTCTTGATGGACGGGTGACTGTGCATCATCCAGTTGCTGAACCCCGGATCGCGGAAAATCACCGTCGTGTCCTTGAGGGGCTTTTTCCCCACCGAGAGCTGACACCAGGATTTCATCAGTTTGTCGAGGCTCTGCTGCGAGGCCAGAGGCGAGTCGAGCAGCAACACCAGATGCGGCTTGCGAAACTTGCGTGCCTGCGCGAACTTCTGAAACTCGTCGCACACGATCTGAACCGTCTCGCGATCCATCGCCGCCTCGGGCGCCCAGAACCCGATCACCATCTGGTTCTCGTCAATACTCTTCAGATACCGCTCATAGGCCCGCAAAACCGGCTCAAAGAACACCAGGCCGAGCCGCACACACAGCCGCCGGTCGAAGTTCGACGGCAGAAGCGGCAGGATGCAGTGAAACGGCGTCGTGAGCGTCGGCGCCACGGCCCCGGTTTCATACAACTCGATCAACTTGCTGTAGGACGTCTCGCCCGCCTCGTAATCGTGCTCGATCAGACGGGCCAGCGTGTCGGGGTCCACGGCCATGGACATGAACGGCACCATGGTGCGCTCGTGGTGATCGTTTTCCAGATACTGACGCAGGAAAGCCGTGGCGCGCAGGAAAATCCGACCGAAAAGCCGGTAGCACTGGATCATCATGTCGGTCCAGTTGCGCCCCTTGACCTGCCGTTCGCCAATCGTGGTCGTCACCGGGCTGAGCCGCTCGAAGAACTGCGGCGGCTCGGAGAAGAAATCCACCACTTCTTCCGGGTCGTCGTTGCCCAGCCTGGCCTCCAGCACCCGCTCGATGTCAATGCGTGAGCCAGCCAGATAAGTATAACTGTGATAAACGGGATGAAAGCGGTTCAGCAAAAGAATCCACTCCTCCTTATCGCCAAATTATACGATTGCCGTGCTTTCCCCCCGGCAAACCTCCAAACGAACCAGCAAGAGACGTGCCGCCTTGCGCCTCATCAGCCGGGAGCCAGCTGCCAGGAGAACTCCCGCAACAATACGTCTCCAACCCGATGGACTCTATCACCAGAACTCCCCTTTTGTCAAGCATTCGCACATTGCCCGAACGCCGACACCTCCCCGGTTTTCCGCCTTTCGGATGTCTTTCCTCAAAATACTGATATTCAAGGGGTTATGAATCCACTCTGGGCGCGTTTCTCCTCACCCCTGGAAAGCCGGAGGCCCCGATCCCCATCCACGAAAACGCATAACTGCCTTCAAATCAACAGGATAAGAAATGATCGGGAAATCCCGGTTGATACCCGAGATTTTCCGATAACCAGTCTGCCGATGCCGAGTCGGAAAGAACCGCTGAAACAGAAACTCGGAAGGCTGATTTCAGACAGGTTGAGAGAAAATCAGACCGCGCCGGAAAACAGGTTCGCTCAGACCTGCTGGCCCCTCTGACTCAACAAACGCCCCACCTGTTCCCAACTGCGCAACAGCATATAATGATAATTTTCCTCAAAATAATTCCCGAAACTGATCCGGAAACAGTGCAACGCCTCCACCCGACGTCCCAGCGCCCGATACGCACATCCGCGGAAATAATGCAGATAGAAGTCGTCCGGACCCACAGGCGCCAGATTCTCCAGCACCGCCAGCGCCAGTTCCGGCTCCCCACTGCGCGTCAGACACTGAGCCAGAAAACTCTTCGCCGGCACTTCTGACGGTTCGGCCTCGACCAGCCGCGTCATTTCGGCCCGCGCCTCGCGCCAGCGGTTCAGATCCCCCAACGCCCAGGCCCGCAACAGCCGCAAATGCCCGGGCGGTTGCGGCTGTCGCGCCAGTTCGGCATCCAGCCACCCGAGCGCCTCGGCCGAGCGCCATTCGAGCAGGGCGATCTCGATTTCCGCTTCGGTAACCTTCGCCTTCTTATCCCCCTGTTGCGATTGGGACTCCTCTTCTATCTTCTCGACGCCTTCCCCCGCGCGATCCTGCAAAACGCGGTCGAGCGCCATCGCTCCGAGCGACAGATAGAGCGACTGGGTGGAAAGCGGGCACCCGGCGGTCTGCGCCGAAATGCGGGCCGTGGCCTCCCATTGTTTCAATGCTTCGTCAAACCGATCATTCTCGAAAAGCGCCAGCGCGTACAGGTTCGCCACCACGGCATTCTTCGGTTCGCCCGCCGCCAGATCCCGCAGGTCGTCCACCACCCGGTCGAAGCCCCCCGCGACCATCCAGGCCACAGCGGTCTGGGTCCGGACGACCAGAGGAGCCAGCCCGGCCGCTCCCGCCCGGCGCCAGGCCGCCTCGCTGGCCTCCGCCAGCCCGGCGTCACGCAGCACTTCCCCCGCATCGCGCCAGAACTCGGCCGGCTTCGCGCCCGCGGGGACGGTTAACGCGTCGGCCCCTTCCCGGAAGACGGCCAGCAAGCCCTGCGCGACCGGCACTTTCCGGTCCGCCAGCGCGGCACGCGCTTCGATCAAGAGTTGTCGCAAATCGCCCGTGGCCATGAAACAAAACCTTTCCTGGTACAACCTGACACGCGCAACCGGCGGGAACCCGTGCGCGAAAATTTCAGGGACAGCCCACTGTCGCGGGCACTCCGGCTCGTCCGCTCCGATTTCGCATCCCCTTCCCGCGGACGTTTCTCACGCCGGGTCGGCGTAGATGCGGAAGTCCATTCCCGGGAAAATGTTGTACCGATTCTCGAGGTCCGACAGAAACGCTTCCTGACGCGCGCCCGTCTCGATCAGGCGGCACAGCTCGTGGAAGTTCCACAGGTGCTCCTTGGTTCGGCGCACCGCATACTCGACCGTCGTGCCCGTTTTCATGATGAAGGCCCAATCACTGCTCTGGGCCAGCATCAGCTCGCGCGCGGCCTGGTTCAACAGGCGCACTCGGCCCCCCGATTGTTCCCACCGGCACCGGTTCGCCAATGCGATCATGCGGGCAGTCGCCTGGTGCGGTGGCGGTAGATCCAGTCGTTGCTCCCCTCGAGCCAGACCTCGCAATAGCCTTTGCTCCCCCAGGAGGAAAAGGACGGAGTCGCCACCTGATTGGTCGGGTAACGCTCCAGGTACTCCGACGGAGTAATGAGTTCCAAGGCCTCCGAATCGTAGTGAATCTTGCGGCAAAGCGACTCGAGGAAAAGCGGCCCTTCGTACCACCAGTGCCCGAACAGTTCGGCGTCATAGGGGGACACGATCAGCGGGCGCCGATCCATCCGCGACGCGAGATATTCGAACTGACGCTCGCGGTTGAACATGAAGTTGCCCGCGTGCGTGTGGACCCGCTCGGCCGCCACCGAGGGCCGGTAGGGCTGCTTGTGGGCCAGTTCGCAGGGGTTGCCCGTGATCCGGTGGTACTTGAGCCCGGTACTGATCCGCATCCCGCTTTCATGGATATAGGGGCCGATGTAATCCTCCCCCAAGTCGTATCCGATATCGCGGTAGAACTCACGGTAATCGAAATCGCCCGGGTAACCCTCGTTGGCGCTCCAGACCGACTTGGACGACTCGACATCGCGTCCGAAGGCCGCCACGCCCGAGTGGCAGTAGATCGGCGCATGGACCCCATAGACCGGCAGGCGGTCGGCATAGAGCAGACCGTGGGTGTCCACAAAGAAGTACCGAATGCCCTGCTCGCGCAACGCCATGTCCAGGCCCGGGAAGTACCCGCACTCGGCGTTCCAGATCCCCCGGGGCGGGCACCCGAAATGCTCGACATACGTCTGACGGGCAACGGCCAGCTGGGCGCGGACCGCGTTGGGGAAGTCCTCGAGCAGGGGCATGAACACATGCGTGGCACTGCACGTGATGATCTCCAGGACGCCCGTATTCTGAAAATTCGCGAATGCCCGCAACAGATTGCCCCGGTAATGATCCCGGAAAATCCGCAGCGCTTCCTGGAAGCGGTCCAGATACATGCAGGCCGCCTCGTGAAACTCGGGCTGGTACTGACGCGTGCGATGCACTTCCTTCTCGGCCAGTTCCAGGAGTCCCTCGAGGTGGCGCATGTAGCGCCGCTGGAGCAGTTCATCGGCCAGCATCGAGGCGAGGGGGGGGGTGATGGACATCGTCAGACGGAACGAAACCCCCTCGTTCACCAGACGCTCCATCATCGCAATCAGGGGAATATACGTTTCGGTGATGGCTTCATAAAGCCAGTGTTCCTCGAGCATGTATTCATGCTCGGGATGCCGCACAAAGGGGAGATGCGCGTGGAGGACCAGACACAAATAACCGGAGGGATTCTCTTTCGGCATGCACCCTTCTCCCGGGCGGCCGAGGCCGCCAGACAATACCCCAAGTTTCAGGTTTTTCGCTCGCGCATGCAAGCACAAACTCACGCTTCGCGCCCATACGGCTCACTTGCCGCCTGTGTTTTTCCACGCCCTTTCGCCTTGAAGAACGGCAGAAAATCCCGCCGGGAACCCGACCTTTTCTTGACAATTCAGGGGGAATCGTGGAAGGATTTAGAACATTCGAGTCCGCAAACAGGGCGGGAAAGCGCGGGCCATTTCGCGTGCCGACATTCCCCGGATACGGACAGACCCAAGTGCGCCAGAGCCGGTAAAACCGAGTTTTTCATACTTTTGACGGCAACACGAAAGGGGCCGGAACATGACGGATCTCAATGTGCAGGAAATTCTCAACAAAGTGCGCGAGAACAAAGAACTTCTGGAACGCAAAAGTGAAGAACTCGACCGGACAGTGGCCGAGATGAGTGGCCTGCAAGTCAGGATCGAGGAGATGGACCAGGAATTGACCGCCCTGCGCGCAGAACTCGCCCAGGCCGAAACCGTGCAGGAAGAACTGGCGCTCCTGCGCCAATATATCGCCGAGAAGGACAACGCCATTCAGGATCTGCTCATGCAGAACGCCGACCTGCAGGAGAAAATGGCGGAAACAGAAGCGCGAATCAAACAACAGCAGGTCGAGTCGAAGGACCAGGAAGCCCTCGTCGAGGAACTCAAGAACCTGCTCGGCTGACCCTGAAAAAAAACGATCCGGGCGAGGAATTCCTCACCCGGACCCGTTCTCACTTTTCTTATTCGAGACACCCGGTTCGGCGTTTACGTTTTCCGAAACCGGGTGTCTTTCTGTTTCATTCTCAGAACACCGGCTCGGACACTTCCGGCGTGCGGGCCGTATCGTTGATCACTTTCAGCCCACCCATTCCCATGCTGCTGGCCGTGGTCGGCGACTTCGGTTGAATCCCCACACGAAAGTCCATCTGGTTGGACGAACTGTCGTTACTGCTCGAATCGTAGATGTTGTTGCGGAAACCGATACTGAACACCAGCAGGGCGTCGTGCATGTCCCGTGAGAACCCGAAACGCAATTTTCGGAAACCGCTGATGCGCGAGTTCCAATCACTCGTCACCTCCGAGGTCCACTTGGGCCCCACCCGTCCTCCCAGCACCGTCCGAATGGTCGTTTCGTTATCTTCTTCGGTGTAGCGGTCGTAATTGTCGTTGCCGCCGCTCGACTGGTCCAACTGCTCGTAGTACTGTGCGCCAAACCGCGCCCACCACAATCCGCTCGCCGGACGATAGTTCGTGTAGGCCCGCCACCCCAGCGCCGAGTCCGTGTACTGCAACGGATCGCTCGGGTCGAAAATCTGCGTTTCATACACGCCGGTACTGCCCGAGAAAGAGAGGCGCTGGTCCGCGGAACTCCAGGAACCGGACACCACATTGGCGCTCACCGGTTCGTTCGCATACAATTCACTGCCGCTGATCAGGTTGCGGTAGGAACGCAAGGCGAGTTGGAGACGGGGACGCGCCACGTAGTAACGCAGGACCGCGTCAATGTTGTGCTCGCGCAGGCGGAAGTTGTACAGGTCGTCGCGCACGAAGCGATCCCCCATGCTTGCATACCATTCGCCCAGCGAATCCTCCGTCGTTTCGCGGAAGCGGTGCGTCAGGTTGAACGTCAACGCGTCGCTGAAGCGGTGCTGCAGACGCAGCATGGTGTCCCCATACGCGAAACCGTCCGAAACATCATCCTTGAGGTTGTAGCGCTCGCGTCCGACCAGGAACGTTTCCGGTCCCACAAACGTCAGGCCCCCCTCGCGATCTTCCAGAGTCAACGGATCGTCGGGAGTCGCATCGAAGTTATAACCGAACTCGTCATCCTCGCGCGCGGCCATTCCCACTCCCGCGCCCACCCGGGCCATCAGGGTCGTACGCTTGGAAATACGCCAGCGGCCCATCATTGCCTGGTACCAGTCCACCCCTCGCACCATGGCGTCGTCATCGGAACTGACGGCATTGAGCCCCTTGTCGAGGTTGTTGAAAATATTCAGGTCGGAGTAGTAATAGAAGGGCAGATTCCACATTTTGAGCCACGTGGTGGCCATGGTGATCTGCGGGGCGCGCATACTGGCGGTTCCCCAGCGGTCCGTCGGAATCCCCTCGTCATGCCGATTCGAGATTTTCTTGTCGGGCTGTTCATCGAAGTCGCGGTCGTTGTCGGACGGGCTGGCATAATTGTTGATCCGGTCGCGTCCGACCCGATCCTTGACCTCGAACAGGATTCGCGCCACATAGTACTCGCGCGTCAGCGTCAGGGCCGTGCGCGCCCGGCGCTCCATCACACGATTGCGGTCGTTGTCGTTGAAGACATCGAGCACGTCGTCGAAGATTTCCGCGTCATTGAGCCAGTCCACATTGGCCGTCCACACCAGCCCCTCGGCCACTTCCGAACGGTGCTGGAAGCCGACGTAGTCGCGCGTCATGTCGTCTTCCCCTTCGACCTTGCGGTTGCTGTCGCTCAGGCTGTACTCATTCAGTTTTCCCCGATGCTTGTCGTTGAGGAAGTTGTACTCGTAATCGAATCCTTCGCCGGGCCCCCGCTTGGACAGATAGTCCACAAACAGGGCCAACCGTCCCTCGCTGACCGTTTCCGTCTTTTTGTCATTATTCAGGGACGGCTTACGCAGTTCATGGCGGAACGCATACCCCAGCCGTCCGTAGGCCCCGATGCGCGAGTTGTAACCGGCGCGCACGAACCAGGGCGACCCCTCGCGCAGGGATTTCGAGTAGAAGGGCAGGTAAAACACCGGCACGCCGCGCAAATAGACCGTCGCGCCGCGCATCATGAGTTTTTCATCCTTGAACACCACGATTTCGCGGGCTCGGATGTAGTAGTGCGGCACGGCGAATTCGCAGCCGGTGAACTCAACTTTCTGAAAAACAGCCTCGGATTCGCTCAACTGTTGGGCCGCCGGCCCCTCCACGGATTCGTCACCATAGGGGGTCAGGCGGAAATCGGTATATCGTCCCGACATGCCGGACGCGGAACCGGTCTTTTGGACAAAGTCGTACGTGAGACTCTTGGCATGCACTTCCCCATCGCTGCCGCGCGTCAGGACGACATTGCCGTCGGCCTTGACCTTCTTTTGCGCAAGATCAATCCGCATCTCGTCCGCTTCGAGCTGCATCTTCTGGCCGCCCACCATGTAGGAAACCCGTGTGCGGTTTTTCGAGTAGGCCGTGTTGGTCTGCTCGTCGTAGTCCAGATAATCTTTCTTGCTGAGGGCCTCGATGCTCAACCCCTCGGCCAGTTCCTTGGGGACTCCCGCCTCGATGGGCGTAATGGTCCGCGCCCCCGTGTCGGATTTCTCTGCGTTCGGCGCCACGGTCTGTGTGCCGGACGTCGCCGCAGGGGGTTCAGGCTCCTGTGCCCCGGACGGCGTCGCAAACACGCACACCCCCATCAGGATTCCCAGACACGACAAAAGGCGTAACCGCCGCCCGGAAAGAACTCGGGAAATAGGGACAGTTGTCTGCAATTGCACTCCCAGCCTCCGCGGTTCCAGATTCTGCCTCGCCCGCTCACACGAAGCCAGCCATCCGAACCCGAACATATCCATCACGTTTTTCATCATCTACACCACAACCTGCCATCCATCAAGAACTGTGTCCGAGCTACGACGGCACCCCGCTCTTCTCCCCCCGAGTTCTGCACAAGACCCGACAAGGAGCGCGTTACCGATGAACCACCCGGTGGAGCAGGTAAGCACCGATTCCCGACAACAACACAATCGGCAAGAACATGAAAAACGGACCCAGTACAAGTGAACCGGAACGGGTCAAATGCTCACCGCTATAGAGAAATCCATAAAAAACCAGCAAAAGTCCGAAAGCCACGCTGATTCCGACCGACTTCCCTGACGGTCGAATATAGATCGCCAGGGGGACGCCAATCAAGACAAAAGCGAAGCAGGCCAAAGAAATCGAGATGCGCTGATATGTCGCCGCTTCCATCGCATAAATATCGCGTTGCTCGCGCGGCGCCTTCTTCTGGTCTTCCGACTCCCTGTTTTTTTCGGCTTTGGCTTTTTCCTCTTTTTCTTGCAGGAGTCCCCGCCGGTAGGCGATTTCGTCGCCCATGTCCGTCAGGGTCAGGCCCAGCATCCGGTCGTCAATATCCTTACCCGATCGGCCCATCCCGTCCCGGCTCGTCATCATGGATTGCTTGAGCGTGTCGAAATGGAAGACATAGTACTCCGTATCGTTCCGGTTGCCCATGAAATGGATCGTCCCGTCGCGCAATTCCAGCATGGTCTTGCCCGTGGCCACATCGGTGTAAAAGGACCCCGTAGAAGCCAGAACCAGGGTTTTAACCATCTGATCGGGTTGCAGTTCCTCGGACGCCTTGCCTGAGGATTTCGAGGACTTGCTCCCGGCCTTTGTCCCGCCGGAGGGTTCCTTCGGCACGGGCGCCGGGGGATTTTCGCCCACCGCACCTTTGAGGCGGGTCAGCCCCTGAATGGCCGTATCGGAGATCCGTCCCGTCGGCTGGGAGGAAGCGGCCGAGGCATTGCCGTCGTCGGCGCCTTTTCCCGTCAAATCCAGCAGATCGCCCCCCTCCATGCACAGATACACGTTCTTCATCTGTTCGGTCGTCGGGTCGAGTTCCTTGAAATAGAACACGGCGTCGCTTCCCGCAATGCTGCGGTCCACGAAACGCCCCGGCTCGATGGCGTCCGTAATATCTACGGAAGCGGAATCGAGGAGGGTGTAGATTTTACTCATCATCCAGGGCGCGAAATAGAGGGAGTTGGCCAGGATCGCCCCGGCGGTCAGAAGGCCGAACAGCACGATCGGCAGGAATGTGCGGAACAGGTTCACGCCGTGCGTCCGGAACGCCTTGACCTCGCTGTCCACCGTCAAACGGCCAATCCCCAGAAGGGTTCCCACGAGGAGCGACATGGGCAGGGTCAGCGTCAGCAGGGTCGGCATCAGACACCCCAGCGCCTGGAGCGACGCCTGCGCCGACATGGTACCGGCGATCGTGTCCGTCTCCGTGAACACCGTCCGGACCAGCAACAGGAAGGTCAGAATCGCCATGGACATGACCGCCGGCCACAGCACCTCGCGAAATACGTACCGCTGCAGAATCCCCAACACACACCTCCCGCCCTCACGACATCCGGACACACCCTTGCCGCCTCCGGTCTGCCCGTCTTCTTGCCAACCCCATTGCCCAGCTTCCGCCCCGCCCACCACGGGCTGGCGCGTTATCTTACCGCAACCGGCTCCAAAATCAAAACGAAAAGGCTTTCCTGTTTCCTTGAATACGGTTTCGTGGTAGAAATGCTGAGGAGCGGTCCGTACCGCCGTATTTTGACCATCCGAATGCCTTTGGAACAGGATTGTTATGGCCCAGAAGCCCAAACCGATGACCACCACCCTGTGGAACTTCCCCTCGCAGCAGTACGGGGATGAAAGTCAGGGGGACAAGGATTACCGGGGCGCCACACCGGCCTACATCCTCTGGAACCTGCTGCAACGCTACACAAAGCCCAAGGATCTGGTGGTGGATCCGATGGCGGGCAGCGGCACGACGCTCGATGTGGCACGCGAACTGGGACGGCGCGCCCTGGGATACGACCTGAACGTCACGCGATCCGACATCTTCCGCTGCGACGCGCGCAAACTGCCGCTCGAGGATGAAAAGGCCGACTTTGTCTTTATTGATCCGCCCTACTCGACCCACCTCTCCTACAGCGGCGACGAGCGGTGTGTCGGGGAACTCGACGCCCAGAGCGGCGCCTACTATCAGGGCATGGAACAGGTTATCGGGGAGATCAACCGCATCCTGCGCCCCGGGCGCCACATGGCGCTTTTCGTCTCGGATTCCTTCAAGAAGGGACAGCCCTTCCAGCCGATCGGTTTTGAACTGTTCGCCCTCCTCCGCCGTCACTTCGAGCCCGTGGACATCGTCGCCGTCGTGCGCAACAACCGCACGCTGCTGCGCAACCACTGGCACACGGCTGCGCTCGAGGGGAACTATTACCTGCGCGGGTTCAATTATCTGTTCATTCTGAAAAAACCGGGCGGTCGCCCCGATGCCCAGCGGCAGAACGCCATTCAGGGGCAAATGAACCTGCTGGCCGGGGAGAATGCGCCCGCACACCCGGTTGCCGAAGAGGCCCGTCCCCGGAAGCCCTACGAAACCCATGCGCACCGGCGCACGGGCGGGAATCCCCATGCTCCCCGTCCAGACAGGATCAAAGAGAAGAAGCGGGGCGACTGATCGGAAGGCGAACGAAAAAGCCGGTCACCGGGACATGCCGAAACAACTGCCCTTGATTTTCTCGGTTGTCAGCCGCACATCGTTCTCGAATTCGAACCCCATCATTTCGGTCATG
>Ga0116170_10004555_pt1 | contig 12634 bp, 13 predicted proteins | sample AD_JPNHW1_MetaG_FD_89797 | JGI IMG/M metagenome (GOLD analysis project Ga0116170, IMG submission 89797) | Active sludge microbial communities of municipal wastewater-treating anaerobic digesters from Japan - AD_JPNHW1_MetaG | ecosystem: Engineered > Bioreactor > Anaerobic > Digestate | place... | reverse complement strand
TATCACCTGAAAAATTTAATTTATCAGTGACTTTTGCTGATAACAAAGTTATGGCAGGATTCCGGGAAGTATATTTTATTATTTTTGAATAGACAGGATTGTCGTTTTCATCAGTGAACAGAATGCGAAATTGATTTATTCCTGAATGTGGTTTTATCTCCAGGGAGAATGAGTTGTTTTTTACAGAATCTGTTGCCAGAAGTTCTCCGATTTTCATCCATTTATTCCACCGGAATTGTTCAATGATCATGGGTTCATCCATTAGATCCCCTTTAATTCCCCAATTGATTTTTGTGCCTGTTTTATCGACTTTTGGAGAAATGAATGAAAGCTTTTCAACCACTTGTAATGCTTTAGGATTAATGACTTCGGGCTTACAGGTGTTTTTATGGTTAATGATAACGGTCACCGGATCACCAATTTTTAAATTCAACAGGGAAAAATCAACTTCAAAAGCATTGGAATTTATTTCATCCATCGTCGGTTTATCATTAACCAGAACTGCCGTAACACAAAAGCCATCGCCGTCGCTTGGATTTATTACGTGAAGGTTAAAACCATAATAATTTCCTTTAAGAATAATTTCTCCTGCAAAAACGTTTATGGCAAATAAAAGCAGGAGGGTTAGTAAAAAAGGTTTTTTGTTCATACAATCATAAATTCAGAGCAATATTAATTATTTTTCAAAAGTGAAACTTTTTGCCGACCAAAAAGTTTTCAAATTATATCAACAAAAGTATTTTCGGGATTAAATATTTCCATCAATTTGTTTTTGACCATTTCTGGCGTGATACTTTCAATGCATTCGCACTGTTTAACCATACGGCATTTGCTGCATTTTTTGTTGAGTACAAGGTAGGTCGCATTTGTTCCAACCGGAGCCCAGCGGCCCGGATGCATTGGTTTGATGGGCGGAAAAATACCAATGGCAAATTTGCCCAAAGCTGCAGCAATATGTAATGGCCCGGTACTGCAAGCGACCAGGCCATCGGTATTGGCGATGAAACTTGAAAATTCAAGTAAGGATAGCTTTCCTGAGAGATCGGTAACCCAAGGGTGGTCTCTGATGATTTCCGATTGAATTATTTCTGATTCTGAAGCCGTGCCGGTAATAAATATTTTGAAAATATCTTTGGGTAAAAGGTCAATTAACGCAGCATAATTTTTAATGTTCCATTCGCGGGCACTACCTTTTGATTTTGGGTGTAAAATAAGGTTGAAGCGGGTGTTGTCGATCATATCACGATAAATATCAGGAAGCGAATTCGGAGGAATTATTCCATAATTTTTTACGATATCGTTTAAGGTAAAAGGCCGTTTAATACCAAATGCCCTGAGAAGTTTGATGTTCAGTTGTGATTCATGTAATTTTGATCTGCGGCGTGTAAAAAATATCAGTTTATTGCAATATTTCAGATGATAAACTCTACCAGTAGTCCCGACCCGTTTTTTGATTCCGGTTTTTTTTGCAAGTTGAGCAATTTGCCTTACAGGGAATGCATGCACGATATAATCAGCATTTAATTTTTTAAAGTTGATAATTTGAGATTGAGTATCCAGGTCTTTTATTGCATCCCAGTCAATAAACCGATCAACATACTCGCTCATTTCGATAATATCCTTATTGTATGCTTTGCTCATGAACATAATGTAAGAGCCGGGAATGGCTTTTTTAATAGCGCCGGCCATAGGTAAAGCAAGTATCACATCACCGATACTGTCGGTACGGCTTATAATGATACGGGGATTGCGTTTATTGATTTTTTTCCGTTTTGTATAATTCTTTAAGCTTTTCATATTTGATAAAAACTGCATTTGAAGAAATACGGGCAATAGACCAACCTGCTATTCCATCTAAAAACCCCAGCTGAAGAAAAAACATTTTAATAAACTTGAATAAAGGAGAAAGCCAATATTTAACGAAGTTAACACTTTTCCCTTTATTAAACATATCCACTGCAACAAGTTTCGATAAATGCCTGGCCTGTGCCTTATGGCCTTCACGGGTATAGTAACTGTAATGAAAGCAATCTCCTTTCAGTAAAGGAATTTCGCTTTCGTTATTCACGTTCAGTCTTTCATGGATAAGGCCTTCCCAGTGATGGTCTCTTCTGTCAAAAAACCTTACTTTTATATCCGGGTACCAACCGCTATGGTGTATCCATTTTCCGCAATAATTAGTTAGCCGGCAGATGCGGAAATCAGGATTTTTGAAGTCTTTTTTAACGCAAAGTATACTGTTTTTAAGTTCTTCTGAAAGAGCCTCATCTGCATCGATGGAAAAGATCCAATCATATATGGCCAGGGAATTTGCGTAATTTTTTTGTTCGCTATACCCCATCCATTCCCGTTGAAAAAATCTAACCCGGGCATTTTTACATATTTCAGGGGTCTTGTCTGATGAAAACGAATCAACCACAACAATATCATCCGCAATATCCCTGACAGAATCAATACAACGTCCAATATTTTTTTCTTCGTTAAAGGTGATGATAACAACGGAGAGATGTTTTTCCATGTTCAGAAAAGATAAACAAACTTATGAAAAATATTTCAGTATGCGGGCATTAGTATAAAAAATTGTTATAGGGGTAGATCTTGGCGTGCATAACACTTACAGTTTCATAGATCATTTTTTTCAATTCTTCAATATGGGTTTTTTGAGTGGCAGAGATAAAAACCGACGGGCATGATGATTTTGCCATCCAGGTTTGTTCTAAGTCTTCCAGTGTAGAGTTCTCTTTACCTGCCGGGATCAGATCATCATTATCTTTCTTCACAAACCGGTAATTATCAATTTTATTAAATACGGTTATTGTAGGTTTGTCGTTGGCTTTTATTTCTGCAAGTGTTTGAATTACTACATCAATTTGTTCTTCGAATTCGGGGTGTGAAATATCAACCACATGAATAAGTACATCTGCCTCAAATACTTCGTCCAGCGTTGATTTAAACGATTCAATCAGTGCATGAGGCAACTTTCGGATAAAACCAACAGTGTCGGATAAGAGAAACGGAAGGTTCCCGATGACAACTTTGCGTACAGTGGTATCAAGTGTTGCAAACAGTTTATTCTCTGCAAAAACATCCGATTTGCTTAGTAGATTCATTATTGTAGATTTACCAGCGTTGGTATAGCCGACTAAGGCCACGCGTATCATTCCGCTACGGCTTTTTCGCTGCGTAATCTTTTGTTTGTCAATTTTTTTGAGTTTTTCTTTCAGCAGAGTAATTCTGTCCTTGATTACCCGGCGGTCGGTTTCAATTTCTTTTTCTCCCGGCCCTTTAAGACCGATACCTCCACGTTGTTTCTCGAGGTGCGTCCACATTCCGGTGAGGCGTGGGAGCAGGTACTGGTATTGTGCAAGTTCAACCTGGGTACGGGCATATGAGGTTCTTGCCCGATAAGCAAAGATATCCAGGATAAGATTATTGCGGTCGATGATGCGGCAACGCAGCGCTGCTTCAATATTGCGTATCTGCGAAGGATTCAATTCATCGTCAAAAACAGCGAGATTAATGTTGTTTTCTTGAATAAAATCAGCGATCTCTGTAATTTTCCCCGAGCCTACATATGTTCTGGGGTCAGGCATATCAAGCTTTTGAAGAAATTTTTTTACCGGTACGCCTCCTGCTGTTTTAAGTAAAAAGGCAAGCTCTTCAAGGTAAAGTTCAGCTTTTTCTTTGCTTTGTTTAGGAGTAATAAGCCCTATAAGTATAGCGCGTTCTTTGTCGTTATTGTTTAGGTTCAAAGGAGTAAGTTAAGTTAATTGAGCGTTTTATTGAGTGTTAGTGGTTGCGTCCTGAGTAATATTTCTAATTTTTTATTAAGGGGGGATTATTTTAGCTTGTTGCCGTTGGCAAAAAAGAAAAGGGATATGGCCCCAAAGACAAAAAATACTGCTACGAAGTTTCCTTGTCCAAAACCATAATGCATCACTATTTCATACCCGCAACCTATTATAAGAAATATAGAGGAAATAATGGTCAGAGTGCCTCTTTTCATAAAGCCGCCAATAAAAAGCAATATCCCGAAAAGTGTAAAGCCGACTGCAACTAAATAATTGATTTTTTTAAAATCAGGAGTCAGCAAGGCGCTGAAAAAAATAATATAGTCAAGTACAAGTATGGCAATACGCAGTGCCCATGCGGATATTGGAATAAATGCTTTTACCTGTTCCATAATTGTTAAGATTTATGCAAAATTAATGAATCTAATTTACAAAGGATTACCTTTGTTGAACAAAATCAATAATTGATGTCGAAACTGGTGCTCGATCTGCATGAGATTTACAACAAAGGCAGGCTGATTGACAGTGCATTAAAAGAGATAATTGATGACGCAGTTGAAAGAAAGGTCGACTGGGTGGAAATAATCCCGGGTAAGGGCAGCGGGCAGTTAAAAAAGAAAGTGCTTCGTTTTCTTGAACAGAAAGAAATTAAAAAGTTATATCACCGTATTGAAAAAGACAGGGATAACTTTGGGAAGATATTTGTATACTTCAGATTTTAGTCCCGAGCATACTGTTTAAGATCATTTCGGGAGAAAATGAATCTAATATTATTTTTTGTCTCCCCATTTGTATGTTTCGATATCAAATCCTGCCAGTAATAAAAGTTTGTCGGTTACGGTATTTATCAATGCATCAATGCTTGCGGGTTTTGAATAAAATGAAGGTGATGCCGGACATATTATGGCTCCGGAACGGGCAAGAAGGTTGAAGTTCTCAATATGTATCTGGTTGTATGGCATTTCCCTGACCAGGAGTATTAATTTTTTGTTTTCTTTCAGCATGACATCTGCTGTCCGTGAAATCAGATCATCGGCATAGCCGTGGGCAATACGGCCCAAAGTTCCCATACTGCAGGGGCATATGATCATAGTATCATACTGTGAAGAGCCTGATGCAAAAGGTGCAAAGAAATCATTATTGTTATAAACATTTCCGAAAGAAAAAGATACTTCATTTGTGCCAAGCTCCAATTCACGCACCCTGACAGCGTTATCAGAAAACACGATCCCAAGATCTGACACCTGATCTTTTAACTCATTTAGCCGTTTAATGATACTTTCGGCATAAATGGCTCCACTGGCTCCGGTAATGCCAACGATAATCTTTTTCTTTTTCATAATTCGTAAATAGCAGATAAGGTTATTGAACTGCTGAATTGCCACCTTTTTTGTATTCGCCAGTATTTTATTTCAGAACCGCGAACAGGAATTATTGAATTTTCAAATCTCATATTTGCCTTCAGATGTTTGATAATGTTAACGCCCATGCCGCCGATAATGCTGAAATCGAAGTCGTTGAACACCGGGCGTTGCGAATCGTCCACTATGCCGTATTCGTCTTTTTCAATTCTTTCTTTTTTCATTAGCACTCCCATTGCCGGGCCGGCCTCAAGCCAGAAGCGTTTTGAAAACTGCCATTTATAAACTATTGCCAGTTCAATATAATGAAGATTTAATTTATAAATCGTATAATCATTACTTTTTGGATGGGGATTCTTACTGCTGCCTTTTAATATATAATAGAGTTCAAGTTCCAATGCTGATTTTTCTGTGAAACTAAAATTTGAAAAGCCCCCGACATATGGGCCGGCTTTATTGAACCCTGCAAGTTGGTCGCCGGAAATTTGTGAGGCGGCAATACCGGCAAAGAATCCCCCATGGAACTTGTTTTGGGCAAATGCCCCGGTAATCAAAAGCATGAATAACAGAAAGAATATTTTTTTCATATTGATTGTTATGTTGTGTAAAGGTAAAAAAAATAATTATGTGTTATAATCCTTTAATTGCTTAAATAGTGTTTGTGAGAAAACGCCAATTTTTTCGTTCCGCTTGCGTCAAAAATGCTCTTTTACCCAAGTAATTTCCGCTTTTTGCCACTTCGTATGCCTCAAACTTGACGTTTTCTTTTTGCAAACAGGAGTTTTCTTATTGACACTAAATAGTCAGAAGGCCAGGTAGTCCTTTTGCGGGGAATATATATTTCTGTCAGGACAAAACGCATCTGCCATTATTTGTTTGCATGGTGACCTGCTTCATTCTGTTTTTTATTTGCGATAATTCAAATGAACTTCATGCTCAGGAAGCGCTTTTAAGTATACTTTGATTGGATGATTTTTTGAATTACCATCATCATGATTTTAAACTCATGCAATATGTATTAAAAGTATTATAAATCAAAGATATAAGAATTAATGGGAATTACTACTATGCCATAATGGCACTTAAACGACGAACAAGTATGCCATAATGGCTTAATTGTATTTCTTCATAATCTATTGTATATATGATAATTATCTTTTTTTGCTGTTTTTTTTAACTTTTTGCATAGCTTTTGAAAATACCGCAGAAAGCATTAAAAAAATAACCAAAAAATTAAGGAGGATAAAACCATGAAACTTATCAGATTTAACAACGAACCGACATTTTCGGATTTAATGAACAGTTTTTTTGAAAACGATTCGGACAATTTCTTCGCAAGAAGGCGTTGTAATGTTCCGGCAACAAACATTGTAGAAAACGAAGATTCTTTTGAGCTCGAGCTGGCTGTACCTGGAATGAGCAAAGAGGATTTTAAAATTGATGTTGAAAACAACACATTGACGATTTCATCCGAAAAACAGGAAGAAAAAGAGGAAAAAGAAAAGAATTATACCCGCAGGGAATTCGTCTATGGTTGCTTCAGCCGCTCATTTGTATTGCCCAAGAGCATCGATGCGGAAAAAATCAAAGCCGAATACAAAAATGGTGTGCTTTGCCTGAACCTTCCGAAAAAAGACGAAGAAAAACTGAAAGTGAAAAAACAAATACCGATTAATTAACAGGCGTGTGTTTGAAAAAAAAGGAGGACTGGAAAGCGCCTCCTTTTTTTGTTTATAATTTTGAGATCAGTAAAAATCTGTCAATGAAGCGGTCTCGTCTGATTTATGTCCTGATTTTATTAACAACATCAATTATGATGTCTTCATGCAAAACATCACATCATATTGCTGTAAATCATCATAATACCGCACATAATACCGGCCATAATACAAACAGTAATTCCAATAATAGTTTAAATTCAAATATCGCCTCGAAGTATAGGCTATATTCTGATAAGTTAGGAGTAACCTTCAAAGGCAGTGAAGATTTAAAACTGGTAAGCTGCTTATCGGAATGGTTGGGAACTCCTTACAAATACGGAGGCAATACCAGGCAGGGAACAGATTGTTCGGGAATGGTTTCGGCAGTTTTTAAAGAAGTGTATAATATAAACATGTACAGGAATTCTGCCGACCAGTTAAAAAACGTAAAAGTGATTGATAAAAGTGAACTCAGAGCAGGGGACCTGGTTTTTTTTAAAATTTATAACGATACCATTTCACATGTCGGAATTTACCTTGGAGAAAATAAATTTATACATTCATCTACCAGAAAGGGTGTTGTAGTAAACAGCCTTGAAGAGGATTATTATAAAAAATGTTATTTTACATCGGGGCGGGTGGTTGGTATGCCTCAATGATGGCAAGCTATAAATAATGCCTGAACGGAATAAGAAGATTTTCAAAAAGTTTATGCATAACCGGCCGGCGTTTCCATTGCTCGTAATTAAATTCTTCGCAATTTTCCAATGTTTCATTAATATGAACAACTAAATCCTGAGTCAGGTTATCATTTTTTCCGGTGAGCATAAGTTCATACATATACCTGAAACTCCGGTAGTCAAAATTAGAGGTGCCGAAACAAAAAATTTCATTATCGATTAACATCAGCTTTGCATGAAGATTATAAGGCTTGTAGAACAAAAGTTTAACATTGTTCTTGTATAATATTCCCAGGTACTTGCTGCGCAACGCATCAACAAGGCCGACATCTGATTGTTTTGGAGTGATCACTTTTACGTCAAGACCCCGGTTTCCGGCTTCCATGAGCAATTTTCTCAGATAATAGCCGGGCAGAAAATAAGGCGTTTCAATAATTATTTGTTTCCGGGCGTGTTTGATCAGTTCTTCAAATTTCTTTTTTACACGCTGCCTGGTCAGGGATGGAACATCGCGGATGATCTTGAGTTCGCCGCAATTCAGGGCACTGGTATGACGTCGGATGTTAAAAGTGTTCTTTTTATATATTTTCCAGCTGTCGTTGAATGATTTTTTAAAAACATGGGCGATTTTGCCCTCAAACTTTACAATAAGCTCGCGCCAGTTCAGTGAATACTGATTTATATTGGCAGATCCCAAATATGCAATATGATCATCAATAACGATTACTTTCCTGTGATTTCGCCTGTGGTGTTTTGTAAAAGCATCAATGTTGTATTTGAGTTTCATGAAAAGCCGCACCTCTGCGCCGTTTTTAACCAATTCATCAAAAAAATCACTGCTGAACAGCGCACCCCATGAATCAATCATTAACCTGATTTTTATACCCTGCCGGCTTTTTTTTGCCAGGACATCGCGAAATCGTGTTCCGACAGCATCGTCAACAAATTTGAATGTTTCGAAACATATTGTTTTTGTTGCATTTTCCAAATCAACAAGTAATTCCGTATAAAATTTCAGGGGATCACTGAAAACCCGGTGATTTTCTATACATGGTGATATTTTTATTTCGGATGGCATATTATCTTATTCTATCCGGATTATTTTTTATAAAAGAACTCCACCCTGTATATGATTTTTTATCTGTAAGGGGTGTTTTTTGAAAATAATGACAAACGGCAACACCCAAAGCATCTGTTGCATCAAGGTATTCAGGTTTTGTCTCAATGCAAACGATCCTGCCGAGCATAGAAGCAACCTGTTCTTTTGATGCATTTCCCTTGCCGGTGATCGCTTGTTTTATTTTGCGTGGCGAATATTCAAAAACCGGAATTGATTTATAAAGGGCCGCAGCAATAGCCACTCCCTGGGCTCGTCCAAGTTTCAGCATCGACTGAACATTTTTTCCAAAAAACGGCGATTCAATAGCAAGCTCATCCGGTTTATATTTTTCAATAATAGCGAGTGTTTCTTCAAAAATGGTTTTCAGTTTTAAATGCTGGTCGGTGAGCTTGTTTAGTTTTAGTACATCCATTGTAATAAGATCAATCTTTTTATCTTTGTTATGAATTAATCCATAACCCAGGATGTTTGTACCCGGGTCAATACCAAGGATTATTCTGTCGATGCTCACCAGATTAGTTTTTGATGTACAAAACAAAAATAAACAAAAGCGCAAATAATTTTATCAAAATCCTGATAATTATTATCTCTTTTGGCTTTATTGCCTATCGTTTATTTTACCGGCAGGATATTTCCGGATCATTTAGTAGCTTGAATTTATTTTTAGACAGGAGTTCATCAGTAATTATTTTGTCTCTGGTGTTTTTGCTCATGTTGCTCAACTGGAGTTTAGAAACAGTAAAATGGCGGTATCTTATCGGGAAAATTGAAAAAATTTCTTTTATTAATTCTTTTATGGCTGTTTGGGCAGGGCTTACAGCAGGCTCTTTTACTCCCAACCGAACCGGAGAATTTTTTACCCGGGCTTTTATTCTTGAAAAAGCAAACCGGTGGGAAGGAATATTTATCACATTTATGGGAAGTATCAGCCAGCTAATCCCAACCATGATTTTTGGTACCACAGCTGCATTTTTATTTATTGTTTCACTAAACCCCGGGCAGTATAGCGACAGAATACTAATGTATTGTTTGTTGTTGGGAGTTTTATTGCTGGTTACGATATTTCTGGTAATAATGTATTTCAGGTTGCCATGGCTGATGCGATTTTTTAAAAAAATAATTCCTCATAAATATGAACGATTTCGCATTCATATGGATGTTTACAACAAATATTCGTTTAGAGAATTGTTTAATGCATTGGTTTTAAGTTCAATACGGTATTTGGTGTTTACAATACAGTATTGCCTGCTGATAAAGCTTTGTAATATTGAAATTCCTTTTCTCCATGCATTGATGGTGGTCTCCTTAATTTTTTTGGTAACAACGGCAATACCTACATTTGCGTTGACAGAACTGGGTGTCAGAGGGTCAGTCAGTATTGTGCTGATGGAAATGTATTTTAATAACAGGTCAATCATGACTGATATTTCAGCGAATGCATTCCTGGCTTCCTCGATGATATGGATTATCAATCTTATTATTCCGGCAATAATTGGCGGATTCTTTGTGTTCAGGCTTAAGTTTTTCAGAAGGTGATTTTGTTTTTATCCATATTATTTTCTGCCGTTTCCTGCCTTTGTTATCTTGGCCTGATCATTTTTTTTACCCACGGATGGTATACCGGTAAAACCTTTATCAGAACAAATCAAACCCCGCGAACCAAGACAAGTATCATTATCGCGTTTCGTAATGAGGAAGAAAACATGTTGCCATTACTGATAAGTCTCTCGGAGCAGGATTATCCTTTAGCGCTTTTTCAGGTAATACTGGTTGATGATCACTCCGGTGACGGGAGTTATAAAATAGCTGAAGAGTTTATTCTTAATAATGGTCTTCAGCATTTCACACTTCTTTCTTTAACAGATGCGGAGGGTTTTTCAAAAAAAACGGCTCTTAAAAAAGGAATAGAATGTTCAACAGGAACATTAATTGTGACAACAGACGCTGACTGTGTTTTTCAGAAAAGCTGGTTAAGTACCATGGTGGATTTTTATGAGCATAACAAATGCAGGCTTATTTCAGGACCGGTAGCCATTGATGATCGTGGAGGTATGTTTTCAAAATTCCAGTCACTTGAGTTTCTAAGCCTAATGATTAGTGGAGCGGGTGCTCTGATGGCCGGTAAGCCTGTAATGGCCAATGGTGCAAACTTGTGTTTTGAGCGCAGTCTTTATAATGAATTGAATGGATACCTGTCACATAATAAATTCGTATCAGGAGATGATATTTTTATGCTTCATGCTGCAAAAAAACATGTAAAAAATAAAAATGAAATCTGTTTTTTAAAAAACCCGGGGAATATAGTTTTGACAAAAGGAGTGACAAATTTCCGGAGATTTTTAAATCAGCGAATACGTTGGGCTTCAAAAAGTACTGGTTATAAAGATCCGTTAACGATCTTTACGGCTTTTGTTATCTTTTTTTTCAATCTGTCAATATTTTCAGGCTGTTTTTTGGGGTTTTTTAATGAGTGGATAATGTTTACAGCCTTAATTTTATTTTTTGTAAAACTGGTGGTTGATTTTCCGTTAATATACTCCGGGACAGGCTTTATTGGAGAAAAATATCTTTTGTGGCTGTATATACCAATGCAGATTATCTATCCTGCTTATATCGTATTTGTGGCAACATTATCTTTTTTTATTAAGTTCGACTGGAAGGGAAGGTCTATGAAACAGTAGATTATTAAGCGGGATCATTTTGTCATTCTATACACCAACATTCACCTGCGGCCTACTTATTGGAAATATAATTTTTTACTTTTTGTAATATGCCATATTTGTAATAACTCGGCATTAAGTTCAGAGTCTTTATAACATGTAATTTTATCCCAGCCCATTACCGTACAATCACAATCAAGTTGAACAATATTTTTCGGAGATTCTGCAATTTTCCTTAATGCCTGAATTTCGCATAAGTTGTTGTCAAAATGTGATTCATTTGCGTTAATAAAAACAAATGAAAAAGCGAGAATCACTAATATGTAAATTAGCCTGAATTTTTTAATACTATTAATTAAATGGTAGGTTGAAATACCATAGAGCAGCATCAGGCATATTGTGACAGGCATTATCGTGTCGTACCTGATAATATTTGGCCGGTAATCCCTGTAACCACCCAGTGGAAGCAATAAAATATACAATAATGAAAAAACTCCGACCCATTTAGAAAAGTTTATAATTTTCCTCCCAAATTCATTATTAAGGTTCTTTTTTATAATAAATAGATTTATTCCAATCATTGCTAAAAATAGGGGATATCCAATTTTTTGAGAAACCAGATAGTAAAGTCCGGCAGGAATTTTTAAATATCTGTCAACAATGGGAATTTCCGATTGTGAAAAAAGTGAATTGTGCATTCCCAGAAAGATAGAATAGAAGCTTAAAAAGGAGAAAAAAATGAAAAATAGCGTAACATCTTTGGGGATTTTTTTGAAACTGACTATTATTCTTTGCCTCCATAAGGGATGAATCGTGTTTTTATAATTATGATAAAGCCGGTTTGTATAATATAAAAATGATATAATGAGTATGATGCCAGGGGTTAACGGTCCTGAAAACATGACGATAATGGATAGAAAAACAATAAAGATTTTTAATCCGGTGTTGAGTTTGTATTTTTTATCTATATAAAAATTCTTATAGAATGGAAATATCAATAGCAGCAACAAACATAGCGGTAAGGCATAATTAAGGCTGTATGTTATTGAAGGATCAATAATTCCCATATACCTGTTATATCCTTCGGTTTGAAAAAGCGGCAAAACTAATAATATTGCCAATAAGATTTTATTTTGCCTGTTCAGAAAGAATTGTTTAATGTAAAAAGCCAAAAGAACCATAATACCGGCTTGCAGGATTATTTTTATTAAGGCGCAGGATAAATAAACGCTTTCAATAGGGTCAACCCAATGTTGCAAAATTAAGGGCATATTTAAAAAGTATGCCGACATAAAGTATTGTACAAAATACCTGTTGGGGTT
>Ga0116170_10004553_pt1 | contig 12636 bp, 9 predicted proteins | sample AD_JPNHW1_MetaG_FD_89797 | JGI IMG/M metagenome (GOLD analysis project Ga0116170, IMG submission 89797) | Active sludge microbial communities of municipal wastewater-treating anaerobic digesters from Japan - AD_JPNHW1_MetaG | ecosystem: Engineered > Bioreactor > Anaerobic > Digestate | place... | reverse complement strand
GTAAACTGGGCAACAGGGCTGGCGACAGCCTTGGGTTTTGAAAACGCCGCATACAGCCTGTCCCTGTTAAGCACGTTGTTTTCGGGAGGCTCATTGGAGAGCGGGTCACGGATGCAGGCATACGCTGTGGCATGGCATGGGTTTCTTGCTTCACCGTGGTTTGGTTCTATATTTACCGGAATAAAAAAGTTGGGAATGCACAGTGATTTTCTGGATTTGCTTTCCGGCATGGGGCTGTTTGGCACGGTCGGTTTTGGTTTGGGAGCCTGGCAGATCGGGCGCGGAGCGTTCAGGGGGATTGGTCGGGAAGCGCCGGTATCCCACATTGTTCTGCAGTGGATCGCGTTTCTCGCCTGTCTGGCGCTGGGCACGGTGTTTTACTCTCGTGAAATATCCCTGGTAATGTGCCTGGTGATGGCGCTGCTGCAACGGGAGGAGAAACCGCAGGACAGAAAGGGCTTGGGCGCTTCACGGGCTTGAAAGCGAAGAGCAAAAGCATTATAATGGTAAAAAATCTGTAAAAATCGCGTCAAGGAAGAAGGCGGCCCCCATGAGATGCCAGTACTGTGGTTATCTGGACTCCCGCGTTATTGACAGCCGACCGACGGAGGAAGGCACAAGCATTCGCAGACGCCGGGAGTGCATGCGCTGTGGGAGACGTTTTACTACCTACGAAAAGATCGAGACTGCCGTGGTGATGGTGGTAAAGAAAGATATGCGTCGGGAACCGTTCAGCGCGGAGAAAATTAAAAAGGGTTTAATCCATGCCTGCCAAAAACGTCCGGTCAGCATGAAGGATATCGACGCGATAGAGGAAAAGGTGGAGAAAGCCGTATACAGCAGCGGTGAAGATGAATTCAGCAGCCGCCGAATCGGCGAACTGGTGATGGAGGAGTTAAAAAAGCTGGATGAAGTCGCTTATGTACGCTTTGCCAGTGTATACCGCCAGTTTACGGACGTAAGCAGTTTTATGGACGAGCTGAACAAACTGGTTACGGAAAATAAACAACGCGCGCAGAACGAAAGTGACAATCCCCAACCGTAATAAATTGTTACATTATGAGTACGGTCTTGAAAAGCAATGCGGGAAAAGCTTTTTCAAGGCCGTTTTCTTATGGTCGCAAGACCTGCTTTTGTATTCCCGCAGCGGTTGTGTTATACTTTGCTTGATGAATGCTGCAAATGGAAGGGAGGGATTTCGATGACTGGACAACCACAATCCGTCCTGCTGGTGGATGGGCACAGCCTGATCCACCGTGCTTATCATGCCCTGCCCGCGTTAAGCGTGGATGGCGTTGCCACCAATGCGGTTCAGGGTTTTTTCCTGATGCTGTTTAAGGCAATAACGGATTACCGCCCCGGGGCGCTCGCAGTCATGTTCGATATGCACGCGCCAACATTCCGGCATAAAATGTTTACGGAATATAAAGCCGGGCGTAAACCGACGCCGGAGGACCTGCGGCCGCAGTTTCCGATTATCCACGAACTGCTGACCGCGATGGGCATTACGCAATGCGAACTTGAAGGTTACGAGGCGGATGATCTGCTGGGGACTGCCGCGAAGCTGGCGAATGAGCGCGGCATCCATGCCTATGTCCTGACCGGTGATCGCGACAGCCTGCAGCTGGTAAATAACAATACACAGGTGATTTTAACCAAGACCGGGATTTCCGAAAGCCTGCTGCTTTCCCCGGATACGGTTAAGGAAGTATACGGCTTTACGCCTGCGCAGGTGACCGATATGAAAGGGCTGATGGGGGACAGCAGCGATAATATCCCCGGTGTGCCTGGCGTAGGTGAAAAAACGGCGCTGAAACTGATTACGCAATACGGTGATCTGGAGGGCGTGCTGGCTCATGCGGAAGAGATTCCCGGTAAGTTAGGGGAGCGTATCCGCGAAAACAGCGAACTGGCGGAACTGAGTAAAGATTTGGGCACTATTCGGCTCAACGCGCCGTTGAACGTTGATTTTTCCGCCTGCGGACTCACCGCGATGTCCGCCGCAGTACCTGCGTTGCAGAAGTATCGGTTGAATCGGCTGGCGAAGCAGTTGGAAACGCTGGCAGCCTCGGGAAGGGCGGCACCCCCCGTATCGAAAACCCCTGTGCCTGTGATCAAAACGGATCAGAACGCCGAACCGCTCGCGGGGCCGACGGAAGCATTTCCGCAACCGCAAACACCGCAGGCCGTATTGACCGCGGAGGCGCTGACCGCGCTTGCGCAACGACTGGTAATAGAAGGTAAGCCGGTGTCGCTTGTGCAGGGCGAAAGCGCGGTTGCGCTGTGCGCAAGCGATGGGCGCTGCTGGTATACCCCGATTTTACGGGATATGATGAGCCCGGGGCTTTATGACGATCAGATTTTATCGGCACTCCAGCCTCTGCTTGAAAAGACGCCGCTGATTCTGCACGGCGCGAAGAGCCTTTTCCATCGGTTGGATTCGTTAAGTCTTTCGCAGCCGGTTGTGGCGTGGGATACCATGGTTGCGGCTTATCTGCTGGAACCGACGAGAAAAAGCTTCGATCTGGCCGCGACCCTTGCCGCAGAGAATCCGGACGAACCTGCTGAGAACGCGGTTGTTAAGAACGCGCCCCCACCGCCTCCGGAAAAAGCAGCCGCAGATGCCGCAGAGGTCTATGCCTTGTCCATCCGGCAGCGCGACAGCCTGACCACCCGGGGGATGCTGCGACTGTTGACCGAAATGGAGATGCCGCTGACCCGCGTGCTGTTCGCGATGGAAAGGGAAGGTTTCAGCGTGGATAAAGCCGCGCTGGCGGAACTGGGTGTTCAATTCACTGCGGAAATCGAACGCTGCCGTGCCGAGGTGATCGCGTTGACCGGCGGTGTGGACTTTAACGTAAACAGCCCCAAGCAACTGGGTGAGGTGCTCTTCGAACGGCTGGGGCTTGCTTCGCCGGGACGCAAGGGCAAGGCTGGCGCATGGTCTACCTCTGCGGAAGTGCTGGAAGCGCTGGATCACCCGGCGATTGAGCCGCTGCTAAGGTATCGCAAACTCAGCAAACTGCAAAACACCTATATTGAGGGCCTCAGCCGGCTGGTGGATGCGACGGGGCGCATTCATACTACCTTTGACCAGACCGCGACGGTGACCGGGCGCATCTCCAGCGTGGAACCCAATTTGCAGAACATCCCCGTTCGCAGCGACGAGGGGAGGGAGATACGGCGCGCGTTTGTTGCCCGGGAGGGCTGCGTATTGCTGGATGCGGACTACAGCCAGATTGAGCTGCGGGTATTGGCTCATTTAAGCGGCGATCCCGCCATGCAGGATGCTTTTATCCGCGGGCAGGATATTCACACCCGTACCGCCGCCGAAGTGAACGGAGTACCGTTTGAAAACGTCACCCCCGCCATGCGCCGAAGCGCCAAGGCGGTCAATTTCGGGATTGTGTACGGGATCAGCGGATTCGGTCTGGCGCGTAATATCGGCGTGAGCCGCAAGGAGGCCGACCGATTCATTGCTACCTATTTTGAACGTTATCCCAAAGTCAAGACATTTATGGACCAGTGCGTACGGCTTGGCTACGAGCTGGGTTATGCCGAAACGATGTTTCACCGCAGGCGCGAACTGCACGAACTGCACAGCCCCAACCGCAGTATCCGCAGTTTCGGCGAACGGGCTGCGATGAATACTCCTGTACAGGGTACGGCAGCAGATATTATCAAGCTGGCGATGGTGCGTGTGCAAAAAGAACTGGACGCGGGAGGATACAGCGCCCGTTTGATCCTTCAAGTGCACGATGAATTGGTGGTGGAGTGCCCCACGGAAGAGACGGATGCGGTTGGCAGACTGTTGCAGAATGCGATGGAACAGATTGTAACGCTGTCTGTTCCGCTGGTTGCGGAGGTCAGCAGCGGACACAGCTGGTACGAGGCGAAGTGACCCGGAAAGGGGGAACGCGTTGTGCGTATTATTGCAGTGACCGGAGGCATTGGCTCGGGAAAAACGACCGTGGCGGCTCTTTACCGTTCGCTGGGGGCAAAAAGCATTGACGCGGATGCGATCAGCCGCGCACTGACCGCTCCCGGCGGGGAAGGGCTTGCGCCGATTCGCCAGGCGTTTGGCGATACCGTGTTTCTGGAGGATGGGACGCTCAACCGATCGGCGCTTGGCAGGCTGGTATTCGCGGACCGGGAAGCGCTGACGAAATTGAACGCAGCAATTCATCCCTTGATCACAGAACGGGTAACGGCGGAGCTGAAGGCACTGGAAACGGCAGGAGAAGCGATTGTCCTGTTGGATGTGCCGCTGCTGTTTGAAACCGGTATGGATCGGCTGGCGGATGCGGTGATCTGCGTTACGGCGCCGGAGGAAGTGCGGATTCGCCGCGTTTGCGAGCGTGACGGGCTGACCCGCGAGCAGGCGCTGCGACGGATCCGCAGCCAGAATCCGGCGGAGACAACCGAGAAGCTGGCTGATTATGTGCTGTCGACCGATGCGCCTTTTGACCAGACCCGGAAACGGGCGCTGTCGCTGTGGCAGCATGTACTGGCGGATGGGCCACGCAGGCCCGTTCATTTTTAAAGGAAAGGGGTTGCCCTATGCTGCTGGTTTATCCCAAACGATACAGGAGCCCTGATGACGACGGGGCTCCCGTTGATTACACCTATGCGGATTCTGTAGCGGAGGGTGAGCGTCGCCGCCAGAGCGAGCCTATACATCGTACGAAAGAGGACGGCACGACGGTTTCCGCCGTGTATCCCCGACCGCGCAGTAATGCTTTTACGCAAACCCCTGCTTATACGCCCAAAGCACCGGATACCCTGCAAGCGGCGCAAACGAGATATGCCGCTTCACACGGAGCTGCTCAAGCTGAACCGCCGACTGCCACGTCACAAGCCGGAGAACCCGGAAGAAATTACCGACGCGCCGCGCATTACGCAGAACAACGCGAAGCACCTCAGCCGGAAACACCCCCGAACCCATTTCAAAACCCAGGAAACAACAGCCGGGAAGGAGCGCCTGCTTCCGGCAGAGCGCGCAACGCAGCACCATCATCCCGTCAGACGCCGGACTGGCTTCGTGCCGCCCAGCAAAACCAGACCCCCTACCCTTCCAATCCAACTCCGTCCGATGGCCCAACCCAGTTCAACCGCCCGAATCCCCTGGATTATTCCAACGCGGGATACCCGCCGGAGCTGCTGAACGATCAGCGGTTAGAACAGGAAGCCGCCGGAAACGCACAGGGTGTGGGACATCGCAGCCATGGGGCACAGGCGGCCGTGTCCAACCTCCGCCGGGCTTATACGGAGCCGGACGGCAACCGCCGCATGCCTCCGCGGGAAAACAAACGGCCGTATCATACGGAAGAAACGGGCACGTCGCCTTATTCCGTTACACAGGAACCCCGCAGAACTGCACGGCGCAGAGACGACGATGAGGATCACGAAGAGGACACCGAGGAAGGCGAAGAGCGGAAGGCAGTGAAGATTCCCACACTGGGAATTGCAGTGTTCGTCGCCGCTTTACTGCTGGTGGGGCTGTGGATCGGGCAGGTAACGTTTGGCAACCTGAAAACAGGTGTGCTGGCCGCCCGGGCCGAGACAATCCAAAAGCTGGCGGATACCCACCCGTTTCAATATCGCGAACTGATCGAGCGCGAGGCGACCGCCAATAACCTGAACCCAGCGTTTATCGCCGCGATTATTTTCAATGAAAGCTCCTTTAACCCCAAGGCCGAGAGCGCCGTTGGCGCGCGCGGCCTGATGCAGATGATGCCGGACACAGCGGAGTGGGTACATGGAAAAATCGACGCCAATACCGAATATTCTTTTGACCTGATGTATGATCCCGATGCTAACGTGAAGTATGCCTGCTGGTATCTGGCTTATCTGGGTAATTATTTCCACAACGACCCTGTGCTGGTGGCGGCCGCGTTCCACGCGGGGCAAACCACTGTGAAGAATTGGTTGAGCGACTCCCGCTATAGCATGGACAGCCAAACCATCGAGCTAAAAAACATGGCGGAAGGCCCTACCAAGAACTACGCGACCCGAGTGATGAATTCCTATGCGATTTACAGGCGATTGTATTACGAGGGTGGACTGCCAGCCACTTCAGCCAATGCCGCCTGAGCCTTTGGGGAGGAAACCCATGAAACGAACGCTTTGCCTGTTACTCGTCATGCTGCTTGCCATATCCGCGACCCCTGCCCTGGCTGAAAATGTTCAGGACTCATTGATCGTGGGGATTTATTCCACCCGTACGAACGAAATTCGCCCACTCAACCCGCTGGAACGGGATATTGTGTCTGTGTATGGCATGGTGTACGAAAGCCTGGTTACGGTGGACGATACCGGCCTGCCGCAACCGTTACTGGCGGAGAACTGGACCGAATCAGACAACGGAAAAACCTGGACGTTCACCCTTCGCGAAAACGTGACTTTTTCGGACGGCACCCCGCTGACCGCAAACGATGTGGTTGCGTCGGGAAAATATCTGCTGACGATGGCTAACAGCGAGGATGAGACGGCACGCGGATTTTACCAGAACATACGATATATGATCAAAGACTTCTCCGCGACTGATGACCGAACCGTGGTGGTAAAAACCAGCCGCTCGTATTATGGTATCCTGTATGCGCTCACGTTCCCCGTGGTGCCCATGTCGCAGGTTGACATGCCCAACCCGCTGGGTACCGGACCGTACCGGATTGACACATTCCAGCCGGGAAATTACATCTGGCTGAAGGTAAACGACAAGTGGTGGCAAACCAAACCGCAGGTGCAGGAAATTATGGTGTCTCTGTTTACCAGTAATAAGGATTTGATTACCGCTTACGAATACGGCCGTGTGGATACTGCGTTCACCCGCTCGATTTCCGCGTCTCAGTATAAAAGCGGCAACAGTTCGCTGGCCATCACTTACAGCACCCGACAGCTGGAAACGCTGCTGCTGAATAATACGTCCTACCCATTGGATGATGTGAACGTGCGCAAGGCCATCCGGGCCGCCATTGATACCAAGCTGATTTCTGAAAAGGTTTATATGGGAATGACCGTGGACGCGGACACACCCATTGCTTCCACCAGCTGGCTGTATTATGACCAGACCAACGAATACCAGTACAATCTGGAACTGGCGCAAAAGCTGCTGGCGGATTCGGGGTGGAGCGATATTGACGGCGACGGCGTACTGGACAAGGCGATTGGGGACGATAAGGTGAAGCACCTGTACCTCCATCTGCTGGTTTACGAAGACCCGGAAAACGATGTGCGCTTTGAAACCGCGAATATGATCGCCGATATGCTGGGCGCATTGAAAATCAGCGTGACGGTGGACACCGTAGATTACACCGAGGAGAAAGCCAAGCTGGAGGCGAATTCGTTTGACATGGCGCTGGCGTCTTTTCAGATGGACGTTACGCCGGACGCGGGTTTTATGCTGATGAAGGGGAACAGCGGCAACTATTGCCGCTATGTTTCCAGCGAGATGAGCAGCCTGTTTGAAACCCTGAGAAACAGTGTGACACAAGAGGATTACGCGCGCACCCAGCAATCCATCCAGCAGCAGTTTGCCAACGACGTGCCCTTTATCTGCCTGTTTTACCGCTCCGGCGCGGTCCTGACCCGGAAAATGTATACGACGGTTCGGGACATCCGGGAGTTTGAATTGCTCAGGGGTATCGAAGCCTTCGGGCGATGACGGCGGCGAGAAGATCAGCGGATACGGAGGGACGCAGATGAGAAGATGCCGAACCGGAGCGCTGGCTCTGGCGGTAGGGATATTGCTTTTCGGAACGGCGTTGGCGGAAACGACAGCGACGCCGCAGGCGATGTTCGTTCCGAAGGTGGCGGCAGACGAAACGTTGGTGGATTCAGGCCAGACGCCGGATTTTGTGGAAAACCTGCTGACAGTTGCGGAAGGGGAACTGGGCTATACGGAAGGCCCGAATAATTACAGCAAGTACGGCGTTTGGTCGGGCGACCCGCATGCGGCCTGGTGTGCGGAGTTTGTTTGCTGGTGCGTGGATCAGACGGATCAGCGCTATGGTACGCAGCTGCTTAATGCGATCTACCCTAAATACAGCGGGCAGAATACCGGACGGGATTGGTTCATTGCCCATGGACGCTTTGTGTACCGAAAAGGCAACTGCCCCAACTGGGGGTACCAGTGGCTGCGGGGCAGCGACCATCTGATGAAGAAAAACGAATACGTTCCACATCCCGGTGATCTGGTTTTCTTTACCTACAGCGAGGCGGGGGATACCGAGCATGTCGCCCTTGTGGAATACTGTACGACGGATGCGGACGGAAAAGTAACCCTGCATGTCATCGAGGGTAACAACCCCTCAAGCGTGCAGCATAATGCCTATTCGCTGGACAACAGTCAGGTACTGGGCTTTGGCACCTGTGAGGATGTGGTGGATACCACCCTGCGCTTCGGTTGCAGCGGGGAGAAAGTACTTGTGCTGCAAAAACGGCTGGCAGAGCTTGGCTATCTTGCGGAAAAGGACCAGACAGGCACCTATGGCGGCAACACAAAAGCTGCCGTTGTAGAATACCAGAAAGCGATGAAAGATCAGCCTGTCAGCGGGATCGCTGACCGCCGCACCCAGCAGGCTATTGAAGCGGCCATCCGGGAAAAGGAGTATAACACGCCGGACACCTGGTTGGTGGACGAATAAACACGCGCCGGTCTGGCGCGAGAGAAGCGCCGGACCGTGGCCAACGAACCTGTACGTACCGGCGGCGAGTTGTAAGAAACGAATTTTTCGTGTACAATGGGGGGACGAAATTTCTTGCGGGAGGATGCGCAATGCGCGACCGTTTACGGCGTATATTTGCCCTGGTACTCACGCTGGCCTGTCTGGCAGCGGTTACATTGCAGCCCGCTCCTGCGACAGCCACAGCCGATGGTACCCGGACGAACCGCGCGTTGCTGATCGGGGTTGACGACTTTGTATCCGAACCCAGCACCTATCCCTCTTCCACAAACAATGTATTCGCCATGCAGGCGGTTTTACAGGAAAGCGCCGATCCTTTTGCGTCGATCGTTATTCCCGAAACGCCTGTAACCGATTCGGAAGGCTTGACCGCCCTGATCCGGGACACGTTCGCCGGATCGGACGCCGATGACGCCTGCTACCTGTACATCAGTACCCATGGCATCTACGACCCGGATCACAATGTGGAGCCTGCCCTGTTGTTAAGCGACGGTGTAAAGGAAGGGCAGCTGACACCGCAGGCGTTGCAGGATGCCTTCGACGGTATCGCGGGAACAAAGGTACTATTGCTGGATGCCTGCTACAGCGGCGCTTTCATTGGCAAGGGAATGCGCGCCCAGCCTCGGGATTTGTGCTTTCTGAGGAAGGATTTCAAAGTGCTAACCAGTTCTGGCGCTATGGAAGAAAGCTGGTACTGGAATGCTTCCGCGGATGGAGCCGCTGCGGGTGGTGTGCAGGGCGCTTTCTATTTTACCCAGATGCTTACGCAAAGCCTCAGCCCACGCTGCGGCTCGCCGGCGGACGCAAACCGGGATGGGCAGATTACGCTGAAAGAACTGTATACATCGTTGCTGCGCAACCATGCTACCTCCACTCCGCAGGTGTATCCGCAGGAAGATGATTTTGTAGTCTTCACGTACAACCCTGCCGATGAAACCGCGCTGGATCCGTCTGTACGATCACCGATCGGAGATATTACTTTTTCAAAATCCACCTTAAGCCAGTTGGATAACCAGCTGACGCTGGAATTTGTGGCGAACCGTCCTGTGCGCGTCGCTTACCAGATTGTTTACCGGCGGGAAGATAAATGGCGTTTCGACGAAGCCCAGCTCCTGTATGATGATGTGGAACGCTACACCGCTTATGGCGACGAACAGGGCGCCATTACGCCAGGCCGCAAAGTGCGCACCCTGACGCTGAATCTGGAAAACGCCGGGACGAGCGGCTATGTGCTGGTACAGGTGGTTTCGATTGATAATGGAGAACTGACGGTGCATGCCGGGCAGGTGATTGCGGTGCCTCCCTCGGACGGCGACCCGGACCTGTCGATTGAGACGGTGAATGCTTTTTCAGTTGGCGGGCCGCGCGAACTGCCGATTTTCGTTCGTCATGCCTGCCCCTGCGAGCTGAGCGTAACCATCGAGAACGAAGCGGGGCAAACGGTACGGAAACTATGCTACCGGCAAAGCACACGCCCGCTGAAAATCATTCCGAATGGCAGCACATTTTACTGGAACGGCCGCGACAGAAACGGCACGGCAGTGCCTGCCGGGAAGTATCGCATCCATGTGACCTGTTTTCTGGGAAAGCAAACCTTTACGGCTGACAGTAACACGATTACCGTGCGATCGGCCGACGCGTAAATTTTGGGTTGATTGGGTCATCAAGAACGCGGGCGGAGGCGGCAGCCTCACCCGCTAATAGGGAGGTTATCGTTTTCTATGAGCCAGAAGCTGATGGTGGTGATTCCCTGTTATAACGAAGAAGAAGTATTGCCGGAAACCTCACGCCGGTTGACCCTGAAGATGAAAGCACTGATCGAAAAAGGAGCCTGTGACGAGACCAGCCGCGTGCTTTTTGTGGACGACGGAAGCAAAGACAAAACATGGGAACTGATCCGCGCTCTGCACCAGGAAAATCCGCTGTTTGAAGGCCTGAAGCTGAGCCGGAACCGCGGTCATCAGAACGCACTGCTGGCTGGGTTGATGACCGCGCGCAAACACTGTGATTTTTGTATCTCCATGGACGCCGATCTGCAGGACGATATGGATGCCATGGATCGCTTTATTAACGAATACCGGGACGGTTGCGACATCGTCTACGGTGTGCGCAATAAACGGGATACCGACACCTTTTTCAAGCGGCAGACGGCGCTTGCATTCTATCGGATGATGAAAAGTCTGGGCGTGGATATTACCTATAACCATGCGGATTACCGCCTGATGAGCCGCCGGGCGCTGGATGCGCTGGCAGGTTTCCGTGAGGTTAACCTTTTCCTGCGCGGGCTTGCACCGTTGGTGGGCTTCCAGAGCGGTTATGTTTATTACGACCGTAACGAGCGTTTCGCGGGAAAGAGCAAGTATCCGTTCAAGAAGATGCTTGCGTTTGCCATCGACGGTATCACCAGCTTCTCCGTAAAACCCCTTCGGCTGATTACCACGCTGGGGCTGGTGGTATTTGTGATTTCTCTGCTGATGCTGATTTACACGCTGATCTCCTTCATTGTGGGCCATACCGTAACCGGCTGGACCAGCACCATCGCTTCCATCTGGCTGATTGGCGGAATCCAGCTGTTAAGCCTTGGCGTGATCGGCGAATATATCGGGAAAATTTACAACGAAAGCAAACATCGTCCGCGTTTTATCATTGACCGTTACCTGAACGGAGAGGGGTTCGACCCGGAAAAGGACGAGTAGGAACCTGTTAACGGACAATATAAAAACCTCCCGGAGACGGAAGCGCGCGCCGTCATCGGGAGGCTTATTTACGTTGCGATAGGAGTGTGTGTTCACACAACAAAATGGGTGTGGCGAATTCAGACGTGCAGGAAACCTACTCCGAATTTACTCCGCGTGCTCAGGGGTCTGTACAAGTTCGGCATACGGGATGCCTAACTTTTCGGATACGGTATGTTTGATCACTTCTGCGCATGCGTCCCAGCCGATGCGGGAACTGTTCAGGCACAGGTCGTAATGGATGGGGTCGGTCCATTTCTCCCCCGTATAGTACCGATGGTAATCGGCGCGATACTTATCGGTCTGGCGAACAGCGCGGGCCGCCTGTGCTTCCGTCATGGGGGAACGGGCCATAATTTCTTTTACACAATCTTCAAAAGGCGCCTGTACCTGTACGCTGACCACGTTGGGCAGGTCGCGGAGCACAAAATTAGCCGCTTTGCCCACAACGATATACGATTCGGTTTTGGCAAGGCTTCGCAGGATTTTAACCTGATAATTAAAAAGGTTGATGTCGGAAACGAATTTCCGGCTTTCGGGGCGAAGCACGTTGCCGTAATGTTCCCGATCCGGCACCTGCATCAGCAGCCGGCGGTTCAGTTTCTCATCCGCAAGGGCGAAAAGCTCCTCGCTGATGCCGCTCTCGATAGACGCAAGTTCCAGCAGTTCCTTATCCATCAATTTAATATTCAGGTCTCCGGCGATCTTCAGACCGATTTGCTTGCCACCGCTGCCAAAGCCGCGAGCGATCGCGATAACAAAATTCTTCATGCCGCTTCAATCTCCGTTTCTGGCGTAAGCCGTTTCAGTTTGAGCCGCCTGAAAAGAATGGGATTCCTATTTATCTTTTTCTGGAAAGCGGTGTACTTTTCCTGCCTGCCGGATGAAAAACACCTGTGAGCATACTAAGGGGAGAGGCGCGCAGAGACCTCTGCACGGAGTAGATATTCTGTCGAGAATGGAATTTTCTTGGGGGAGAGTGCTTTCGCCCGGAAGTATGCGGAGAAAGGGGTAAAAAATGACAAAAATTACCGTACATGTGAAAAAACACTTGCGTTCGTTGACTGATAACGATATAATAGCATCGATCGTATACGGGTCTGTGGTTGAAAGCCGAAGCCAGATGCGGGCAAAGCGGCCCACGTAAACCGGACAAAGTCCGGCGAGCATGGCGCGTTCTAGTGGTAAGTCCGACCGGGAGCGATCCCGAGAGAAGG
>Ga0116170_10004551_pt1 | contig 12638 bp, 8 predicted proteins | sample AD_JPNHW1_MetaG_FD_89797 | JGI IMG/M metagenome (GOLD analysis project Ga0116170, IMG submission 89797) | Active sludge microbial communities of municipal wastewater-treating anaerobic digesters from Japan - AD_JPNHW1_MetaG | ecosystem: Engineered > Bioreactor > Anaerobic > Digestate | place... | reverse complement strand
CGGCACCTTTTTGCCTTCGGGCAGGTGGGCGGGCACGTAGAGGCGGTAGTTCAGCTTCTCGCCCTCGGCGTTCTGGAAAACTTCGGGCGTGGTGAGTTCGGCGGCGGTCTGGGCGAACAGGGGCGCCGAAAGGGCTCCCATGCAGAGGGCAAACATCCGTGTTTTCATAGTGTTTCCTGGCAAAAGAACGTAATTTCACGCATCGCGCGCGTGTTCTTTGCTTAGTCGTAAGCTTAGCAATACCAAGGAAAGGCTGTCAAACCTCTGCGGCACGCAAAGAAACGATTTTTCGCATTGCCCGCATGGGCTCGGAAAACGTATCATATTCGCACACATGGCCAACGAGAAAAACGATAAGACGGAACTGCCGAAAACGCCGCCCGCGATAAACACTCCGAACAACAAGACGGAAGGGTCTGCCACGACGGGGTCTCTGCCTCCCAAACGGGTTCTTGGGCCTTGGCTGGCCGTAGGCATGTTGCTGCTGTTCATGGTGGGAATGTTCTTTTTCACGCCCGAAGGCGAGCTGAAGAATATGGACCAACTCGAGTTCCGCCAGCTGGTGAAGCAGCACCAAATCGAGAAAGTGGAGTGGGTGCGCGACGCCGGCGGGGCGACCTATTATCTGCGCGGCACAAAAAAAGGCGCGGCCAAAGAGCACTTCCGCGTCAACGTGCTTCCGTCTGAGAACCTGGAGCAGTTTCTGTTGGACGAGCAGCTTCCGTGCCCGCTGGTCTACAACAACAACGTCTTCGGGGCGATGCTCCGGGAGATGCTGCCGGTTATTCTGATTCTGGTGATCCTGTACATCGTTTTCATGCGGCAGCTCAAGTCGGCGAACATGGGCGCGATGAGCTTCGGCAAGAGCCGCGCCAAGATGCTGAACCAGGACAAGAAGAAGCTGACCTTCGCGAACGTGGCCGGCATCAAGGAGGCCAAGGAAGAGGTTCAGGAGATCGTGGAGTTTCTGAAGGAGCCGCAGAAGTTTCAGAAGCTGGGCGGCCGCATCCCCAAGGGCGTGCTGCTGATGGGGCCTCCGGGCACGGGCAAGACGCTGCTGGCCAAGGCGATCGCGGGCGAGGCGGGCGTGCCGTTCTTCAGCATCAGCGGCTCGGACTTCGTGGAGATGTTCGTGGGCGTCGGCGCGTCCCGCGTGCGGGACATGTTTGAGCAGGGCAAGAAACATGCGCCCTGCCTGATTTTCATCGACGAGATCGATGCGGTGGGCCGCAGCCGGTTCTCCGGCATCGGCGGCGGGCACGACGAGCGCGAGCAGACGCTCAACGCGCTGCTGGTGGAGATGGACGGCTTCGAGACCTCCGAGGGCGTGATCATCATCGCGGCGACCAACCGCGCGGACGTGCTGGACCCCGCGCTGTTGCGTCCGGGGCGCTTCGACCGCCAGATCATCATCGACCTGCCGACCCTCAACGGGCGCGAGGAGATACTGAAGATGCATGCGCAGAAGATTCGGCTGTCGCCGGGCGCCGACCTCAGCCGCATCGCGCGCGGGACGCCGGGCTTCTCCGGCGCCGACCTCGCCAATCTGCTGAACGAGGCCGCTCTGCTGGCCGCCCGCTTGGGCAAACCTTCGGTGGAGCACATCGACCTCGAAGAGGCCCGCGACAAGGTGCTGTGGGGCCGCGAGCGCCGCAGCCGCGCCATGGAGGACCGCGAGCGCCGGATCACGGCCTGGCACGAGGCCGGCCACGCGCTGCTGCAGGTGCTGTGCGAGCACACCGAGCCGCTGCACAAGGTCACGATCATTCCGCGCGGGCAGGCGTTGGGCGCAACCATGTCGCTGCCCGAGCGCGACGTGCTCAACCGCACCAAGAAGGAGCTGTTGGACCAGCTGGTGGTGCTGATGGGCGGGCGCATCGCGGAGCACCTGTTCACCGGAGACGTCTCGACCGGCGCCCGCATGGACATCAAGATGGCGAGCGACATCACCCGCAAGATGGTCTGCGCCTTCGGCATGAGCGACGTGTTCGGCTTCCAGTCCTTCGGGGACAATCAGGAGCTGCTTTTCTTGGGCCGCGAGGTGGCCCGCAACCAGGCGTACAGCGAGGCGACGGCGCGCAAGATCGACGAGGAGGTCGAGCGCCTGGTGACGGACGCCTACGCGCGTGCCGAGCGAATGATCCGGGACAACCGCGCGCGGCTCGAGCAGCTGGTGGAGCACTTGCTGGAGGCCGAGACCATGGACGGCCGCGACGTGGAAGAGTTGCTGAAAGAGGGGCGCATTCTGAGCGAGGACGAGCGCGCCGCCCGTAAGAGCCTGGCGGCCGGCGCGGCGGCTGTGGCCGACGGAAGCTCCGGCGAGCCGAAGGGCGAACCAGGGACACCTCAGAATCCGCCGGAGGCGGAAGGCGAAGCGGCCGGCGGCGCGGGCGGGACCAAGGCCGACGCAGAGCCGCCGCCCTTGCCGTGAGCGGAGCGCGAATGCAAGCACGCGGAAAGTGGGTTGAACCCGTCGGCGTTTGGCTGTGTTGTGACCGGCGGATTCCGTTTGAGACGACGCGGATCATGGGCGTCGTGAACGTGACGCCCGATTCGTTTTCCGACGGCGGCAAATGGTTCGACGCCGACGCCGCGGTGGCCCACGGCTTGTCGCTGGCGAAAGAGGGCGCGGACATTTTGGACGTCGGCGGCGAATCCACGCGCCCGGGTGCCGCGGAGGTGGACGAGGCGGAGGAGCTGCGGCGCGTGCTGCCGGTCGTCCGCGCGTTGGCGTCCCGAAGCGGAGTGCCGGTTTCGATCGACACTCGGCGGCCGGGAGTGGCGAGGGCGGCCGTGGCCGCAGGCGCGTGCATCGTGAACGACGTGATGCCGTTCGCGGGCGACGCCGCCATGGCGGCCGTCGTCCGCGAGACGGGGGCGGGCTTGGTCGCCATGCACATGCGCGGCACGCCGCAGAGCATGGCGCAGATGACCGAGTACGGCGACGTGGTGGCCGAGGTCGAGGCGGTGTTGCGGGCGGCGCTGGACTACGCGGCGCAGCAGGGCATTCCCGCCGCGCGCGTGGTGGTGGATCCGGGAATCGGATTCGCCAAAACGACGGCGCAGAACCTCGCGGTTCTGGCGGCCGTTGGGCGGCTGGCGCGGCTGGCGCCGGTGCTGGTCGGCGCGTCGCGCAAGCGCTTCATCGGCGAGCTGTGCGGCGAGCCGCTGGCCGAGGCGCGCGTCGGCGGCAGCGTGGCTGCGGCGGTGTGGAGCGCGCGGTGCGGCGCGGCGGTTGTGCGCGTGCACGACGTGGGTGCGACGCGTCAGGCGCTGACGGTGGCGAAGGCGTTGGCGGACATAGAAAGTGTGTAGCAGCACATGTTCGAGGGCTTACAGGTTGGCTTCAGCGATGTGGTGCAGATCTTGGTTCTGTTCGTCGGGGTCTATGCCCTCATCCGGTACATCAAAGGCACCCGCAGTGCGCAGGTGCTGCTGGGGTTCTGCGTGCTGGTGGTTTCGCTGCTGCTGTTCACCTCGATCTTCCGCTTCGACGTGCTGGCGCGCGTGGTCTACTTTCTCCTGATCTATCTGGCGCTGAGCATGGTGGTGGTTTTCCAGCAGGAAATCCGGCGCGTCCTGGCGCTGGTCGGCGGCACGCGCTTCTTCCAGCGCTCGTACAGCCTGCGGCCCGAATCCGTTCCCGAAACGCTCTGCCGCTGCATCCTCAACCTGTCGAAGGCGCGCATCGGCGCGCTGATTGCGGTCGAACGCGGCATTTCGCTCTGCGGCTACGAGGACTCGGGCGTCAAGCTGAACGCGTTCGTTAGCCACGAGCTGCTGGTCTCCATCTTCACCCCGCCGCTGCCGCTGCACGACGGCGGCATCATCATGCGCGACGGGCGCATCGCTGCGGCGCACTGCCTCTTTCCCGTTTCGAACCAGACCGAGCTGGTCACCTCGGGCATGCGGCACCGCGCCGCCGTGGGGCTGAGCGAGGAGACGGACGCCGTGATCTTCGTGGTCTCGGAGGAGACGGGCACGATTTCCGCGGCCTACAACGGGCGGTTGCACCGCTACGACGAGTACGACAACATTTCCAAGGTGATTCTGAGGTGGCTCCGGGTGGCCATGCCCTACGAGCAGAAGCGCATGCAAACGCTGACCGACTGGCTCGTGGCTCAGCTCTATCGGCTGCTGCGGCGGCTGTTGGCGACCGATTCGAGGGGAAGGAGGGACCATGTCGGAAAATAGAGTCCTTTCCCTTGTGCGCAGCGTGTTTCTGAACAACGGCTACTGGAAGCTCCTCTCGCTGGTGATCGCCATTCTGATCTACTTCACCATCCGTTCGGACATCAGCCACGTTCGGGTGGTTTCGGTTCCCGTGGAGACCGACGTCGAAACGACAAAGGACGGGGCCGCCATCTGGTCGGTCGAGCCCCGGTCGCTGCAGGTCACGCTGCGCGGCTCCTATTCGGACGTGAGCCAGCTCGCGGTCTCCACGCTGCGCTGCGTGGTGCGACCGAAGCAGAAAAAGAAGAACATGCCGCTGGACACGGTTTCGGTCAAAGTGGGCAGCTCCAACCTGCGCGGACTTCAAGGCGTGCGCGCAGTCAAGTTCGAGCCGAACGTGGTGGTGGTCAAGTTCGATGTGCCCATCTCGCTGCAGCTGGCGGTGGCGCCGCCCGTGGTCGAGGGCAAGGCGCGCGGCACGGTGCAGCTCGTGTTCGGCCAGACGAACGCGGTGGTCAAGGGCTCGCGCCGGCTGCTGTCGCCGCTGGACGTGACCAAGACGCAGATTCAGGCGGAGCCCATCGACGTCGACGGGCGCTCCCAGTCGTTCTCCACCCGCGTGCGGCTGTTCCCTCCGGGCGACGCGGTGAATGCGGTCGTGGACCCCCCGGACATGGTTGTCAACGTGGTGATCACGAGCGAGAAGGCCACGGCCAAAATCGAGCGCGTGCCCGTGATGGTTTCGCAGCCGGTCGCTTCGCCGAACCGGTGGCGGGTGGAGCCGGAGTGCGTGGACGTGGAGCTGACGGGGCGCTCCGAGGTGGTCAAAGCCGTGAAGTTTGACGAAATCATGGTTTCGGTGAACGGCAACATTCCGCTGACCCCGACGGCGACCAACGAGGTCCCCGTGACGGTTCACATGAGACAGGGTCTCGTCGTGGACGGAGTGAAGGCCAGCCCCGAAGCCGTTCGACTGATTCCCCTGGTCTCCAAATCTGCCGAAGGGCAGGAAGGGCGTTGACGCATCGCTATGGAAGATTTTGGCACAGATAAGGCGCAGGACCGCCGCGAGCTGGAGCGCCGGGCGTTCCGCCGTTTGGCCGGATCGCTGCTGTTCCCGGTCGCGCTGTTTCCGCTGCTCAGCATGGTCACCTACAACTGGCGCGACATCTCGTGGCTGAGCTCGCCGCCGCTGACGCCGCCGTCCAACCTGATCGGCATCGTGGGCGCGTGGTCGGTTTTCGTCGGGTACAGTCTGTTCGGACTGGCGCTGTGGCTGCTGCCGTTCTTCGTGCTGCTTTTCAGCTGCATGCTCATCTACGGCCGCGCCGTGCGTCTGGGCCGCCGCTTCCTGTGGTCGCTTCTGTTTGTTGTGGCGCTGTGCTGCCTCATTCAGCTGGGCAGCGATACGCTGTTCGAGGACACGCTGGAGAAGCTGAACCTCAAGCCCAACGCGGGCGGAGCCCTCGGCTACTGGCTGATGACCTGCCTTTTGGCCCGCTGGTTCAGCCCGGTCGGCGGGGGCATCCTGATGCTCAGCATCATGTTCTTTGCGCTGGTGATGGCGATCGGAGTGCGCAACCTGTTCGCGGGCCTGGGTCGGCTGACGGGGTGGTGGGAGGCGAAGCAGGCGCGCCAAGAGGCGGTCGTAGACGAGAAGCGCAAGGAGGCCGAGAGCGGCCTGGCCGACGGGCTGACGCCCCGCGAGCGCGAGCGGCTCCGCCGTCAGGAGATGAAAGAGGCGGCGCAGCGCGCCAAGGAGGAGGCCCGCCTCGCACGGGAAGAGGAGCGTCTGCGGGCGGAAGCCGAGCGCGAGAAGGAGCAGAGCCGCCGCCTAGAGGAGCGCGAGGAGCGGACGCGTCTGCAGGAGATGAACCGGCGGCGCGAACGCGAGGCTTCCGAGCGGGAGCGCAGCCAGAGCGAGGAGCTCCGTCGGCGAGTGGAGGAGGCCCGTCAGGCCGCGGCCGCAGCCCGCGAGCGCGAGCGCGCCTCTGTTGACCCTGCGCCCGAGGCGGAGCGCCCGCCCGCCGCGCCGCGGAAGCAGGCCGTCGTCGTTGCGCCTCCGCCTCCGGAGCCGGCCGAGCCGAGTCCGTCGCTGGCCGACTACCCGCTGCCGCCCGTGACGCTGCTGAACCCCATTCCGCAGGGGGCCGCCGACCACGGCAACATTCAGGCGACGGCCGACATCTTGGTCGACACCCTGAGGCAGTTCAACGTGCCGGTGGAGGTCGTGGGCACGACGCCCGGTCCCGTGGTGACGCAGTACGAGCTGCGGCCCGCCCCCAACATCAAGGTCGAGCGCATCGCCAGCCTGACCGCCAATTTGCAGATGGCGCTGGAGGCCACGAGCCTGCGCGTTCAGGCGCCGATCCCGGGCAAGAACGCGGTGGGCGTCGAGATCCCCAACCGCCGCGCGCGGCCGGTGACCTTCCGCGAGATCGTCGAGGGCGACGCGTGGCGGCGGAACGCGTGCGAAGTGCCTCTGGTGATCGGCAAAGACGTCGCGGGCAACGATCTGATTTTCGATCTGACGAAGGCGCCGCACCTGCTGGTCGCCGGCGCCACCGGCTCCGGCAAGAGCGTGTGCCTCAACGCGATTCTGAGCGGCTTTCTGATGAGCCGGACGCCCGAGCAGCTCCGCCTGATCCTGGTGGACCCCAAGCGGGTCGAGTTCACCTGCTACAACGATTTGCCGCACCTCTTGGTGCCGGTCATCAACGACGCCAAGAAGGTGGCCTTCGGGCTCCGCTGGGCCATCACGGAGATGGAGAAGCGCTACCGCCTGCTGCAGAAGGTCGGCTGCCGCAACATTGTGGCGTACAACCACCGCCAGACGCCCAAGCAGGAAGACCTGTTCGGCAGCGAAGCCCCCGAGGCTTCGGCGGCGCCTGCGGGCGCCGCCGAAGAGCTGCCGGCGCGGTTGCCGTACATCGTGATCGTGGTCGACGAGGTCGCCGATATCATGGCCGCGGTGGGCAAGGAAATTGAGCCGGCCATCGGGCGGCTGACCTCGCTCTCGCGCGCGGTCGGCATCCACCTGATTCTCGCCACGCAGCGGCCCTCGGTGGACGTCATCACGGGGACGATCAAGTCCAACATTCCCGGCCGCATCGCCTTCAAGGTGTCGCAGTCCAACGACAGCCGCACGATCCTCGACAGCCCCGGCGCCGAGGAGCTGATCGGCAAGGGCGACATGCTGTTCCTCAAAGAGGGCTCGCAGCTCATGCGCGCGCAGGGCGCGTGGGTGGGCGACGACGAGATCGCCCGGCTGGTCGCGTTCGTCAAGGAGCACTGCCGCCCCTGTTACGACCAAGCGCTGATCGGTCGGCTGGAGAAGATCAAGGAGAGCGACCCGGACGAGGCGATCGGCGGCGGCGACGAGGAGCCCTCGGAGGGCGGCGGCGAGGCCGCGCCGGCGGAGGGCGAGGACAACGCGGACGACGAGCTGCTGGCGAACGCGCTGGAGGTCATCCGCCTGACGCGTCGCGCGTCGACGACGATGCTCCAGCGGCGGCTGCGCATCGGGTACACGCGCGCCGCGCGGCTCATGGACCTTTTGGAAGAGCGAGGCGTGGTGGGGCCGCAGGTCGGCTCCGGCACCCGCGAAATACTGGTCGATCTGGACAACGAGATTCCGAGCCACTCCGGGCTGGTCGGCGACGGCGCAGAGCCGTCTCCCGCCGACGGCGACGAGGCGGGGGAGTCGGCGCAGGAACGCGCGTAGCGGCAAAGGAGGGTTGAACACATGGCACTGGGCGAGATACTCAAGAATGCACGGGTTCAGAAGGGGCTTTCCCCCTCGGACGTGGCCGAAGCCACGCACATGATGGTGCAGGTCGTGGAGGACTTGGAGCGCGAGGACTTTCGGCGCATTGCGGCTCCGATTTACGGCCGCGGCTTTGTGAAACTCTATGCCGAAATGCTCGAGCTGGACCCCGAGCCGCTGGTGCGGGACTTCATGGACCTGTACTCGGGGTCTCGCGCCCCCGCCGTGCGCACCAAACGCGCCGAGGCGCCGGAGCCGCTTCCCGAGAAGCCTCCGCGCACCGCCCCCAAAGACGGCGCCGTTTCGCCGCTGGCGCCGCAGCGCCAGCCGGTTCAGGCCAAGCCGCTGGTGAGGTCTCTGCACACGCCTCAGACCGACGCCGCAAGCGCGGACGCCGCCCCGGCCGCAACCCCCGTGCGCGTCGAGGAAGAGCTGCGCCCGGCTGCGGCTGCGCCCGTTTCTCCCGCGCCTCAGGCGTCAGGCGACAAAGAAGAGCCCGCCGTCGCCGCGAAAGCGGACGATCGGCCCGGCTGGGTTGTCGAGCCCGAGGAAGAGTACAGCGAGTCGGCCGAGCCGGACCTGTTCCACCCGCAGCCGCCGCGCCGCAAGCCGGCCGCGGAAGAGCCGACCCGCGCCGCCAAGACGGACGAAGCGGGTTCGCACCGGAAGCAGAAATTTCCCATCTTCAAGATCGGCGGGCGCATGGAAAAGGCGCCCCCCGAGTCGGAGATTCACGACGAGGCGTCTCACGCGCGCCGCTTGGCGCGCATTCAGAAGTTCGTGAACGGGTTCAACAACCTGAAGCAGGGCGTGGAGAGCAAGCTGCCCACCGCGCTGCCCTCCAAGCAGATCATGGTTTTCGGAGGCGCAGGCTTGGCGCTGCTGGTGTGTATGGCCGTTGGCATCCATGTGCTGTTCAAGATGACCGGGTCGAACGTCAAAGAGAAGCCCGGCGCCCTGATCGAGTCCGTGGCGCTGCCGCCGGACCTGTACGTGGACTGAGGCGCGCGGCCGAACGCTACGTCCGGCGCCGCTCGTGCGACGGCGGTATTTTCAGGATGCCGCGGTACTTGGCGATGGTGCGGCGGGCCACGGTGACGCCCTGCTTCGCCAGCTGCGCTTCGATGGCTTGATCGGACAGCGGATCCGTCGGATCCTCCGCTTCGACCAGGCGCTTGATCTGGTCCTGGACCGACTTGTTCGAGACCGTGGCCCCGTCTCTCGTTTTGAGCCCCGGGGTGAAGAAGTACTTCATTTCAAACAGCCCGATGGGCGTGCGCATGTACTTGTTGGCCACCGTCCGGCTCACCGTGGTTTCGTGTACGCCCACCTTTCGGGCCACCTCCGCCATCGTCATCGGGTGGAGCGCCTCGACGCCCTGCGTCAGAAACGCCGTCTGCGCGTCCACGATCTCTTGGGCGATCTTCCGGATGGTCTCCTGGCGCTGGTAAATGCTGCGGATGAGGAACGCCCCCGCCCGGATGCGCTCGCGGATGTAGGACTTGGTTTCGCTGGAGACGCTCTTGTCTTCGAGCAGGGTGCGGTAGTGCTTGCTGATGCGGATGTGCGGCAGCTGGTCGTTGTCCACCTTGGCGACAAACCGGCCTTTTTCTTTGACCACGAACACTTCGGGCTCGACGTATTCGGTGGAGTTGCTTTCGAACGAGCGCCCCGGCCGCGGGTTGAGGCTGCGGATCAGCGACACGACGTGGGCGAGCTCTTCGCGCGTGAGTCCCAGCACCTTGCAGAGGGTCTTCTCGTCGTGGGCGCCGAGCTTCTCCAGATACTTGTCGATCACCAGCCGGGCTTCGTCCTCCCAGGGCGAGTCTTCGATCAGGTCGAGCTGCTGGAGCAGGCATTCGCGGAGAGTGCGGGAGCCGACCCCGGGAGGGTCGAACGACTGGATGACCTTGAGGATCTCCAGCACCTCGCGCTCGTAGCGCTGGGTGATCATGACGATGTCGGGCAGGCTTCCGGTGAAGTAGCCGTCGTCGTTGATGTTGCCGATCAGGGTGATGGCCAACTCCCGGTCTTGCGGTGCCAGATTCGTGAGGGTGAGCTGCTCCATCAGGTGGTCCTGCAGGGAGACGTGCTGCCGGACGGAGTCGAACATGTACTGGCGCTTCTCCTCCGCGTCCTCGTTGGAGGGGGCATTCTCCATGCCTTGCATGAAATAGTCGCGCCACTCGTCGTCCTGCTGCAGAAGGGCGTCCACGTCGGGGTTGAAGTCGAGGCTCTCGTCCTTGACGTGCTGCTCGGGGACGGCGGGGGCCGCGTCGGACATCATGACCTCGGACGGGTCCTTCAAATCCTCGATCGTGGGGTTGACCGACATCTCTTTCAACAGCGCCGCGCGCAGTTCAAGCACCGGCATCTGGAGCATCTCCAGAGACTGGCGCAACTGCGGGGCCAGCGTCATCACCTGACGCTGCTGCTGACTCAAACTGAGATAGGGTCCTGCCATGCGTATGTCCAAACGAACGGCAGGGACTGGGATATAAGCATCATCCGTACCATTCGGTTTTTCGTGCGCTAATCATAAGGCAACGGGAGGGGCGCGGCAAGCGTCGTTTTGCTGTTTTTTGTTGGTTTTTCGCGTGTGGTTTCGTTTGACATTTGGTTAAATAAATGCCCAGAAAAACAGGGGGAATTTTTGATGAAACCGATTGCGCGCAGGTCGTTTCTGAAAGGCTCGGCGGCCGTGGCCGCCTGGGCCTCGTCGTTTCCCAGTCTCGTTCCCGCCTCGGCGTTTGGCGCGGGCGAGCGGTTGTCCGTGGCCGTGGTGGGTGCGGGCGGGCGCGGACGCTATCTCGCGAAGCAGTTCGCCCGGCTGGGCGAGGTCCGCGTGGTGGCCGCGTGCGACGTGGACACGCGCGCGGCGAAGCAGTGCGCCGACGAAGTCAACGGCGCGTACGGCGATTCGGCCTGCCAGACCTTCTCCGACTTCCGGGAGGTCCTGGCCCGCAAGGACATCGACGCCGTGGTCGTGGCCACGCCCGACCACTGGCACGCGCTGGTGGGCGTCGCCGCCGCTCGCGCGGGCAAGCATCTCTTCTGCGAGAAGCCACTCGCCAACTCGATCGGCGAAAGCAAGGCGCTGCGCGACGCGGTGCGCAAGGCGGGCGTCGTCCTCCAGACCGGCAGCTGCGAGCGCTCGCGCGACAACGCCCGCTTCTGCTGCGAGCTGGTCCGCAACGGCTTCATCGGGCATCTGCGCACGATGGTCATCAACCTGCCCACCGAGGAGCCCCACCACCAGCGGGTCCGCGCGATGCGGGACATGCCCGCGCCGACCGACCCCCCGGCGGAGCTGAACTACGATTTCTGGCTGGGACACACGCCGAAGATTCCGTACTACCCCGGGCTCCACCCCGGAAGCTGGCGCTTCCACCTGAACTTCGGCTGCGGCGAAATGTCCGACCGCGGCGCGCACGTGATCGACATCGCCCAGCTCGGCAACAACACCGACGACACCGGGCCGGTTTCGGTCGAGGCCCAGGGGTGGGACGACGCCCACGGCCTCTACAACGCGCCCATGGCGTTCAAGTTCGAGAACGTTTACGCCAACGGCGTGCGGATGGTCGGCGGCACGGAGCGCAAGCCGCGCGGCGTGCGCTTCGAGGGCGACGAGGGCTGGCTCTTCCTCCGCATCCACGAGGGCACGCTCGAAGCCTCCGACGACAAGCTGCTGAAGCTCGACCCCGCCACGTTCGCGACCCGGCTCGGCCGCACGACGGGCCACGAGCAGAACTTCGTGGACGCGGTCAAGCGCGGCATCCGGCCGTTCGCCGACGTCGAGATCGGCCACCGCTCCTGCACCGCCTGCCTGCTCAACATGATGTCGATGCGGCTCAAGCGCAAGCTGACGTGGGACCCGGCCAAAGAGTGCTTCGTCGGCGACGACGAGGCCAACCGCCTCCTCACGCCCGTCCTGCGCGCGCCCTGGACGCTGAACGCGTAAGGGCGCCCCGCCGCCTTTCCTTTACATTGGCAGGATAGCCCGCAACTTGACGCAGGGCGTTCTTATTTGACCCGATTTAAGACTTCGCCTACCGGTCGAGCCCTACCAGAACATGTACGATCTGCCGTTTGCGAACCCTAGGCGGTAGGGTCGGACCGCTGGGCCGACCGTTCATGTGCATCGGAATGTCAAATAGAAACGCCCTGGAACTTGCCCGCCGAAATCCTGTTTTCTGTTGCCACACTATTCGTTTTCATTAATAATCTCACCAACGGTGAAGATAGCCGGAAACGGCTCAATCACTTGTTGCCCGGGCGCTCCGCGCCCCAATTGGAAATGAAAATGACAAAAGAAACTTCGGATGCCCTTCTTACTGCAATAATCATGACTATTGCACATATAGTCATATCAGTAGCACTTGCATGTTTCGCATTGACACTTCGAATTCGCATTGTTCAAACAGGCAACCCGGATTTGAGATGGCAGATAATACGATATGCCTTGCCTCTTTTACTTGGCGGAGGAATAGGGTTCGCCTTGTGGTTAAAAACAACCATTATTGCCTGTTATAAATCACATTGTCGTTCTACCGGTGATGAAGAGAAAGCACAGTGGAACCGTATTCTCCGAATCAATCAGGTTTCGCCAGTAATAATTGTTGTGGCAGTAATTTTGATTAGAGTAATTTGATTCCAACAACGCGTCCCACCCAACCCCCATTCGCGTTCGGCTCCGGGG
>Ga0116170_10004545_pt1 | contig 12646 bp, 10 predicted proteins | sample AD_JPNHW1_MetaG_FD_89797 | JGI IMG/M metagenome (GOLD analysis project Ga0116170, IMG submission 89797) | Active sludge microbial communities of municipal wastewater-treating anaerobic digesters from Japan - AD_JPNHW1_MetaG | ecosystem: Engineered > Bioreactor > Anaerobic > Digestate | place... | reverse complement strand
TTTTTCCGAGACGCAGCAGCAGTTCATGTTCATAGCCTTTTTCTGTATGATAATTTTCATACTTATGAGTGGCATTTTCACTCCTCTCGAGAGTATGCCGGTGTGGGCACAGAAGATCGATCTTGTAAATCCGGTAGCTTATATAATGAGGATCAACAGGATGGTGATGCTTAAAGGGTCGACATTAAGTGATATTCTGACAGACATATATTCGCTGGCGGCAATAGCCCTGTTTTTCACGACCTTTGCAGTGCGGCGTTACAGGAAGACGGCCTGATCAGATTGTCATGAAGGAAGCTTTATGGAGATCCTTGCCATTACAGGCCAGTGGTCGGAAATGAATACACCGTGAAGCTTCTTTATAAAAGTGCGGTGTTCAAGCACTTCCATGCCGTTTCTTACAAAAATGTAATCGATACGTCCGGCGCTTGTGCTGTCGGAAAATCCGTTGAAGGTATAGGCAGGTCCGACAGGTCTTTTATGAGATATGGCATAAGTATCGTTTAGCAGGGGAATGCTTTCGAAGGGGCCGGTAAGTATCTCATACCCCGCCGAGGAAATTAACATGTTGAAATCGCCGGTAATAACGAATGGAAATCCCGATGAAATGCTGTCGACCTTTTCAAGAAGAAGCTTTGAGCTCATTATCCTTGCCGAATCTGAATCATGGGCAAAGTGAGTGTTGAAAAAATAAAAATGTTGATGTGTGTTTTTGTCAGATAACTCTGCCCAGGTAACTATCCTGGGAAGGCCGGCGCCCCACGATCTCGATCCTGCAATCTCAGGAGTCTCAGAGAGCCAGAACGTCTTTGTCCTTATGAGCTCAAACCTGTCGTTCCTGAAAAATACGGGATTCATTTCCCCGCCCTTTGCCCCGTCGCTTCGGCCTACTCCTATCGAGCTGTAGCCGGTAAGAGCTGAATCGAGATAACCATACTGATTTACAAGCACTTCCTGCATTCCAAGAAGATCAGGCTTTTCGCCGTTCAGGAAATCGCTTACAAATTCAGCCCTGTTAGGCCATGCATTTATACTGTCGCGCGGATTATCATACCTCAGATTCAATGTCATCACTCTCAGTGTTTCAGAATCGGATTGTTTGCTGCAGCCTGCAGAAAAAAGAAAAAGAATAAGAACCGGAAGAAAGCAGAGTTTTCTCATTATCAGTGAATTTTATCTAAAGATATATAAACGGTCTAAAAAACAGAATAATGCCAGTACTAAATGTGAATTTCCCCATAAAAAGTAATGATGCAAATATACTTATATTTGCAGGAGGTTCAAAAATCATGTCCACCCATTTTCATTTGCTGATGCCATTATGATCCTGAACCATTTGACTAAAATAAAGATTAACAGATGCCGGATATTATAAAACTTTTGCCCGATTCGGTAGCAAACCAGATTGCCGCAGGAGAGGTGATACAGCGTCCTGCATCAGTTGTAAAGGAACTGATGGAGAATTCTGTGGATGCAGGGGCCGGAAGCATAAAAGTGATAATCAGGGACTCCGGAAGAACCCTTATCCAGGTGATAGACGACGGAACCGGTATGTCGGAAACAGATGCCAGACTATCGTTTGAGAGGCATGCAACATCCAAGATATCGTCTGCAAACGATCTTTTTGCAATAACCACAAAAGGGTTCAGGGGCGAAGCCCTTGCTTCAATAGCAGCTGTTGCCATGGTGGAACTAAAGACACGGAAAGGAGAGGATGATTCGGGCACAATAATTATAATAAACGGATCGAAAGTTGAGCTCCAGGAACCATGCAGCTGTCCTGCCGGAACAGGCTTCTCAGTCAAGAACCTGTTCTATAACATACCTGCGAGGAGAAAATTCCTTAAATCGGATAACACTGAAATGCGGCATATCCTTACAGAGTTTCAGAAGATAGCGCTGGCACATCCCGGAATAAGGTTTTCACTTCATCATAATGACAATGAGATTTACAATCTCGCGACCGGGAACCTGAGGCAGAGAATAGTAGGGATCTTCGGACGCCAGATAAACAACGACCTGATAACCCTTGAGACATCCACGACCCTCATAACAATAAAAGGATTTATAGGAAAACCTGAAAATGCAAGGAGAACCTATGGTGAACAGTTTTTCTTTGTGAACAACCGTTTCATGAAGCATGCTTATTTCCATAAGGCGGTCGTGGAAGCATATCAGAATATACTTCCCCCCGAATCTGTTCCTTCCTATTTCATTTTCATGGAGACAGATCCGGCATCGATCGATATTAATATCCATCCCACAAAAACGGAAATAAAATTTGAGGACGAGAGATCGATATGGCAGATACTGATGGCATCGGTCAGGGAAGCTTTAGGAAGATTCAATATTGTGCCGTCAATCGATTTTAAAGGCGAATCGCTTATTGATATTCCGGTCAGCTCTTCCTTCAAAGGTATCCCCATACCGCCTCCCATTGAACTTGATCCGGCATACGATCCTTTCGCGGGAGATGAACGCCCGGCCGACCACAACAGGTTGATTGAGAAGTTTGAAAGGGAAAATGTATCGGGATGGGAACGTCTCTATGCCGCACTCGGAAGGGAAGAGGAAGAGTCGCTGAAAATTGAGACGGAGAGGAGGTTCTTCCAGATAAAAAGTAAATATATTGTATGCCCTGTGCGGTCGGGATTGATGATCATCGATCAGAAAAGGGCTCATGAGAGGATCCTTTATGAAAAGTTCCTGTCTTATATTAATAACAACAGGAATATCAGCCAGACAGAGCTTTACCCAGTGACCACCCAGATGAACCCTGCAGATATTCTCCTTCTAAGGGAAATTGAGGGAGAACTTGAACTTCTTGGATTCAGGTTCGCATTTCAGGAGGGCGGCAATGTCACAATTACCGCACGTCCGGCTGATATAGGATCGGCCAATCCGCTCATGATGCTCGAGATTTTGCTTGAGGAGTATAAAAATTCACAGTCTGACCCGTCGACTGATGCCAGGGAAAAGGTTGCGGCTGCCATGGCAGGCGCTTCGGCAATTCCTTATGGCAAGACCCTCCTTAAAAACGAAATGGAGGAACTTTTTGACACACTGTTCTCATGCAAGGCGCCAAATTATTCTCCAAAAGGGAAACCCGTAATAAACATTTTAACCCTTGAAGAAATTGATAAAAGATTACGATAATAGTATATTTACGCGCAATTTTGACAAAAAAACTCTTTAACTGACAATTAATGAACGGATACGGAAGAGGATTACTGGCATTGCCCCCGGTTGTGAAAAACCTTATTCTGCTGAACATCTTAATGCTTATTGCCACCTGGGCCGCTCAGGGTGTTTTCGGCGTTGATATAACCACGATGCTTGGTCTTTACTTCCCCAAATCGGATATGTTCAGGCCGCTTCAGATCCTTACCCACATGTTCATGCATGCGAACTTCTGGCATCTTTTTTTCAATATGTATGCACTCTATATGTTCGGAGGGATACTTGAAAATGTCTGGGGACCGAAAAGATTTTTCATATTCTACATGATCTGCGGGCTGGGCGCTGCCTTTACCCACGAAACTGTTATAATGTTTCAGTATTTGAAACTGATGGACGTTATAAGCCCCGACCAGCTTCAGGATGTTCTCAGCGACGGCGCCGCATATCTAAGTCAGGGACAGGTCTTTACAAATGAAGTGATGAAAGACCTGCAGATGGTCCTTTATATCCCTACTGTAGGGGCTTCCGGAGCCATCTTCGGCGTGCTTCTCGCATTCGGAATGCTTTTTCCGAATACCGAACTTATGCTCCTTTTCCCTCCGATCCCGCTAAAGGCCAAATGGTTTGTTCTCGGCTATGGCGCCCTCGAACTCGTCCTTGCAGTCACCCAGCCTGGCAGTAATGTTGCTCATGCGGCCCATCTGGGAGGGATGCTTTTTGGATATTTTCTTATTAAATATTGGAGGAAAACCACAAAAACATTTTATTAATGGGTATCTGGGACGATATTAAAAAGACCTTCAGGAACGGGAATACTCTTATTAAATTAATTTACATCAATATAGGGGTCTTCCTGGTGATCTCCGCAGGATCAGTAATAGGCTATCTTCTGAAGAACGAAAACCTCTCCCTCAACATTCTGAATTTCTTTTCTGTTCCATCCTCACTCCATGCTCTTTTGCTCAGGCCATGGACTGTCATTACATACATGTTCACACACAAGGATATTCTTCATATCCTCTTCAATATGTTGTGGTTATGGTGGTTCGGTACTATTTTCCTGGAATATCTCGACCAGAAGAAACTTGTATCGGTTTATCTGCTTGGAGGGGTGGCAGGAGCTGCAGTATACATATTGTCGTTCAATATCTTTCCTGTATTCAGGGATGTCACCGCTGAATCTGTTGCCATTGGCGCCTCAGCATCTGTCATGGCTATTGTAATAGCAATTGCTGCCTATGTCCCCGATTACACCGTAACCCTGTTCCTGATCGGACGTGTGAAAATAAAATGGATTGCTCTTGCAATATTTGTACTGACCTCGGTAATGGATTTTTCGGTAAACTCAGGCGGAAAACTTGCACATATGGGAGGGGCATTGTTCGGGTATCTCTATACTGTTAACCTTCGCCGGGGCCGGGATCTTGGAAAGGGAATAAACAAAATAATCGATTCTGTTGTTACTTTTTTCAGGCCTGGCAGAAAGATGAAAGTAACTTACAAGAAAAAGACGGCAACCGATTACGAATATAATAAGGCCAAAGCTGAACGGCAGGAAAAGATCAACAAGATCCTTGATAAAATATCCAAAGGCGGGTACGACAGCCTTACAAGCGATGAGAAAGATCTTCTGTTCAGGGAAAGCCAGAAGAAAAACTGACCCGGTCTTAAGCGTCATTCGTAAACCGGAAACCATGTCTTGTCAAAAACCGGCACATCCTGTTTCCTTAAATTAAGGATTTACGATAAATTCGCCATTACCAAAAAGTGTAACTTGAGAAAAATACTCTACCGGATCGTCCTTGGAGCAAATATTCTGTTTGCACTGGCATTGGTTTTATCATACCTGTCGGTAAATATAAATCCGGGAGTTTTTGCATTTCCAGCCTTATTCGGACTTGCATATCCCTATCTTCTCTTTGTCAATATTGTTTTTGCCTTTATATGGGCTGTTATTATAAAATGGGAGGCATTGATCTCGATTGTGGTAATCGCAGGCGGCATCACCCATTTTTCCAATTACATAAAGCTCAGTAAGCCTTCGGGCGATAAAACAGGAACATTCGAGGTCCAGAGCTATAATGTAAGGCTGTTCAATCATTTTGAGGGTAAAAAACCAAATATCTCTGAAAAAAGAATCCTTGACCTTCTGAAAAACAGCCAGGCCGACATTATTTGCCTTCAGGAGATCTATTTAATAGGCGATCCGGGCGTACGGGAAAAAGAGATCAAAGCAGCCCTGGGAGGTAAATACTTCTCCCATTTCAAGGTGATCTCCACAGGAAAAAACAGATTTTACGGGATAGCCACCCTTTCTAAATTCCCGATAGCCTACAGGGGCGATATTGTTCATGAAAAATCGTCGAGCCTCTCGATATATACCGACCTTGTCAGGGGAAAGGATACAATCAGGCTCTTTAACAATCACCTCCAGTCGTTTCATCTTAACAGGATGGAAAAGACATTCCTGAATGAACTCACTCAGAGTTCCGACAACAGGGAGACTCTGGGTGAGATCAGAAGTATATCTGCAAGCCTGCGGCAGGGTTTCGCAAAAAGAGCTTCGCAGGCACAGAAAGTAAAGGAAAGGATCAATAAATCGCCATATCCGGTAATTGTTGCAGGCGATTTCAACGACACACCTGTATCATACTCATACAGGAAGATAAGGAAAGGATTGAATGATGCCTTTGTAAAATCGGGATATGGGGCAGGTTTCACGTACAAGGGCAATTATCCGCCCAACCGGATCGACTATATCCTTTATGGTGATAAATTCGACTGTACCTGGTTTGAGATACGGAAGATCAGATATTCTGACCATTATCCTATAACTGCATATTTCCGGAAAGCAAAGCCTGAAAACTGATAAGGATTTCAGAAGGGAAGCTTTTTCAGATCTACATTTCCCCCAGAAATTATTAGCCCGACTCTCTTCCCGCTGAAGAACTGCCGGTTTTCCATAACCGCTGCAAAGACTGTCGCTGATGATGGTTCGATAATGATTTTCATCCTTTCCCATACAAGCTTCATCGAACTTATTATCGACTCTTCGCTTACAGTAAAAATATCGTCAACATTCTTTCTGATTATTGAAAATGTAAGTTCGCTTAATGAGGTAAGAAGTCCGTCGGCAATTGTTAAAGGATTAACAGAAGGCGTGAGCGTCCCCGTGGTGAACGATTTCCATGCATCATTTGCGTTGATGGGTTCTGCCCCGATCACTTTTGTTTTTGAGTTGATTTCCTTTACGCATGTTGATGTTCCGCTCATCAGTCCCCCTCCTCCCACCGGAGCAATAACCACATCCAGGTCATTTACTTCATCAAGAAGTTCAAGCGATGCAGTGCCCTGTCCGCATATGACATTGAAATTGTCGTAAGGGTGGACAAGAGTGGCTCCTTCGGTCTCCATTATTTTCCGGCATGTCTCCTCACGGGCCTGAAGTGTAGGCTTACAGAATGTTATTGAAGCGCCGTACCCGGCAACTGCATCCTTTTTTACTGAAGGAGCATTCTCGGGCATCACAATGAAAGCCCTGATCCCGTTAATACCTGCTGCAAGTGCCAGGGCAGCTGCATGGTTACCAGATGAATGGGTCACAACTCCGGCCCTTTTCTGTTCATCGGTCAGCGACATCACGGCATTTGTCGCTCCCCTGAATTTAAAAGCTCCGACCTTCTGGAAATTCTCGCATTTGAAATACAGCTCACAGCCTGCAATAGTATTAAGCTGACGCGAAGTGAGCACAGGCGTCCTGTGTATAAACGGGCTTATGCGTCTGTGCGCTGACTGAATATCGGAAAGTGCCGGAAGTTCCATGTGTGTGGTTAAAGTTCAGGTAAAAATACTGAAAAGACACAGACTTGTTATAAGGGAACACCAAATTCTATGATGTCCCCCTTGTTCTGAGAATAAGTCGAAGCGACTGATCGTAAGTGAAATATTTCCAGGCCCAGTTAATGAATATCAGAAGCTTGTTCCTTACTCCTATTATGCTCATAAGGTGGATGAACATCCATACAAACCAGGCAAATGCACCCTGAAAACGGAAGCGCGGCAGTTCGACTACTGCAAGATGCTTTCCAACCGTAGCCATCGATCCGAGGTCCCTGTATGAAAACTCAGTGAGGCTAAGGTTTTGTAAAATCTTCTTCAGGTTTTCAGCAAGATGTTTCGCCTGCTGTATTGCCACCTGGGCCACCTGGGGGTGACCTGAAGGATATTTTTCCTCAGTCATCAGCGAAATATCACCGATGGCAAATATATTTTCAGAGCCCTTTATCCTGCTGTACCTGTCAACAATGAACCTCCCTCCCCTGCCTGTCTGATCGGCAGAAAAGCCTTTTATCCTGTTGCCTGTAATGCCTGCCGTCCAGAGGATAAGCCCAGTCTTAATCACATCCCCTCTGCTTGTTGTCACGCTTCTCTCATCACAGTCTGTAGCAAATGTCCCTGTAAGCACTTTCACTCCCATCTTTTCAAGAAACTCCTGTGCCTTCTGTGACGATTTGGGAGCCATCGTGCCAAGGAGACGGTCGCTGCCTTCGAGCAGATAAATATTTACTGCCTTACCCTTAAGCTCGGGATAATCTTTGTAAATGACGAATTTCTTCATCTCGGCAATGGCTCCGGCAATTTCAACCCCCGATGGGCCGCCGCCGATTATCACAATATTGAGGAGTCTCTCCTGTTCATCACTATTAACTGCAGCGACGGCGTTTTCGAAATTAAGGAGAAGGGAATTCCTCAGTTCAAGGGCCTCTCCTAACGATTTCATCCCCTTTGAATATCTCTGCATCTTATCCGATCCGAAGAATGCATTTGTCGCCCCGTGTGCAAGAACGAGATAATCATAATCTATCCTGCCTATCGATGTAACAAGCTGGTTAGCTTCTTTATTAACTTCTTCCACGAGGGCCTTGCGGATATAAAAATCGCTGTAATTCTGAAAGATCTTTCTTATAGGAAATGTTATTGAGCTTGCATCAAGCCCTGCAGATGCTATCTGGTAAAAAAGGGGCTGGAACTGGTGGTAATTATGCTTGTCGATTATTACGACCTGGAAATGAGAATTCCTGAGTTTCTTTGCAAGTGTAAGTCCCGCAAAACCGCATCCTGCAATTACAACTCTTTTCTTTTCGGAAGCCGGAACATTTATCATTTTATTCAGCCGGTATTAACCAACCATAAAACAAATTACAGCTTTAAAAGTTTCCTGTTTTCCAGTAGCGGGGAGTAACAACTTCACCTTCGGGAGTCCTGAGCCTTCTCTCATATACAGCAAATACAGGATTAAAGACAAGATCGGTGACGCCGATTGTATATGAAGTTTCTTCTCCATCAGCTGATGGCGGAATTACCATTTCCATCACTTCAAGATTGTTTTCCTGAAGAAGTGAGGTCAGGAAGGCTGCACGTTCAAGAGTTATTCCCGATTCGACGATCGTACAACGTACTCCTTCGATCTCTGCAACAATATGTTTCGCATTGTTTAACGACATAACCTTAAGAATTTGTCAGACTCCGAAACTCGCATTCCTGATTACCTCAAATATAATGCCTGCAAAGCCGATAATCACTATGCCGGCTACACAAATTCCCAAGGCAAGCTTTGTAGAAAGATCGCTTCTGAAATTCTCAACCGGCGATTCATTTTTCATAATGAACATAGCTTTTACAACAAGCAGGTAATAATACAAAGAGATTATTGTATTCAATACCGCTATCAGCACCAGAAGGTAATAACCCTTCTCAGCAGCGGCAGTGAATAAAAAGAACTTACCAAAAAAACCTGCAAACGGAGGTATCCCTGCCAGTGAAAACAGGGCAAGAAGCATTACCAGGCTCAGACCCGGATTTGTCCTGTAAAATCCGTTGTAATCGTCAATATTTTCCCTGCCCTTAGCATTTGATACTGCAACTACAACGCCAAATGCGGCGAGATTTGAAAAGACATATATGAGTATATAGTAAATGACCGAAGCCATGCCGGTCTGGCTGCCTCCGATAAATCCCAGAAGCAGGTATCCGGCCTGAGATATCGATGAGAATGCAAGGAACCTTTTAAGATTCTGCTGCCTTATTGCAAACAGGTTACCGATAGTCATTGTAAGCACAGCTGTTACGTATATAAGCTTCTGCCAGCTTTCGATAATTACAGGGAACACCCTGAAAAGTACAATAATGAAAATGAAGGCCGCTGCACCTTTTGAGATAACTGAAAGATATGAGGTGATGCTGACCGGAGCTCCTTCATAAACATCAGCAGTCCAAAGGTGGAAGGGAACAATTGATATTTTGAATGCCATCCCCGAAAAGAAAAAGATAAAAGCAAGAATCTGAAGATTTCCTGTTTTGAAAAGTTTTGCAAGTTCATCAAAATAAAGAGTACCTGTTGTTCCGTAAATCATTGAAAGTCCGTAAAGAAGTATCCCCGAAGAAAGTGCTGATATAAGGATAAGCTTTATCCCTCCCTCAGCTGATTTGTTGCTGAAGCGGTCGTATGCGACGAGTGCAGCAAGCGGGATTGTTGCAAGTTCGAGGCCTATATAGAACATCAGGAAATGACCAGCTGATATCATGAAATCCATGCCGGCAAGGGTTGAAAGTAATATGACATGGTATTCGCTTATCCTTTGAGCATTTTCGTCTTTACCAAGCCATGTCACCGATTGAAGAAGCACGATAAGAACCCCTATGTTAAGGATGTTCTTCATCATCAGACTTGTCTGCGTAACCTCATACATACCGCCGAAGATGGCGCCTGTCGGGGCAGGAAGGAAACCTGCTGCGGTGACCATGGCAAAAAGTATGATCGCAAAAAGATTCGGCGATCGCTTTTTCCCCGGATCCCTGAATATTTCTGCAGACAGTATCAGCAGCGCCGCTGTTATAAGCAGCAGTTCCTGACGCATAAGTAAAAAATCTTTCAGACTCATGTTGTATAGTTATCCGGAGTGATATTAATAAGTTTAAAAAGGAGCATATGCAAGTATTTTTTCAATAATGGGCTGAATGCCTGTGCTTAACAGTGATGTAAGCAGGAAAGGCGCCATCCCGATTACGGCAATGAATGTAATCAGCGTCACAACCGAAACCTTCTCATACCATCTGGCATCCCTTAAATGATCATAATGCTCATTGGCGGAGGGACCCAGGAGAAGGATAGCTATTACCCTGAGAATATAAACAGCGGTTATTACAATTGATGTTACTGCAACAATCGTAACCACCCTGTGGAAAAGGTCGGGATGCTGAAAGGATCCAACGAAGATGGTCATCTCTGCAACGAATCCGCTTAAACCGGGTAGTCCGAGTGAAGCAAGACCTGCTATTACATATGCAACGGAAAGGAAAGGTATTATTTTCATAAGCCCGCCCATCTCATTAATCATTCGTGTATGGGTCCGGCCGTATATCATACCTATCAGGGCAAAGAAAAGTGCAGTCATGAGTCCGTGGGAGATCATCTGTATCACAGCTCCGTTAAGGGCTGTCTTATTCATCATCAGGATGGCAAAAAGTACAAGTCCGCAGTGGCTCACCGAGGAATATGCATTTATGTATTTCAGGTCTTTCTGAACTATGGCTCCGAATGCGCCGTAAACGACACTTATTGATGTGAGTATTATAAATATCCACGATAGTTCATGTGCAGCTTCAGGCATCAGGTAAATAGCCACCCTGAACGCCCCGTATCCTCCCAGCTTCATAAGCACTCCGGCATGTAGCATAGAAACTGCCGTAGGCGCTGACGAATGACCATCGGGTGACCATGTATGGAAAGGAAACAAAGCCCCAAGTACGCCGAACCCCACGAAAGTCATTGGAAAGAAAAGGTACTGTGCGCTCATCGGTATTGTATGCCTTGCTATCTCCTGAATGTTGAAAGTAAGCTGCCCTCCTTCGGGGGCAGAATTGAAATATATCCCAAGGATACCAAGAAGAAGGATTGCCGAAGCGCCCATCAGCATAAGTGTAAGCTTCATTGCCGAATATTCCTTGGGGCCGCTTCCCCATATCCCGATAAGAAGATACATCGGGATGACTGCAAGCTCGTAAAAAAGGAACATTGTGAAAAGGTCGATGGAAATGAAGAATCCGAATACCCCGGTGGCCAGAAGAATAAGTGAAACAAAAAACTCTTTTGTTAGAAAATCAACTTCCCATGATGCAAAGATCCCCGCACTTACTACAAGCGAGGTAAGGGCGATCATCGCTACCGATATGCCGTCAACCCCTACAGTATAATGAATATTGAAGGTTTTAAACCATACAAGGTCCCTGACAAATAGCATCTCATCAGTATTCCCATCTTTCCTGGCTGAAACATAAAGAAATATAAGAAGGGCAGAAAGGAGGAGCTGTATTCCCATTCCGATAGCTGCAATAACCCTTACCCTGTTCATATCCTTTACAAGGATGATCCCCGCCATGGTCAGAACCGGAATTACTACAAACAATGTTAAGATATCCATATTCAAATCAATATTTCGTTATTACCTCCACAGGTAAATAAAAATCACAACAAACAATATAGTTCCGGAAACAAATACAAAAGCATATTTCTGCAGCTGCCCCGACTGTAATCCCCTTATCCGGAATGATGCAGCCTGTGTTACGGCAGCGATGGCATTCATTGTGCCATCGACAATATGACGGTCGAACCATGCAACCGGCTCTGAGATATATCTGAAGATTATCTTCTTCGTTACAAAGAGATAAATCTCATCAATATAGAATTTGTTATAAGCCCATTTATATGCATAGCCAAGAGATGCCGCAACCTTATCGGGTATCGCATTCTTCCTGCTGTACATAACAGAGGCTACTGCAATTCCAACCAACCCGACAAGAACTGAGGGAATGGCTACTGCCCATTCAATTTCAGATTCAAAAGGAATGCTGTCGGATGTAACAAGCCTGCTGAATGGTATAAAACCTGCAAGAGCCGATCCTGCGGCAAGAATTATAAGCGGAACAGTCATTGTTGCCGGAGCTTCATGGGGAGTATGATGATAATGTGTCTCATTACCCCAGAATATGCTGAAATATAGCCGGAACATGTAAAATGCTGTTATACCAGCAACTGCATATTCGACAAAAAACAGAAATTTGTTATGATGAAAGGCTGCGGTTAGTATCTCATCCTTGCTGAAGAATCCCGATAACGGCGGGACTCCGGCTATTGTGAGGCAGGCGATAAGGAATGTGATATGTGTGATGGGAAGGTGTTTGCGAAGGTTTCCCATGTCTGTCATGTAATTACTGTGGACAGCATGGATTATGGCGCCGGCGCCGAGGAAAAGAAGCGCCTTGAACATTGCATGTGTGAACAGGTGGAACATCGATGCCATGAACCCTAGTCCCTCATGGCCTCCGTAGCCCGATACGCCAAGTGCAAGCATCATATAACCTATCTGCGACATTGTTGAATATGCCAACACTCTTTTTATATCCGTCT
>Ga0116170_10004544_pt1 | contig 12647 bp, 8 predicted proteins | sample AD_JPNHW1_MetaG_FD_89797 | JGI IMG/M metagenome (GOLD analysis project Ga0116170, IMG submission 89797) | Active sludge microbial communities of municipal wastewater-treating anaerobic digesters from Japan - AD_JPNHW1_MetaG | ecosystem: Engineered > Bioreactor > Anaerobic > Digestate | place... | reverse complement strand
TTACAGGACTTGGTACAATAAATCCAATAGGAAATAATATCCAGGAATTTTGGAACAACCTTGAGCAAGGGGTAAGCGGATCTGAACTTATCACAAGTTTCGATGCTTCAAAACACAAAACAAAGTTTGCCTGTCAGGTAAAAAACTTCGATCCAGGAAATTACTTTGATCGTAAGGAAGCAAGAAAGCTTGACCCTTACGCTCAATTTGCCCTAGTAGCTGCTTCTGAAGCCATGCAGGATTCAGGGATTGATCCTCAGGCTATTGATCAGGATTATGCAGGAGTAATTTGGGCATCTGGAATTGGTGGATTACAAACGATTACAGAAGAATTGAAAGGCTACTTCGCGGGAGATGGAACTCCGCGATTTAGTCCTTTCTTTATTCCTAAAATGATTGCAGACATTGGCGCGGGACATATTTCGATGAAATATGGTTTCCGTGGTCCAAACTACTCAACCGTTTCAGCTTGCGCTTCATCAACCCATGCATTAATTGATGCGTTTAACCTTATCCGCTTGGGTAAGGCAAACGTTATGATTGCTGGTGGTTCAGAAGCTTCCGCTACTGAAATTGGTATTGGAGGGTTCAATTCAATGCAAGCCCTTTCAACCAACAACGATGAGTACAAAACCGCATCTCGTCCATTCGACGCAACCCGCGATGGTTTCGTTATTGGCGAAGGTGGTGGTGGTTTAATCCTAGAGGAACTTGAGCATGCCAAAGCTCGCGGTGCTAAAATCTACTGCGAGATGGTTGGCGAGGGTATGACAGCTGATGCTTATCACTTAACTGCTCCTCATCCCGAAGGACTTGGCGCTAGCAACGTAATGCGCCGCGCATTAGAAGATGCTGGCCTAAAACCAGAAGATATTGATTATATCAACGTACACGGTACATCTACTCCTCTTGGAGATATTGCTGAATCAAAAGCTATCCTTTCTGTATTTGGTGAAAGCGCTTATAAACTAAATATAAGTGCAACCAAATCAATGACAGGGCATTTACTTGGTGCAGCAGGTGCTGTTGAATCCATAGTATGTATTTTTGCTCTTGCGAAGGGAATTATTCCTCCTACTATCAACTTCAAAAACCCAGATCCTGAAATTGACAGTAAGTTGAATTTCACTTTCAACAAGGCTCAAAAACGTGAAGTTAGAGCCGCATTAAGCAATACTTTTGGATTTGGTGGGCATAACTCATCCGTTATTTTTAAAAAATTCTCCTATTAGACTAAGTGCTTATTGACCTCTTCAGGCGGATTAAACTTTCAAGACTTCCTTTAGAGGATAAGGATTTCTATAAGCATCTTAAAAGTATCTTTGGAATTTCTCCAAACAATATTGCTATTTATAAACTGGCTATAATCCATAAGTCAGCATCCATTCTATTACCACGAGGTAAACGTATCAACAACGAAAGGCTTGAGTACCTTGGCGATGCCATTCTCGATGCCATTGTAGCTGATTACCTCTTCTCTGAGTACCCAAACCAGAACGAAGGTTTTCTCACCAAAATGCGCTCAAAAATAGTGAGTAGGGCTAGTCTCAACCAGCTAGCGCTAGATATGGGTATTGATAAACTTATTGTTAGCCAACCGGGAAACGGTAGCACTCAAAAGTATATTTATGGAAATGCTCTAGAGGCATTAATTGGTGCAATGTTTATTGATAAAGGATACCTAGCAACTAGCAAAAGTGTTGTTACATTTATCCTTGAAAAATATATCAACCTCGATAATCTCCAAACTGTAGAGAGCGATTTTAAGAGTCGGATATTTGAGTGGGCTCAAAAAAATCGGGTTTTAATTCAGTTTCAAAGCCAAGAAAGTAACACAAATAGTAGCTACAACCCTCATTTTATATCAACTATTTCTGTTAACGACCAGATAATTGGCGAAGGCCATGGTTCATCAAAAAAAGAGGCTGAGCAGAATGCTGCGATGGAAGCACTTTTAAAAATTGATGAAATTGTACTGATTAGTCCAAGTAGCGACGATTTATAGCATTTATTTATAATCTCTATCTTTTCTATTACTAAAAAAGCTATTTTTAGCCTGATCAATATAATAGTCAGTGGCTTCAAAAAAGATTCATAAACTAAACGGGAACCATGAACTCCCTTTTTCGCTGATAGCACTTTCATGTCCTGAAAGTCTTTTAAAAACAGCTTGGGGTATTAATGCAAAACTGCAAATCAACCTTAAAGAATCATTATCTCCAGTTGTATCAAAGGATTCGCCTTTAAATTCATTTCCATTATTTGTTGACGGGGAATCCTCTGAAACAATCTCATTCAGTTTAATTGCAAATAAATCGATGGGGAATTTGCTTGTTAAAGAACTCCCAAACATAGATTTCATTCTCGAATTAACTGGCAGTATTAAAAATTCAGAATTACAAAGAATCGTGAAAGCTCTCAAGGAGGTAAAAGGTATTGCTATTGCAACTGAAGTAAATCCTGCTAAAATTAAAAGAAATTGTGCATTTAACCCACTATAAAAAAGAAGCAGGAGCATAAACTCCTTCTTCTTTCACCAAAACTCCAAACCTATGAACCTTATCTGTTTTTAACCTAATTATCGTCTTTTCTAGTTTGTTGATACAAAGGTAAACCGAACAATAGCTAACGGAGTTTAATGTCTGTTAAACTATGTTAAGCCCTAAAGTCTGCGATTCTTAAACACTAACTTTGTTGATATGAGTCGAAAATTAATTTGGATATTAACCGTTGTGATTTCGTTAGCCTCATTTGGGTTGATATTTGTTCAATCAAAGTGGGTTAGAATTGCAATAGATGTTAAAGAAGAACAATTTACCCAGTCTGCAAATCTTGCAATGGGAAGAATAATTGAGGAAGTTGATCTCCAAGAAACTGTTTACCAGGTAGTAAGTGAAATCAAGCCTTACTCAACAATAGGAACAGCAGGCAAGCCAAGGCTAAGCTACAGTTCAAATATTTTAGACCAAACACGAAGCGGTTTCAGAACCCTCCAAAAAGATAGAGAGGTATTTACTATAAACCAACTCGATTCTCTAAAACTTCCAACATTAATGGGAGTAAATCCAATCGATTCAATTAATTCAAAACAAAAACAATCACTAAATCTTGCTTCAAAGAACGGGAAATCGTTCTCCGATCTTGGAATAAGCCTAGGATTAGACAATAGGTTTAGAAACAAGACGGTATTTATTGAAAAAACTGTTGACAACCGTATACGCATTGAACAACCCATTGAAAAAAGGATTTCTCAGGAAGTACTTGATACAATCATTCGAGGAGAATTGTTAAAAAAAGGGATTTCGGCAAAATACGAGTATCGCGTTTGCAACGAACAGGATAGTACCGTTTATCGTTCAAAACACTACAGAAAAAATGTTTCTGGAGTTATACTCCGAAGTCAGCTTTTCCCAAATGATTTCTTTTCAAGAAGATATTTTCTAAATCTCTACTTTCCAAATCAGAAAACATATATTGTCAGCTCAATAGGGTTAATGGCTGTATCGACGTTCTTACTAACGGTGATCATTGTATTCTGTTTCACGGCAACAATATTTATTATTTTTCGACAAAAACGTTTATCAGAAATTAAAAACGATTTTGTTAGCAATATGACCCACGAACTTAAAACACCGATTTCTACAATTTCATTAGCGGCTCAAATGCTAAATGATAAAAGTATTGCCGTTGAGAAGAAAAATCTGGGCTACCTTGGTGGAGTTATTGCTGACGAAAGTAAACGACTAGGCCATCAGGTTGAAAAAGTTTTACAGATGGCTATTTTTGAAAAAACTAAGCTCAAACTAAAACTAAAAGAGGTTGATTTACATCAAATTATAAACAAAGTTGTATCTAATTTTTCGATCCAAATTGATAACGCTGGGGGTGTAATTCAAACCGAACTTGATGCAGCCGATGCTATCTGTATTGCTGATGAAGTGCATGTCACCAACGTAGTAACCAACCTGCTTGATAACGCGTTGAAGTACAGAAACGGACATCCAATAATTATTTTGTCAACAAAAACAGCTACAAACGGAATAGTTATTGCTGTAAAGGATAATGGTATTGGAATAAGTAAAGATAATTTAAAGAGGATTTTTGACCAGTTTTACCGAGTACCAACGGGAAATGTTCACAATGTAAAAGGATTTGGCCTTGGATTAAGCTATGTAAAAAAGATATCTGAGGCGCATGGTGGAAAAATCTGGGTTGACAGTACCCTTGGCGAAGGAAGCGTTTTTTCGATATACCTGCCTAAAGCAGGCCCAAATGAAAGGATTCAATAACATTAATACAATGAATTATGGAAAATAGAATTATAAGAATTCTCCTTGCCGAAGATGACGAAAATCTAGGAATGCTGCTAAAGGAATACTTGCATGCAAAGGATTTTGAGGTTGATCTATATAAAGATGGTGAAAAAGCCTACCGTGGATTCCAGAATAAATATTACGACATCTGCGTTCTCGATGTAATGATGCCCTTAAAAGATGGGTTTACACTTGCAAAAGAGATTAGAATGTCGAATAGTACTATGCCAATCCTCTTCCTTACCGCAAAATCGATGAAGGAAGATGTAATCGAAGGTTTTTCTCTTGGTGCTGACGATTATATGACTAAACCCTTTAGCATAGAGGAACTACTAATGAGAATAGAGGCTATTCTTCGTAGAACCCGTAAGGATTCTGTTTCATCAACCCAAAGCGTATTTCAGGTTGGTAAGTACAATTTCGATGCAGTTAAGCAAACACTACAGCTAGGTGATGATGTAAGAAAACTCACCACAAAGGAGAGCGAACTACTTAAATACCTCTGTGTAAATAAAAACACCATATTAGACAGAAATTTTGCACTAAAGACAATTTGGGTTGACGATAGCTATTTCAATGCCCGAAGCATGGATGTTTACATTACTAAACTTAGAAAATATTTAAAGGACGATAATAGTATTGAGATAATTAACATTAGGGGTAAAGGGTTCAAATTGATCTCATAGTTTTAAATACATTTGAAAACTATGAGGGTTTTATAACCTTTCACTCTCTTTTTCGTTATATTTGTCAAATCAATGTCATAGTTTCACCTTGCTATTACTTGTTTTTTAAAAAGATTTGTTGTATTATTAGCTAAGTTTCTGTATTTGGGCAAAATTTAAAAAAGCCATGGAAAAAATAATTATTGATCCAACAAACGAAACCCCAAAAGTAATCCTCGATAAGGAAAGCAATAAATTTGAGATCTCAGGGAATTCACTACCTGAAGATGTCACTTCATTTTATACTCCCATCCTTACTTGGTTTGATGAATACTCCACTAATCCTAACGCCAAAACAGAGATCATTTTTAACTTTGAGTACTATAACACCTCATCGTCAAAAATGATTCTGAAGATACTCGAGAAGTTTAAAGAGATTCATAGGAAAGGCTTTGATGTCGAGATACATTGGCACTATATGGATGATGATGAGGATATGATTGAAGCAGGGGAGGATTATTCGGAACACGTTAAGGTTCCTTTTAAATTTATATCACATCAACGTGATAGTTTTCTATAACCCCCGAAATATCTCACTCAATGGCTAATACACTACTCAAATTAAAGTTTCTTGCTATCAGGTTAACCGGTCAATTTCCTAAAACCGAAACCGTTGAAGCCAAGGATAAAGCATTACGTAGCGAATTTGACGAATTTAATCAGTTCGGGAGTTCTAAAGAACTTAATAGTTACCAAGACCTGAAGGCTTGGGTTGAAACAAAAGAGCATGAAAAAGTAAAACAAGAACTGAAAGCCCTTACATACAAGTCATCACCTGAGTTTACAGCAGAGAAAGAATACCAGAGCCTTACTAAAAACAAAGCCCTAAAAAATTATCTAGCCCTTTCAGAAACGAGTACTCCAAAAGAATATATCGAAATAGAGAAATCTGGGTTGCCCCAAAAGTTTATCGAACTTGAGGCTTTTGTAAAAAGTCCCGAGTATAAAAAGGATCGTAAGCGCTTTGTTTCTGAAAACACCGATGAGTATAAAAAGGAACAAGAATATCTGGAACTTAAGAAGGACGATAAGATAATAAACTACTTTAAACTGAAAAAGTCAAAGACATTACAGGATTATTTCCAGATAAAAGATTCAGAAATACTATCAAAATATAACGATCTTAAGAATAAAGTCGAATCTGCTGAATTTAAAGAACGAAAGGAGTACCTTCTTTCAAACGATAAGTTTGAAAAAACTGAACAATACCAAAAACTTCAAGAGTACAACAAACTCTCACAATCCGAAAAAATCAAATGGTACTTTAAAGTACTAAAAACGGATAAGTTCAAAGAGCTAAAAAAATGGGAACTAACTTTTAGCGAAGACTTTGATGGTAAAAAACTTGATCAACAAAAATGGCTTACCAAGTTTTTCTGGGGCGAGGCATTAATGAGCAGCGGTTACTCTATGGCCTCAGATAGCCATTGGTACACAGAGGGGGGCAATATCAATATTGATAACAGCATACTTAAAATTGCAACCCGTAAAGAGAAAGCTAACGGGCTATCGTGGGATTCGAGGTTTGGCTTTATACCAAAAGAATTTGAATATACTTCTGGGATTATTAGCACTGGAACCTCTTTCCGTCAGCAATTTGGCCGATTCGAAGCAAAAATAAAAGTTAATGCCACAGCTGGAATCTACCATGCATTCTGGTTGGTTGGCGACAAAATGCTTCCTGAGATAGATATTCTTCGAAAAAAAGGTGAAGGTTCAAGCAAAATTCAAGGAGCTTATTTTTGGGAAAATGGACAAAACAAACCGGCAAAGAGTATAACATCAATTGGTGGACTCTCATTAGATACTGATTTTTATATACTTGGAATTGATTGGGATGAGCAAAAAATTACTTGGAAAATAAACGGTGTACCATTCAAAGTTGAAACAAATATGCTACCTCAAGGGTCTGCTTATTTAATATTTTCATCAGGAGTAAATGGGAAAGCCGATGACTCAAAACTACCGGTTACCTTTGAGATTGACTGGGTTAAATGCTGGGCTTATAAAAAAGAATAAAACAAACATAAAATGTTAAGGAGGGGTATCCCTCCTTTTTTATAGCGTTAGTGCTAACACTTTTAGTTTTGTTTTACAATCATCTTTATAAACCATTTTTGTATCGAAGCTCCATAACCACTCATGTTGATTTTTACCTTTTGGCAAGTCAATATAAACTGTAGGCTTTGATCCAATAAACCGATCGTCTTCATCATAAAACTCCTCCTCAATATCAGAAATAAGCACTGACCGATCCAATGGTAGTGATTCAAGATGTTTCTGCTGGATAATTTCGGAAATAATAGTAATCTGTTGCCCGTTAATTTTAACGCTTCTAGCGAGGTAGTCGGTTAACATTACACTCGACTGACTTAAAATATTCCCTGAAATAATTAAATCTTCTGAATATAATTTAGGATCTATCTTATTTAACTGATCTAAAAAAGTATCGAAAATAAAACTGTTCTTCTTCTGTTTATAGCATAGATCAACAACACCATTTGTAATATCAGCAAATTCAAATCTTACCTTTTTGAACTTTGAGTACTTATTCTCGATTTGTGCTGGATGTACAATATCATCTAATACAATTTCATCACACAATTCTAACATCTCCTGAATAGGTATATCAAGCAACCAACCACTCCCTAGTATTCTAACAGATTTTGGCTTGAGCTCTTTTACAACTTTTAAAATGTAGTCTCGTGAATTGTTCAGGTGTGAACCCCATGCACCTTCTTCCCTCAAAAATCGACGCATTATTCCTGCTTGGACAGGTCTAAAACCCATTCGGGTTTCTTTTATAAATCCATAAAAACTATTCATTATTTATGCTTCAATCACTTTTGCTAAAAACTCATATTTAAAGTAAACCCAAATGTTCTTGTACTAGGAAGGTAACCTCCCTCAATCCCTTGTGCATTGCTACCTGCCATTTGCTGGTATTCAGGATCAAAATTCTTTGTAGCTGCACCCCAAACGGCTAAATTTCTACCATAAATAGAAACCCTAAAACCTTTAACAAAATGAATAAATTTAACGGGAACATCATACGCTAAAGAAACTTCTCTTAGTCTAACATAATCCGTGCTAAAAATATTTTGACTTGTTGGTCCATTATAAAAACTTTGACCCCATTCTTTGGCAGTAATTAGTTTAGAATTTTCAACAGGGACTGAACTTGGATTGCCATCACCATCAACATAGGTATATGAACTTGGATCTCCATATACTCCTCTAAGAACAATTCCAGCCTCACGAATATCCACTCCATTTATAACCGCTGTCTCTTCTAACATTCCAGTAGTCATACCAATCATGTTTGAAGTATAGAACATATGTCCTCCCTTTTGCATATCAACTAAGAAACTAAAGGAGAAATTTTTAAAGGTTATCACATTGGACAGTCCTGCAGTAAAATCAGGAGTAACCTTTGCTAAAGGTTTGTATCCGGACTGAATATACTGATGGCCATCCGCCGAAACTAGCCTATTCCCCTTATTATCATAAACATAATCAGAGCCATATATCATTAGAAGAGGATGACCTACATATGCGGTTATTGCTGTTGAACCATATGGAGCAGATCCCAAGTTTATTGCATCAATTCCTTCGGCTAAACTTGATACATTATTTTTTAGGGTAGCAATATTAAGTGAAACAAACCACTCGATAGTATTCGACTTTATTGGGGAACCCGATATCGAAGCCTCTATCCCTTTATTTACAATTTTTGCAATATTTACTTGCTTATAGTTATATCCGGTTAACGGATTTATTCCTATATCCATCGCCATGTCTGAGTTTGTATTATAATAATAGCTAACATCTATCCAAACTCTATTACTAAGCAAAGAGATAGAGGTACCTACTTCAGAAAACTTTTGTTTTTCATTTGAAAGATTCGAGTTAGGCATTTCTGATAAATAGGTTAATGTACTAGTGTTTAAAATGTAATTGGTTTGACTAGCAAAGACTTTCCAATAGGACAGTATCGAATTACTCTTTAGAAACTCCAAGTTAGAAAGAATGGTGCTAACACAAACTGATTTGGTTTTCGATGGGTTTGAAGATAAATCTAATTTTCCTCCCATAAAGTCATCTCTTCCTATCAAATTAATAAAAACCAAATTCTTATAATCTAACTCAATATTTGTATAAAGACTTTTTGTTTCCCTTTTAAATTCAGAACCATAACTAGATGCTAACAAATTTGAATTTAAAACATTATAAACATTGGGGATTACAAGACCACCATTTGTATGAGCCCCTTGGTTTTTCAAATTATTGTTCATTATTGAATATCCCACTATTGCCTTTACTCCTAATTCGTTTCTTAAAATTCGTTTAGTAGCTTTTAATAAAAAATCCAAATTTGTTTCTTTAAATGAGTACTTATCGAAAGAATAGTAGGATTCATCGGCAGACCCAACCGCAATGTGGTTACTAGCATTAAAATCATATTTGTCAATTCCTAATCGCCCTATCCCGCTTAGCCATTTAAAAATATTTACTTGCACCGCCGAGGTAAAAAAGTAGCGGTTGTGAGAGTCGTCTTCTACATTTTTATATCTAGACCAATACGGATTATCCTGATATAAAGGAGTTGGATTGTCCCATGAAACTCTATTCCAAGCTCGTTGACTACCATCAGGATTTATGTAAGACTTCAAATCAGCATAATCGAGAGAAGTTTGAGAGAACTGCCACATTGATGCTATAACGTTATTGCTACTATATCCCGTGGCAGGCCGCCCCTTCGTCTTATTATCAATGTATGATAAACCTATATATAAATTAGCAAACTCCTTTACCTTAATGTTAGTGTTCAGGCTGATATTGTTTCGTTTTTGGTTACTATTCGGATAAATCCCAGTATTCTGGAAGTTAGTATAAGAAACTTGTGCAGCAATGAATTTATATGAGCCATTAACTTGAACATTATTTTGATAACCATTTGCCGTTCTGAAAAAGCTAGTATAATCGTGCTTGGGGTATACCCATGGAGTTGTCTTCATATAATTCTCTGTATCCCATGAATCATAGGAATTCCATTGAAGCACTTTCGTGTTTGAATTATATTTTGGTCCCCAACTTTCGTCACTTCTGTACTCAGGAGTTAGATAATCAACGCCATCAATATTTATAGTATTAAAATTACCGCTCGAACCACCTCCATATAACTTTTGCAGTTTAGGATATATATCAACTTTTTCAAAACTCATAGCGGAATTTACGTTAACCCCAATATTAAAGGAGTCCGAATATTTTCCATGCTTTGTTTTAATGGATATCACCCCGTTCGTTCCTCTATAGCCATATATTGCTGATTCTGTAGGCGTAAGAACAGAAAGAGTATCAATATCCCATAAGTTCAAATCGTAAGCCATACTTGCCATATCGTACCCTCCTGTACCTGAAGCGCCAGTTGAAAAATCAAGGTTACTATACGGTATTCCATCAACAACAAATAGAGGTTGATTATCATTCAATAATGATCTCAAACCTCTTATTGTTAGCCTTGTTCCTCCCGAGAAATTTCCGGTAGCAGTAGTTACTTGCAATCCGGGGAAGCGGCCGGCAAGGGATGGTAGTGCATTTGAAGGGCACGCGGTATTAAGTATTTTACCACTGATGGTCCTAGCATTTGATTTAGCATTAGTAATTGTTGAGTCTTTTAAGGGAGTTTGAACTTCTTGTGAGTATAAACCGCAGTACATTACTAATAACAAAAAAGAAAATAATTGCTTTTTCATGAAAATTGAGAAGGTTGAGTTTAATAATTTTAAACTTACATATTAATATTAAAGTTAGAACAATTAACCAAAATAAAAAATCCTGCAGGGTATGCAGGATTCGGACTTTTTAGTAATAGATTAATCCATCTTAAGCACGGCAAGGAAAGCCTCCTGAGGTACTTCAACAGTACCAATTTGGCGCATACGCTTCTTCCCTTTTTTCTGTTTCTCCAAGAGTTTACGTTTACGAGTGATATCGCCACCGTAACATTTTGCAGTTACATCTTTTCTAACTGCTTTTACGGTTTCACGGGCAATAATCTTTGCACCAATAGCAGCTTGTATCGCAATATCGAACTGCTGACGTGGAATTAAATCCTTTAATTTCTCGCACATTCTGCGTCCGAAATCGTAGGCATAATCGCGATGGATAAGTGATGATAACGCATCTACCATTTCGCCATTTAGAAGAATATCAAGCTTAACTAGTGTTGCCACCTGAAAGCCATCAATATGGTAATCGAACGAAGCATATCCACGCGAAATCGATTTAAGCTTATCGTAGAAATCGAAAACAATATCGCTAAGGGGTAAGCGGAATGTTAGCTCAACCCGATCGGATGTTAAAAACACTTGATTCTTAAGAATTCCTCGCTTATCGATGCAAAGCTTCATTACCCCTCCAAGGTACTCGGATTTAGTAATAATCTGTGCGTTGATAACCGGTTCTTCAATATGATCGATAATAGTAGGTGCAGGTAATCCGCTTGGGTTATGAACCTCGATTATCTCTCCCTTGGTTGTATGAACCTTATATGAAACGTTTGGTACAGTTGTTATAACATCCATGTTGAACTCTCGGTACAGACGTTCCTGAATAATTTCCATATGAAGTAACCCTAGGAACCCGCAGCGAAAGCCAAATCCAAGTGCTAATGATGACTCTGGTTCGTATGAAAGAGATGCATCATTTAATCTAAGCTTATCTAAAGAAGCACGTAAATCTTCATATTCGTCAGCATCAACAGGGTAAACACCAGCGAATACCATAGGTTTCACATCTGCAAATCCTGCAATTGCGCTTTGGCATGGATTTTCAATGTGAGTAATGGTATCACCAACCTTAACCTCTTTGGATTCTTTAATACCTGAAATAATATAACCTACATTTCCAGCACTTAATGAACCTTTGGGTACAAGTTTCAACCTGAGAATACCTACTTCGTCAGCCTCGTACTCTTGACCAGTATTGAAAAACTTAACCTTATCGCCCTTTTTTATTGTTCCGTTGAAAATCTTGAAATATGCAATAATCCCGCGGAAGGGATTGAATACTGAGTCGAAGATTAACGCCTGTAATGGTGCGTTGGGATCGCCTTTTGGAGGTTTAACCCTAGTGATAATTGCTTCAAGAATTTCAGGAACCCCCTCTCCTGTCTTTGCACTTACAGAAAGAATCTCGTCACGTTTACATCCAATAAGATCAACAATCTGATCCTTAACATCCTCAACCATTGCAGCATCCATATCGATTTTATTCACAACTGGAATAATTTCAAGATCATGGCTCAACGCTAAGTAAAGGTTTGAGATAGTTTGTGCTTGAATTCCTTGAGTAGCATCAACAACTAGTAGCGCTCCCTCGCATGATGCAATTGCACGTGATACCTCATATGAAAAATCGACATGCCCTGGGGTATCAATTAGGTTTAAGGTATAGTTTTCCCCTTGATGAACATATTCCATCTGTATGGCATGACTCTTAATGGTAATCCCTTTCTCCCTCTCAAGATCCATGCTATCGAGAACCTGATTTTGCGACTCACGTTCAGTAAGAGTATGAGTAATATCAAGTAATCGATCGGCAAGGG
>Ga0116170_10004543_pt1 | contig 12648 bp, 10 predicted proteins | sample AD_JPNHW1_MetaG_FD_89797 | JGI IMG/M metagenome (GOLD analysis project Ga0116170, IMG submission 89797) | Active sludge microbial communities of municipal wastewater-treating anaerobic digesters from Japan - AD_JPNHW1_MetaG | ecosystem: Engineered > Bioreactor > Anaerobic > Digestate | place... | reverse complement strand
TTCTTGTTCGGATTTCATAGCATTCAAAACAAGTGTATTATTGCTATTATTGCCACACTTCAGAAGTGATAGTATCAACAATTGATATCTAAAAACTTTGTAAAAGTTAACATTATGCCCAGCTTCGCTTTCATACCTTTCAATAAAAAGATTCTTTTTTGCGACGTTGCTTCGTTGCATAAAATTGAAAATGGTTGCATAGATGCTTTTCTGAAAGTCACTAAGTTCGTTTCCGCTTTCTTTGCAGTAAACCTTAAATCCATAGTCTTGCCTTCCTACGCCAGAATTAATATAAATGAATTTTTTCGGTTTTTTTTGTATATTAGGTACGGCTTTTTCAACAATTCTTTCTATTTGTTGTTTATTATCAAAAATAGTAGATTGCGGATTGAAAATACTCTCATCAAGGAACAAATCCGTCATATTAGGAAGTGTAGATTTGATAAATCCATTATATTCAGCAAAGTATTTCTTTAGAAAATCGAACTCAAAGCGTACCTCCTTGCCACTATTGTGCTTAATATCATTCGCTTTTCTATTTAGCTCATATATGCTTTCAAGATTTTGACTAAGTCTGCCGCTTACAATGTCAATCTTATACTTTAAAGATTGATCATCGGGCAATGAAAATACGGACCATAAGTACTTGTCTACCGCAATCTCTAAAAGGGATTGCAGTTTAACGTAGCACCATGGATTTTTTCTCCAAACGTCATAATTTATTTCTTGAATTAAGTTATTTACTACTTTTCTATTCATCACAAACCGCCTTGTTTTTCACTTTTATAATTAATACATACATAGAAATAGAACTCAGGCTTACTTCTTCTTTTCATTCTTCGGGAAGAAATCTTTCCTAAGTTGCAGTACATACTGATCTAACTGTTTAAGATTGTACCTTTCAAGACCGTAGTATTTCCTTCCCGAAGTTCAGTATTGATCGACCATCTTGTTGGATATTTTAGATATTTTATTATAATTCCTCCAAACCTAATAGTTACATTTTAAATCATTTGGTTTGAATTTACAATACTTACACATAAAATGTTTTGGACTTGTTCCCACGAAGCGATATTTTCGCAAGTTTAGCAGATCGCATTTTCCCTCATAAACCTTGAAAGGCCCTTATTTACTGGACTTTCTACGCCACTACTCTTTCACCCTTGTTATCAATACTACGCACTCCACATGGCACGATAGCATCAGATTGATGTCTGGTATGTATTTTTCGTTTTGTCTGTTCGAGGGAATAGGTCGATAGTGGTTTTTATGAAGGTTTCCGTTCCCGGGAATAAGTCAACGCTGATAGGTTGAGTGGTCAGTATTGATGTTTTCCCGAATGTAGAATGGAACGATAGCATTCGCTCGATGTCTGGTATGTATTTTTCGTTTTGTTCATCTGCAGCAATAGGTCAATAGTAGGATATCAATCCTATCATCTCCGGTGGCAAAGCAACTATCCTCCCTTGCCTATTGTTTAAACGATTTTCTGACTTCTCCGCTTACATTAATTAATTATCCATGAACCGTCTAATTCTCACTGGTTCTAAAATAAAGAAAATGATTTTATAAAACTCTCAATTATCCTTAAAGACTGGGGAGTTCCATTTGCACGTAGCAATCTGGCTCTCCTGTATTGTCAGTTTCATATTGGACACAGTCAACAAAAGAATCAAAGTCTTCGAGCGCAATATCTAACAGACCTTTGTTTGATAAGGCAACGAAAATAGCGCAAGCTCTAGCTTGAGTATTATAACGAACGACTCGTCCGTTCATTATCGGGTTAAATTCAATATCGGTAAATACCATATACTCTTTTATCGCATTAGCCAGTTCTTGATTCTGATTTAAGGCTTTTGAATAAATATAATCATAGAATCCTGACTTTGGCTCAGTCTTATAGTTTTTCCCAAGAAACACAAAACTACTTAGACTGGTGCCTTTGATTTCGCTCTGTATACGGTTAAACAAAGCATTATCTGCATACTGCTCGGCTATTTTCTTATCCAAGTTTGAGTTTACAAACCGCTTCGCACTTTTGGGGTCAACATTGAGCAATTCTGCATATGGGCCAAATACCTCGCCTTGTCGTGAAAACTGCTTTGAAGATTGAAACCAGTTTTCAATTGAATGCACTTCATGCGTTTCGAAATCTGTATACATCAGATTCATGGCTGAAAGTGAAACCCCCAGTTCGTAATTGCTTGACTTTGTTGAGACCTCTAATATCCTTCCCTTGGCTTTAGAATACATTTCTTCTATTACTTTCGCCATTGCCAGAGATGAGCGTTGCCGAACTTGCCATGACATTCCTTTATGCCAATCAATTTCGACTTCTTTTTCAAAGTATATACAGCCCTTTTTATCTGCACTTTTTGCTGCAAAAAATGGTCTCTTAGCTCTCGCAATTTCAGACATACTTTATCCTCGTTCCTTTCCGAAGCCCTTCTGTGTATTTCTATCTATCCTGTCTATCTTTGTGGTTATTATCTTTAATAATTGTTTCGTCTCATTAACAGTATGCTGAATCTCGAGAAACTCGCGTATGCTTTCATTCACAGCTTTAACATCACTGCTGAGATTTTTATACTCAGCAAGTACATTCTCAACGATGTCATTGATAGCCTTCGATTGGTCGATGAAAACAACTTCAGCTTCATTTATCCTGTCTATTCGCTTATCTATTTCTTTCATTGCTTTCGAGAAGTCACTACTGCTGAAAAGAGCAGCTGCACTTGAAAGTTCTTTACTTGCCATCGCAACTTGTTCTGATACATTGGAAAGGTTTGTTATAGCCGCAACTATGTCCACGTTCTTCTTTTGATACTCTTTAGTTTCCTTCTCCAAGGTATCTAAGGTATCAACAATACTCTTTGTCTTTTCCTCTAACATCTTTAATTCATTTTTATCCATCAATAGTGTCTCCTTATCTTTACTAAGTTTGCTATGTCTGACATAGCGTTCACTTGCCTGCTGATCTTCGCTTGTTCTAATTGCATTTGTTCATATAAATCATCATCTGTAAGTGAAAGCAGATCGCTGATTTCGGGTATAAGTTCATTCCACAACGCCGCTTGAATATGTTCTGCTTCTTTTCTATTAAGAAGTTTAATAATATCCTCACCCATTCGTTGCTTGGTTAGACCATAATTCTGCTCGCCAAACCTCATTATTGTTTGAAACGAATCTATAAGCCTTGAGTAATTCCCTAAACCTATGTACATTGCTGCTTTTATGTAATGAAGACCATAGTGCTGCGGATACGCTTCTAAAAGCCTGTTGGTTTCACCCACGATATTCTCTCTTTTTGCCTTAGTGGTATTTGAAGAAATTATCTTATTCAGCAATCCAATATCCGTTGCATTGTTGATGATGTCATTTAATCGCACAGATTTCTTGCCAATGTTTTTCATGTCGGTGGATAGATACGACAGCAATCTTTTTCTAAATTCTGCATCCGCTTCGGAATCTGATTTGCAAAGTGCTGCGGCTCTTGCGGTTTCAAGCATATTAAGTGTAGCACGTCTCCGCCCTTCTTCTACAACTTTGTATGTAAACTCCCGTAAAAGGGTTTCAATAACTTTGACAATAAACTCCCGATCATCTGCAACACCTTCGATTGCGGCGCGGAGTGTTTTTCTTGCAGCTTCTGCATATTCGTCATTATCTTGATATGATCTGATATACTCAATATAATTATCGATTATTTGATCTCTGTCAAATTTCTCTGCTTCAATTACAAAACAACCACTTTTAAAGCCTTGATAGTCAACACTGTAGCTTCTAAAAAATCCGAGCAATTGAAGACGATATATAGCCTTCTCAATTTCATTTTTATTATCACTAAAAGGTACATGAAACCGTTGATTTCTCCATGTTTCCTTATTACACATATCTAAAACACTTTTCACACATTCTATTTCGTTATCAATACCTTTAAATGTACTTGTATGAAAATATAATGAACGACTAATGTCATCCCCCTTCCATTTCCCCTTTGATTCCTCCATTACAGCTATATCTTCTACATTGGTGCTAGCTGGATTCAGTATTTGCTGATTCAATTCCGGAAAGTCATCAGATAGAATCAAATATGCATATGCGGTTCTTTTGTCTCTTGCGGCACGTCCCGCTTCCTGATAATACGATTCTAAACTGCCAGAAATGCCATAATGAATTATCCATCGAATGTTCGGCTTATCAATCCCCATTCCGAATGCTTTTGTACAGACCATGACTGACTGCTCATTGTTTTTTAGCCTTGCTGCATATAGCCGCTTTTCTTCATTCCACTTACTCTCTAATATGCGGAGTCTCTTAGGCTTAGTTCCGGAATATAGTCCAACTTTACCAGGTAAAAATTTCTCCAGTACATCACCCACTCCTAGGTGCCCATATATAATTTGATTTTCCGAGGCTAACAATCCGAATGACCCATTAACATTTTGGCAAAATATAAGACCACAGTTTGTATCCTCGCCTCTATCAGTTTGATAAAAAGATTCAAACTCCTCTTTGAATTCTGTGGGAATTTTATTTCTTATAATGTCTTCCAAGACCGTTTGCTTCTTATCGCTTGCGATATTGTACACTCGATATATTATTTCAGGTCTGTCAAAACTTTTTGGCTGAATGACTGTTTCATCGCCAACAATCCCAAGATCATGTTGCATGTCGCGAAGCACGCTTGCCGACGCAGTTCCTGTCAATGCAAGTAAAGGCGGAACCGCATCCCCCGTTTTGCACACACTTCTACAAGTTTGCGCCAAGCCTAAGTATGCTGTGCGAAAATCATGCCCCCATTCACTGACGCAATGAGCCTCATCAATAGCGACAACCGAGATGATGTTCGTCTTTGTGTAATATTTCATTGAGTTAATGAATTCAGAATCCTGGAATCTTTCTGGCGAGACATAACTAATAAAAAATTGTCCTTTTGTAATGCCTTCGATTGCAAAATTTTTATCATTTGTATCCATTGCACTACTTATTCCTGTGACCCGATCTATTCCTCGGTTATACAAGTTAATAATCTGGTCTTCGATTAGTGAAATGATCGGCGATACAACGATAGCCACACCAGGTGTTATGAGTGATAACAATTGAAAGATCACTGACTTTCCACTTCCTGTGGGCAGGAGAACGATTGAATCTTGCCGCATTAAACCTCGTAGGATACCCTCTATCTGATTCTCCCTAAAGTCGTCAAATCCAAAAATGTATCCTAATAAATATTTCAGGATATCGTTCTGAATATTAAGTGTAACGGGGTTTTGAACACGAATAAAATCAAATATAATGATGTCTTGTTCATCGTACAAATTCGTGATAAGTACAGTTTCTTTTTCACGATTCTGATGTACGGTACTGTTACTAATTATCAAATCAGCTCCGTTTATATCCGTTATAGAAGCAATGCCTTCAAGGAAATCTTTACAGTCATAGAGAGAACACACATTACAAGAAAGCTCTTTAATATCGTCTATTGAACTCTTAACAACAGAATAGGGTATAGCATCATCAACAAATATCTTCATCGCTGGTCTTAATTTTTGGTATTTTGCCAATTCGATGACAGTGGCTTGTATTTGGTGTGCGATATTAACGAAACTACTTCCTACGCTGTTTTCAAGCGAACGCGAGATGGTGGTTATTCTTCCTCTTAAAATGATTTTTTCCAGCACGGATATTGCAGACAATTCATTGTCTGTACGGGTTTTGACATCTTCAGGGCGGTAATAATCCAATCGCCATTTTGCAACATTGCGTCTGTTGAGCGCACTGAGATTTTTATTCGATTTCTCTAATTCATTATGGGCAACGGCAATTGAATCGAATTTTGTAGACCATTTATTCTCATTGATAACTTCAACAATTTGATCGTATTCGGCGAAGTCTGCTTTCCACGATTCAAAGAATGCAAAGTAAGTCTCGGCGTATCCGATACCAGCAGCAACTGGGTTCCAAGCAAACTTTTCATGATTTATTACCAGTTTGGCACGCAATTTGTTTTGTTCAATGATTTTCTTGGTTTCGTTAAAGCATTGCCTAATACTTTCAGAAGGTTCCTTGCCTTCTACCGGGAATTGCACACTGAGAATATATTCAGGAGATATTGTCTCGTCCACCAACACCTCGGACTTATTGTCTGTAGTCCAATTATCTTGAAATCCTTCAGGACGATTTCCAGAAAATAATTCTTCGACGCTGCAAGATATCGCCTGATTACTTGCAGCGTTTGTAGCTTTATATGAATGTTTGTATTTAGGTAACAAAGAGATATCCAGCGTAAGAACGACAAAGTCGCCGGGTATTCGCTTGCGAAAGGTATAAAACAATCTTATGTTTGGATTGGTAATGGATAAATTGATGTGTTCTTTCCCATCATAACGGTTTTCGTCTGTATAGACAAATTCTGTGCCTTCATATTCTAAGCAGTTCCGCGGAATAATCCCATTTTCCAGAATGCTCGGCAGGTTCGCCGTAGGAGTAAAGTGAATTAATTCTGTCACCCCTCTGCTTCTCAGGAACTCTATCTCTGTCAAAAAAATTACCTCCTCTTATCTACTCGCCTTTAAGGGATCAACGCTGTTCTTTAGTACATTCACAATATGGCGATGAATCAATAGTGAACATTGAGTATACCACTATCTAACTATAAATGAGGTTCATCCTCTTCCTATAATTCCTTATAGGATTTCAAATCATCTGATAGTTCTGCATCAAAACTATGGTACCCCCCCAAAAAAAGCCGCAATGCTAAATGCATAGTAGGTTTTACGCCATAGTGGGGTTTTAAGGAGTCCCATTTCTTGCTTAAGCCTCGTATAACGGACAAAGCCGTTATTTAGTTTTTTTCTTTAAAATACTCTTTATAGTATGATTCTGAGCAAACCCGCATGTTAACTAGCCCCCTTAACACATTTATTTCACAATTTTACTTTTTACTGTGTCTATATTTGTAATTTTATATACATTATAACACAAATCGTGTTGCAATTGTATAGTGTTTGATGTAAAATATTGGTCTGTTATCATATAAGTAGAGTCGACAAGCACCCCAAAAGCTGATAAAATAAAAATCAGAAGAGGTGTAAAAAAATGAATTACAGTAAAGAATTTAAAGAAGAAGCATTAAAGCTTTCCGATGAAATCGGAACGAAGAAAGCGTGTGAACAGTTAGGGCTTAAATATTACACTCTTTCCGAGTGGAGAAAAAACAGAAAAGCCAGGCTTGCAGAGCCAATAAATCATCTGACGGATGCTGAGGCAAAAGCCCTTATCCGTGAGCTTGAAAAGAAAAATGCCGAGCTTGAAAGAGCAAATGATATTCTAAAGGATGCCCTCGGTTTTTTCGCAAAAGACCGGAAGAAGTAAAAACAAGTGAGCGTCATCTGTTTGTGCTGGAATACAAGGAAAAATATACAGTCAAAGAGATGTGCCGTTTTCTTAAAATCAGTGAGTCTGGGTATTGCTGTATTGCCTTATCACCATTCGTTAGCGTATGAATGAAACGGTCAAACACCGGAGTCGGAGAAGGCTTTCCTGTCCATTGGCAGGGTATCTGTATGGTGGATAGAACTGTGGGTGTGTGCGGTATAGTTTCCTCTGTATCCACGCGCAGGAGGCAGTTCTTGAAATTAATGATCAGTTCATTACTGTTAAGGTCATCCTGTGAGGCATAATTAAGGTCAGTTACGATTTGGTTGTATGCTTCTGCTACATTGAGCATGAATACAAGTTCTTCGTCATAATTCGCTATGTAGCTTTTCATGACGCCCTTGAGCATATCCGGAGCATACAGCCGATAGCAGCCGCCTTCGTATACATATATTAGAAGGGCCTGTTTGCCGTTATCGCGGACGAGGATATATTCAAGATGCTCTCGCGTCCACTTTGCCAGCAGTGGAGAAAACACATACGGCGCTCCGTTTTTATCAAATTTAATGAAGTACGGGTGATCCATTTTTGATTTATGGAACACTCCGTGACAGGCTTCTATTCCAACGGCTATGGTAGCTTCGCGGTAATCGTCACGCTCCCACTTGTCGCGATAAAGAGCCGAACCACGGAATACCGCATCAATTGCGTCCGGATCGGGGCCGGTGCGAAAAGCGATAATGGCACAGAGTGCTGCGTCCGCCTCGGACTGTGAACCATAATCGCTGAAATCGCCCTCGTCATACAGCTTTTTAAACTTATCTCCGTTCTTCTGTTTACGAATACTGCAGGCGATGTCAAAGTCGGTGCGGTCACCGTCACGACTGGCGCTGTACTTGGTTTTTTTCTTGCGGCGCATATTCTTATCCAGTGTGGTAAGAACGGCGGTAGTACATTCATGCAGGGGCTTATCCTCGATGATATTTCCGGTATAAGCGGCGAAGCGGTTTGTGATGCCGCCTACATACAGTTCAAGGTCGATTTTACTGTTCTTCTGGTAGAACTGATTGTCCAGCCTGACCTTACCTTTTTTATCTATATAGGTAGGCAACTTAGTGAAGTCGCATTTGCCGTATATATGGATACCGCCTCCGCTCACTGAGCGTTCTGTGTAGGAATCGAACCGGGTTAGCAGCGTCTGCACCAGAGGGTCTGACAGTTCTTTATGGTCAATATCGAGGAAGAAATAGTTCTCAGGAATTTTAAACCCCAGACCGGCTGCGTGATACTTTTCTGCTGCAGCCACAGCTTCATCGTGGGTTACCCATGTGCTGCTGTGCGCGTCATCGGTGCCTGTTTCTCCGCCATTTGCTGCAAACGGCACTTTTGTAGGGTTTCCATTCTTATCTGTGCCCCAGCGCCAGAGAAACCATATCCGCATCTGCTTTAGCTCCTGCATGGAATCGCTCATCATGTCCACCTCCTCTCACCGTAGATTTTTGTCCGCATACCTTAATACCAAGTAGGCAATTCCGGCTTTGCAACATCGGATTCTAGGTTCTGCAACTCGGCACACAGCTTGTCATAGTTGATGAGTGCTTTCTTTCCGATATATATAGCCGGCAGTTTTCCGGCTTTCAGCATCAGCCGGAGCGCGTGTTCGGACAGCAGTCCCGTCCTGGCTATTTCTCGCACCGTCATCATGGTCGGCGGCTTTCTTTCATTGTCCATTCATCGCCACCTCCTTCCTCCCGGATTTCTGCTTTTGAGCATAATAATTGCCGTTCCTCATATGAAGGACGGCATAGTATGGCGTCGGGTCTAACACGCCTGTGTAATTCCGAATATCAAGTTTTTCTTCTTTACATCGCCGGTTTTCCCGCTGCCGCTTTCGATCTTTCATATACTCCTCCAAATAGATAGACTACTCCCTTGCCGGGGTTTAAGGTCGACATCCGCCTCAAGCGGGAAACGACCGGGCTAAGCCCAATTATTCAGTCGAGGCTGCATTATCCTTTGCCTCAGCCTCAAGGCGCTTCTCAGCGCGTTTACGCCAGTAGTTTTCGTTGTGCTTTTTGACCTTGTCCGGGTTATTTTTGCGCCACCGGCGGAAATACTCGCGCTTTTCCTCTTGGGCTGCTGCTTCGAGTTTCTTATCATCCATGCTGTTCACCTCCTGAAATATATTCGCTTTTATTTTCATTTTCTCTTGACAAGTTTCGTTTCTCTTGTTATAATAATTATATTACAGGTAAAGCGTAATGTCAATAGAACCGAGACCAGAAATGGAAAGTTCAAGTAAAACGAAACAACAAGGAGATAAGGCGATGGCACTACAAGTAGTTGGATATGACGGAATGTTCCCCAAGATGTTGAGGGAGATGCTTGACCGCCATCCTATGACGGGAGCAAAGACTACACTGAAAGAACTGGCGGAGACAATCGGTATCCGGCAGCAGACTGTGAGTTTATATAAGAACGGGGAAACGCAGCCGACACCGGAAACACTGGTGAAGATTGCGGAATTCTTTGGTGTGTCTGTGGATTATCTGCTGACCGGTATCAGTTCACAGAATAAGTCCATACATGAGGAACTCGGTCTGTCGGAAGACGCTATCGGTATGCTCAAAACAGCCAAGGCGACAGAGACATTTGAGGGAATGACCACGCTGCTCGACACGCTCAACGGCTTGCTCTCCGACCGGGACTTTTACAATTTTTTGGATGATGTCACCTTCAAGGTTCAGCAGGTGAAAGCGGTGCTGGACGGCCAGATTGATAAAAACAATATGGGAGCCTTTGACGTAGAGGGTTATTATATCTGGGATTTGCAGAAGTATATTGAGGAATTTATCCTCAAGCAGCTTGTTAAATGCGGCCTTTCCATAGAGGAAAGAACGGTAAAAATTAATCGCCCGGAATCGGAAGAATGAGTTGACTTCTTCACGGTTCAGAGCGAACATACTACTGATAAAAAAGGAGGGATGACCGATGCCAAGTGTGAAAAAGCGAGGCGATACCTACAGAATCATGGTGTCGCAGGGTTATGACATATACGGTAAGCAAATACGCAAAACAACCTCATACACGCCTCCCGAGGGTGTGACGGAGGGAAAAGCTGAAAAGCTGGCGATGGCCTATGCCTACGAGTTTGAGAAACGCTGCCAGGGCATGGTGAACATGAACGAGAATATCCGCTTCTCGGAACTGGCGCAGTGGTATTACAACCAGGTGGCTGTACACAAGCTGAAACCGACCACCTATGCAAACAACCGGGCACTTATGGATTTGTATGTACTGCCGTACATCGGCAATATGAAGCTGAAGGAAATAAACACAGCGAGGATTGACGCTCTGTTTAATGAGCTTCGCCGGGACGGACGTAAAAAGGAGACCTACCGTCTGCGCGATGTAGCCACATTGGAATACGGTACACGCAGACCGCTGGCCCGCAAATCCGGTGTGAACATGAACACGCTGAGAACGCTTGGAAACGGTGGTACTGTTATTAAGGAGACTGCAGAAAGGATTGCCGAGGCGCTTGGAGTAAAACTGAAAGATGTATTTATTGCCGAAGAGATAGGTGGCGGTCTGGATGTGGGTACGATTAAGCGTATTCGAACAGCACTGTCACCTATCTTTTCAACGGCGGTTAAAAAGGAACTCCTGCTTAAAAATCCGGTCACGAACGCTACCACGCCTGCCGGTGAGGAAAAGGAGCGCCTTTACCTTGATTCCGAGCAGTGCAAGGAACTGATGACCTTTCTTGATGAATTCAGCAATCCGCAGCTGCCCAGGGTTATTAAAACGCTCATGTATACCGGAATGCGAGTCGGTGAACTGACCGCTCTGCACTGGGAGGAAGTCGATTTGGACAGAGCCATGATTACGGTCAAATACAATCTCTACCGGCTGGACGGCGAATACCAGCTTTCCACGCCTAAGACCAAGAGCAGCGCCCGTGTGATTGCCTTACCGCCTCAGTTGGTGGAAATCCTTCAGGAGCAGAAATCATGGCAGGACGAGCGCCGTAAAGCCGCAGGAAACCGTTGGATAGAGCGAGGAGCCGTTTTCACAGGCTCATACGGCGAGTACATGGCAAAATCCTATATCAACCTACAGTTCAAGCAGCTTTTGGCTAAACACAACTTTCCGGATATACATATCCACGACCTGCGTCACGCGAACGCTTCGCTTCTGATAAACATGGGGGTGCCGGTGAAGGTAATATCCGAGCATTTGGGCCACAGGGACACACGAACCACAGAAACCATATACGCTCATGTCTTTGCCGAAACCATGGTGCAAGCCTCCAACGCTATCAGCGAGGCGCTGGCAACGGTTGAGCCATGAGAGCAGCATATCGGTATTCCAAAACAGCCAATGTGCGCGAAACACAGCACATAAAAACCTTCCCACACAGAAAAACACCAAGTTGTACGGCAGACACAGAACGCCTTACAACTTGGTGTTTATTTGGTGTTTCAACCTTCAGAACGGTCAATTACGAAAGGTCACGATACACATTTTCGAGTGCCACAAAACCCCGCAGTACCGCACTTTTCAGCACTTTCGGCTACGGTATGGTGGTGATAAATTACTGCTTGAAACTGAATGCCTTAATACCCTTGATAAAGGCGCTGAAATGACAATAACAGTCCTTAGCTGTGTGGCTCAAGGAGAATCAGAAGCAAAATCTGAAAGCATAAAATGGTCGGTACACCAACGGTTCGCAAATGGACTTCCGTTGTGTCCGACTTATTTTTTGCTTGGATATGATACGGATGAAAATAAAAATATGGTTATTGTCGAAGATGAGGCATTTATCATCAGATTTATCTATGAAAAATTTCTTGATGGATATTCAGCAAGACAGATAGCAGAGATGTTAACTGACAATCATGTGCTTACTGTAAAAGGTAAAGAAATCTGGTCGTCAAGTGTTGTGCGGAGCATTTTACACAATGAACGATACTGCGGCGATGTTCTAATGCAAAAAACAGTCACAATTGACTGCCTTTCGCATAAATGTGTTAAAAATACCGGACAGGAAAAGCAATACCGCATGATTAACCATCATCCTGCGATTATTTCAAGAGAAGATTGGCTTATGGTGCAGGAAATGTTGAAGTTCCGACGATTTGCAAAAAATCGTGACGGTCCGCTAAAACGAAAAATCCGTCCTAAGTATGTTCATGGTGGCATACTGGACGGATTTCTTATTTTAAATCCCAAATGGGATGCATATGACATTCATACTGTTCTGAA
>Ga0116170_10004540_pt1 | contig 12659 bp, 11 predicted proteins | sample AD_JPNHW1_MetaG_FD_89797 | JGI IMG/M metagenome (GOLD analysis project Ga0116170, IMG submission 89797) | Active sludge microbial communities of municipal wastewater-treating anaerobic digesters from Japan - AD_JPNHW1_MetaG | ecosystem: Engineered > Bioreactor > Anaerobic > Digestate | place... | reverse complement strand
GCCGAATGCTTTGGAATTGAAAGAAGAGGCTTTATCAGAAAAAATTATTATGCCGACCTGGTGTTGGTTGATTTATGTCATCAAACCCTGGTTTCGGCTGACAACATTTTGTATAAATGCAAATGGTCGCCGTTGGAAGGGGAAATTTTTCATTCTGAAATTTGTAGTACTTTTGTCAACGGATACTTGGCTTATGATGGACGTAATGTTCAGGATAATGTTAAAGGTATGAGGTTACAATTCAGGGTGTAATGATAAACTGAAATAATATTCATTGAAAAGACTGCTTTTCATATTTATACTTGCCTTTTTTGTCCTGTCGTGTTCAAAGGATAAAAAGGCAGAAATTCCTGCGGATATCATCCCGCCGGACCAAATGGTTATGGTGTTGGTTGATTTTCATCTTGCCGAAGCTTCACTTATCGAAGGAAGAAATGAAGGGCAGGTTATAAGTATAAATAAAGACTTTTATTTTTATTCTATTTTACAAAAGTACCAGATCTCATATAAAAAATTTAATCAAAGCCTGAAATTCTATTGTTCAAACCTTGAAGAATTAGATCTTATTTATAAGGATGTTATCACGGAATTAAGTAAGACTCAATCACGGATCGGCAGCAGGGGTTTCCCTTGATTATTTGGTATAAGTGGCGTTAATAGTATCGATATCCGTCTGGTTGTTGACGTAATACTTCAGCGTAATTTTATTATTTGAAACGAGGTTCCCCAAGCCATGTATTGTGTTGCCGCAAATGACCTGCGAAGGGAATGTCAGGTTGTTTGATGTTGCGATAGCGTATGCTTTTTCATTGGCTCCCAAAAAGTGAAAATTTCCGATATATATCTGTGTGCTGTTTGCTGGATCCAGCGTGATGTTAACACTGTAAGTCATTCCCGATTGTTCTGTGCTCAGCCATGTGCCGAGATATGATGCCCTGACATCCTGGTCGGGGGTGATGTCATTATCTGTATCACATGAGCTGACTGCAAACAGGGCGATTGCACATAATACGAAAATATATTTTGAAAGGCTTTTCATGGGTGAGAATTTGAGGGTTCAGCAAAATACAAATATTGTTCCATTTATTGGATAAGTTGATCAATAAGGCTGTCGTCGGCGATATTGGGTAGTGTTACCGTCAGCCTGGGTTCGTCCTGCATGGCCCGTTTTATGGCAAATAATGCTCCTGGGTTACGTGCCCAGCTCCGGCGGCTGATACCGTTGTTCACATCCCAGAACAACATTGATTTCAGTCGTCTGTCGGTTTCGTCCGAGCCATCGAGAACCATTCCAAACCCTCCGTTAATCACCTCGCCCCAGCCCACTCCGCCACCGTTATGCAATGATACCCATGTGGCGCCGCGGAAAGAATCACCGATAACATTTTGAACCGCCATATCTGCTGTAAATCGCGATCCGTCATAAATATTTGAAGTTTCCCTGTATGGTGAGTCAGTACCTGAAACATCGTGATGGTCGCGGCCAATAACAATGGGTGCAGATATGACACCATTTTTAACAGCCCTATTAAAAGCCTCGGCGATGCCGGCTCGTCCCCGGGCATCGGCATACAGTATCCTGGCCTGCGAACCCACAACAAGTTTATTTTTTTTGGCTTCCCTGATCCATTGGATATTGTCTTTCATTTGTTGCTGAATCTCTGCTGGTGATGTCTCGGCAATCTTTTCAAGTATTTGCATGGCTAAAGCATCTGTTTTATCAAGGTCTGCCGGATCACCTGAAGTACAAACCCAGCGGAAAGGGCCAAAACCATAATCGAAACACATTGGCCCCATGATATCCTGGACATAGGAAGGATAAATGAATTCGCCGTTTGCTTTAACAATGTCGGCTCCGGCGCGGCTTGCTTCAAGGAGAAATGCATTGCCATAATCAAAGAAGTACATGCCGCCTGCAGCCAGCTTGTTAATTGCTTTTACCTGCCTGCGTAAAGATTCCTGCACTTTTTCCCTGAACAAATGCGGTTGTTCGGCCATCATCTTTTTTGATTCGTCAAAGGATAAGCCTGCAGGGTAGTATCCTCCAGACCAGGGATTATGCAATGAGGTCTGGTCAGAGCCAAGGTCAACATGGATATTTTCACCGGCAAGTTTTTCCCACAGGTCAACGATATTGCCCTGGTAAGCAAGTGAAACGGCTTCGCTGTTTTCCTTTGCTTTATAAATGCGCCTGATCAGTTCGTTCAGATCGGTGTAAACTTCGTCCACCCAGCCTTGCGAAAAGCGTGTTTTTACAGCCATGGGATTGATTTCGGCAATCACCCCGATAGCCCCTGCAATCACGGCAGCTTTTGGCTGAGCGCCTGACATTCCTCCAAGGCCCGATGTAACAAATAATTTTCCGGCCAGGCCTTCGCCATGTTTTGCAATTTTTCTTCCGGCATTTAAAACTGTTATTGTTGTGCCGTGAACAATTCCCTGAGGGCCTATATACATATAAGAGCCGGCTGTCATCTGGCCGTATTGTGAAACGCCTAAAGCATTAAAACGTTCCCAGTCATCTGGTTTTGAATAATTGGGAATAACCATGCCGTTTGTAACAACCACCCTCGGGGCATCTTTATGCGAAGGGAACAAGCCCATCGGATGTCCTGAATACATCACCAGCGTTTGTTCATCGGTCATGGTAGCAAGGTATTTCATCGTAAGAAGATACTGTGCCCAGTTTTGGAAAACAGCGCCATTACCGCCATAGGTAATAAGCTCATGCGGGTGTTGGGCAACGGCAGGGTCCAGGTTGTTATTGATCATGACCATGATGGCAGCGGCCTGTATCGATTTGCACGGATACTCATTGATGGGGCGTGCAAACATCTTATATTCCGGGCGGAAACGGTACATGTATATTCTGCCGTACTCTTTAAGTTCCTGAAGAAACTCGGAAGCAAGTATGCTGTGATGTTTTTTATCAAAATATCTTAATGCATTTTTTAATGCCAGTTTCTTTTCTTCTTTGGTGAGTATGTCTTTACGTTTGGGTGCGTGGTTCACAGAATTATCATACGGCTGAAGTTCGGGAAGTGAATCGGGGATGCCTTGTAAAATTGCCTGTTGAAACTGTTGGATATTCATGCTGGATTATGTGTTTTAAATAATGGATTTTAATTTTCCATCATTAATTATGGACTTTTTAAAGAAGAATTATGAAGCAAAGTTATAAAATATTGTGATTAATATTCAAGGTAAATCTTGTTAATAACAACTGTTTATAATATATTTGCGTTTCTATTGTATTATATGAATTATCTGGCCCATGCATATCTTTCATTTGACAAAGGGGATATCCTTGTGGGAAATTTTATTGCCGATACCGTAAAAGGTAAATCGCATCATTATAATGAGCAGATTCGAAAGGGCATCCGGTTGCATCATATGATTGATGAATTTACGGATTCAAATGCGCATTTCATCCGAAGTTCCAATCGTATTGACAAAAAATTCGGATTGTATTCAACAATCATTGTTGATATGTTTTATGATCATTTTTTAGCGGCAAACTGGAATAAGTATCATGATGAGTCATTGTCTCATTTTGTTGCCGGTGTATACAAGACATTATTATTACATTACCCGATTTTGCCTCCCCGGATGAAGCGCATGCTGCCTCATATGGTCGTTACCAACTGGCTGGAATATTATGGGAACCCAAATAGTTTCAAACTTTTTTTCAGAGGTTTGTCTATGCGGATGCGACATTCATCAAATTTTAAGGAAGCGGCAGGGGAAATCTTTAGGCATTATAACGAACTTGATAACGATTTCAGTTGCTTTATGGATGAAATGATTCCGTTTGTAAGGAACCTTCGTGATTCTTCAAATAACAATTAGTTTGATGAATGGATTAAAATATTTTTGTTTAGCAGGTGTTTTTTTTATTTGCTTTTCAGGTTTATTAAAACCTGTTTATTCTCAAAACAAGAAAGAAATTGACAGCCTTCACAGCAGATTACTAAATTCCGGGCAGGACACGGCTAAAATAAATTTGCTCGTTGAGATCGGCGATTTATACGAAAATGAATTGCCTGATTCTGCAATGTATTATTATAATCTGGCGCTTTCAGCAGCAATAAAAACAAATTCAAAAAAGCATATTGCAAACTGTTTAAGAAATATAGGAATCTCGTATTATGATAATGGCAAATATGAAGAAGCTGGTGAATTTTACAAAAAATCGCTGAAAATATATGAAGAGCTCGAAGATAAAAATAAAATTGCGCGTTGTTACAATAATATTGGCATCGCTCAAAAGGCGCAGGGTGAGTATGACAAAGCAATGGAAAATTTTTACAGAGCACTGGCAATGGGTAAGGAAATCGGAGATAAAAGAGGAATGGCCTTATCATACTATTGTATTGCCAGCATTCATTTTTATCAGGGAGCTTATGATAAAGCAATCGAATATTCTATCATATCGTTAAAATTATATGAAGAGATCGGCAATAAAAGGGGAATGGCTTCCTGTTATGAAAGTATAGGGAATTTATACAGTGTAATGTTGAATTCGGTATCGAGTGAGGAGCTTAGGGAATCGAATTTCAATAAAGCTCTTGAGTTTTTTTTCAAATCTGCAAAAATAAATGAAGAGCTTAATGACAAAAGACATCTCTGTAAATGTTTCACAAATATTGGAGGGATTTACTATGAAAGAGGTGTTTCGGCCTCAAATAAGGAAGTTGCAACGAAAATGTTAAACAATTCCATAAAATATAATCAACAATCATTACAAATGGCGCAGGAATTAGGGTATGAAATGATGATTGCCACCTGCTACGTAAATATAGGATCGGTTTATATTGCAAAAGCAGCTATTGAATCCAATGAAAAACTCTCAGCATATGACTATCATAAAGCTATGGAGTTTATGCTGAAGTCATTAAAAATTAATGAAAAACTCGGTTTTAAAAATGCAATAATAGCAGCATTATCAGATTTAGCATCAATTTCCCTTCACCTGAAAAATTATAACGAGGGGATCATATATGCCCAAAAGGGATTGGAAATTGCAAAAGAAACCGGCATATTACCTGCCCAAAAAAATATTTACCAATTATTAGCCGATATATATGATACACTTGGAAACTATAAAATGGCATATAAAAACCACATCTTATATAAACAAATAAGTGATAGCATTTTTAATAATGAAAACAGCAAACAGATAGCTGAAATTCAAACAAAATATGAAACGGAGAAAAAGGAAAAAGATATACAATTGCTCAAGAAAGAAAATGAACTGCAAACTACAAAAAACCTGGAAACCATCAAAAGAAAAAATATCATATTTTTCTTTATTCTCGGAAGTTTTGCACTGATTGCCATTGCTGTTTTTGTTTTTTTAATGCAGAAAAGAGCGAATGAAAGAGTTAAAACGGAAAAGCAATTATCTGATCTCGAATATAAGGCTTTGCAATTGCAGATGAACCCTCATTTTATTTTCAATGCCCTGAACACAATCAGCAATTTTATTGTGAATCATGAAATAGACACTGCTTGTGAATACCAGGCTATGTTTGCCAAATTAATGCGGCGGGTTCTGGAAAATTCCAGGGCAGAAAGCATCTCATTACAGGATGAAATGGACTTGCTTCAGTATTATCTGGATCTTGAAAAAATGTTATGTGAGAATAAATTTGATTTCAGTATCGAGGCAGATGAGCGCATTGACAAAGAGCTTACATTTATTGCCCCGATGCTGATCCAGCCCTTTGTTGAAAATTCGGTAATTCATGGAATAAGGCCAAAAGATGGAAAAGGCAACATCCGGATCAGGTTTATATTGAATGATGATTATATCTTATGCGAAATTGAAGATGATGGTGTGGGCTTTCTAAATAAATCCCCTGTAAAAAGCAATGTTGAACATAAATCATTTGCTACACAAATAACCAGTGATCGGTTAAAACATATTAATAAAAATCAAAAATTTGCAATTACTTATAGTGACCTGGGAGATCCCGTGACAGGGGAAACGGGGACCCTCGTCAGCTTTTGTTTATCATATAAAGTTGAAACATGAAAAAGCCTTTGTATAATCGGCAATCAAAGGTTTGAGTAATTGAAAATTTGTTTAAATTTGATTTTTATTATTTGAAAATGATTACTGCATTAATTATTGATGACCAGAAAAGTTGCCGGGATTTACTTAAAAAAAATATCCAGAATTATTGTCCGGATGTGGATGTTATTGGTGAAGCCGATGGCGTAAAAAATGGCATAATATCTATTCATACATTGAATCCCAATCTGGTTTTTCTTGATGTAAACATGAATGACGGAACTGGCTTTGATTTGCTTGAGATTATTTCGTCTGAAAAGGGTGGCATTGAGAATATAAATTTTAAAGTAATATTCACAACAGCTTATGAGCAATATGCTGTAAAAGCTTTTAAATTCAGCGCAGTTGATTATTTGTTGAAGCCCGTAATTTCGCAGGAACTAAAAAATGCTGTTGATAAAATAAAAGTAATTGCCAACCATTCTGATTCACAGAAGAAACTGGGCGTTTTATATGATAATCTAAAAAGCACGTCAAAATCAAAACGAATTGTGTTAAGCACTTTGGATTCTTTTTTTGTTTATAATATTGAAAATATTGTCCGTTGCGAATCACAAAGCAATTATACCAAATTCTATTTTTCAGATGGCAAGGATTTGCTTGTTTCAAAGACCATGAAAGAGTTTGAAGAACTGCTGACGGAGAATGATTTTGTCAGGGTCCATAATTCTCATATTGTTAACCTGAACTTTATTAAAAAAGTTATTAAAACCGAAGGAGGACAGATTTTAATGTCTGATGGAAGTAATGTTCCTCTTTCCCCTTTAAAAAAGAAAAGCCTGCTTGAGCAATTGGAAAAGCATTAAACTCCTGATAAGCGGGCATTGTGAGTATAATAAGAATTTGAACAAGACGTCTGTCCGATTTCTTAACCTGAAATAATCACAAGAATTTTTCACCTTTCGGGCCGAAAAAATCAAATAATTACTGTGTCGGGATTACCCGACCTGCTGCCCACATTGTCCATGCTCATTCATAAATTGTATTTCATTTATTTATGATTAGTTCAAGTTACACAGCCGGGATGATTTTCTTCTTTCTACTGTTAAAATTTCAAAACTAATTGCCAGGCTGTTTTTAATAGATGAAACACCCCTTTTGCTAAATGGGCGTATTCTGAGAATCGTCGTGATCATAAATTTGTTGCGAAAACCAAAAAACAAAGAAAATGATTAAAGCAGCCCTTTTAACAACCTTGTTTGTTTGTGCGTTTTTTTTAACCAGAGCACAGCTAAATGTTACAGCTCCTTATTCAGGCAATGCTGTTCCAAAAGTTCGCCCTGCCGATTACGAATTTTCAACTAAACCTGATTCTCTGGGAAATGTAAACCCGGCCAAAAAGCCTTCACAAAATAAATCGGGAATAAAGTTGCCCTATCCGGTTATATTTTTACATGGAGGAGGCATGTCGGGTGATGACTGGAACATTGTTACCGATTCAATGGATGCTTATTATAATACAAGCTTTGGAGGCAGATTTGATTTCTGTTTAAACTATGATGCCAATGATGCTAACGCAAATAACAGCTTCTGGCCTACTGCCAATGCTGATATTGCATTTTTCTCAGGCACATGGTGTGTGGGTGATTATTACTACATTAACTTCAATGTTGGTGATGACGGTAGTTACAATCCGATTAACTGGGGACATGATGTAAAAAGCAAATTGTCGGGTGCCGTAAAACAAGGCACAGCACTTCGCGAAGTTATATACAGAGTGCTGCAGCTAACCGGTCGTGACAAGGTAATTTTGATGGCCCATAGTTTCGCTGGACTGGAGGCAAGGCAATACCTTCAAAATCCATCATTATGGCAGCCCGACGGCAAACACCATGTTGCAAAACTTATAACAGCGGGAAGTCCCCATGGCGGCAGCAATACGTCATTGTCAGAATTTCTCAACTGGATCGTGGGAGCTGACGATCGTTCCGAGGGTATGAGAGATTTGAGGTTGACATATTCACAATCCGGAGACTCAGGGGTTTTTTTGTATGGCGGTTTGGAAAGCTATACTGTCATGGATGATTTGCTATTGTCCGATTATTATAATGTTGATGTTAATTGTAATGGCTATGCCGGCGATAATATCATCGGGCTGAATCATAAAAATATTCCCAGAGATCTTGATTATGCCGTTATTATCGCTGAATGCAATGGATGTCCTGCCGCCACTCCGGGTGATGGTATGGTCTTATCAAACAGCGCCAACCTGAATAATATTTATCCCAACTTAACCAATAATGTATTTTACTATTATGCGAACAACTTAATTCAAATTCATGGAGATTTAAGTCATCTGATGTTCTTGTGTATGGAAGGAATGGATGAGCCAAATGATTATCAATACTCCTACAACATTGAATTCAATAAATTTTATACATCTTTTATCACACAACAACCATTAGGTGGTTATAATTATGACTACGACGATTTCAAATTTACCTTAACAAGCCCCGGCGCAGTAACGATAAGTATCAGTGATATTGATATTAGTGATTTAAAAGTTCGCTTTGTCAATTCTGCAGGCACAACAATCGGCTCTGTGGCTCATAGTAATGGAAATTCAAGTCTGGTTTACACTTATAATTTAAATCCTGGTGATTATTACTTAGAAATTTTTGGTTTGCCGACAACAAAGAGTTACCTAAAACCTTACACTTTTGTTATGACAAAAACTATTACCACGGGCAACGAAGTATATAGCGGAAACAACAAAATTTCAATTTATCCGAATCCTGCTACCGATATCTTAAATATTGAAGGAATTACATCCAGGACATCAATAAAAATGTTTGACTTGATCGGCAATCTCGTTAAAGAAACCGAAACAGAAGAAAACCAAATATTAGATATCAGCCAACTGCCACAGGGTGTTTACACTCTTGTCGCAGAAAACAATGATGGTAAAATCATTAATAAGATTATTGTTTCAAAATAGACGGCCAGGGATAAATTCGATCTATACTTGCTTTATTGTCCAAAAGAAAAAGTACAAATGACATTTATGCAATGCACTTAATATGATGAAATTTTCTTTATTCTCAACTAAATAATAAAAAAGCAAAATAGGTGGAGGCCAGAAACCACTTCTGAAAAACGGGGCGATTCCGAAAAGCCAAAAGAGTAGGGAGATATATTTTTAAACACATTTTTATGACAAACGACGCTCAAATTTTACAAAATCAACAGGAAAATGCTACAACCAATCAGGTAAAAAAGAAATCAAACGGACTCGGCCTGACAGGGTTCATTATTGCTATTGTTGCCCTGTTTTTGGGATGGGTACCCGTACTCGGTTGGATTATATGGGTATTGGGGTTAATATTTTCATTTATTGGAGTATTTAAAAAGCCCAAAGGCCTTGCTATTGCAGGTCTGGTGATTTCGCTGATTTGTATTATTTTACTGATATTTGTATTTGGTAGTATACTGTCAATGGCTAAGTAATATTAATTTGTTTTAATCATTTGTGGCTTTATAAATCCAGCCCATTGTGTTTTAAGTATTAGTTTTTTTAAACACCAGAATATGCAATTATTCTGAGATAAGAAACAATACAGTGAATTTTGGGCTGGTTTTTTCTTAGTTTTAATGATATATAGAACCTGCGAAGTTTAAATCAGATAATAAACTCCCGGTTCCTGATAATTGCAACACACTTTATGATAAATGGAAATAAAGAACCTAAGCTGGAAAATGCAAAAGTTGTGAAATAAGCAATAATAGTTTAATATTATTATTTATTTGGATGAAGAGACTGTCTCAAAAGGGCAGCCTCTTTAATTTATTGATTCAGGCTGTCCCAAAAGTCCTTTGCGCTCCTTTGTGCAAACCTTTACGCTTCTTTGTGGTAAAAATAAGGAGTTGAATCACAAAGGGAAGTACACACAAGGGTTCACTAAGGCTAAGTACACTGATTCTGATTTTTGAGACAATCTCTTTTTTATAATACTTTCACGGGCTTTTTTGTCTTTTTACTTCGATATTACCGGTAAGGCTTGTAGCTGCTTTTTTGATATATATGGTTTAATGGATTTTGAGATAATCAGTTAAATCAGGTATTTTAGTTATTTTTGTTTTATTAATAAAAAACAGATCAATGAAAACATTTAAAAAGTTCCATTATTCATTAATTATTATGTCAGCGGCCATCATGCTGCTTTATGGCTGTGGCAATAATAAAACAGGAAAGAATGAACCCGAGATCAAAGCTGATACTGCCATTGCATACGTTGACAAGGTTCCGGCAGATGCAAAGAAGATTGATCTTAAATCGGCCATTATTCAAATGCAGTCGTCTGCGATGGGATTAACTCAAAATATTACAATTTATTTTGATGATTACGGGCGCAGACAAATGTCGGAAGTAAGCCAGAAACTGATGGGGCAGGAAATGAAGATGTGCACAATAAAAGACTCATTATATATTTATACATATACTATTGGTGAAAAAACAGGAAAGAAAAAGAAAGTTGATATAGAAAATAATCCTGATGATATTAATTTTAATGCAATCACACGCGATATGGCCAGGGAATTAAAATTAAAAAAGAATGGAACGGCTGAAATTCTGGGCAGAAAATGTGATGTATATAATATGGAAGTGGCAAAGGTGAAATTAAAAGGTACTTATTACATCTGGAAAGGCATACCCTTAATGACAAAATCTACGGTAATGGGCATGGAAATCAAGTTGGAAGCAACCAAAATTGATGAAAACCCTGTAATACCCGCCGATAAATTTAAAGTCCCTTCTGATATAAAGTTTGAGGAGGCCAACGAAGATATGGAAATTTAAAGAATTCTTTGTACCTTTGCAAAACAGGGGCTGACCGGTTTTGACAGCGAGGTTAGTGGACCTGTAAGCATGCCGGGCGTTGTGTGTGTGGCCCGTTAATCCCAATGCTCACGCCACTTAAATGGCAACGATTACAATTACGCCTTAGCTGCTTAATTTAGAATTAGGCACTGGCTGCTTCCCGGGAAACTACTCCCTGCTGTGTCCCGTCAGAAGCATCATAAATGCGGGGATAGTTCATCCAGCGCCCTGATGTATGAGCAAAACTTTAGGGGATAAGGGCAGGGTAGGACGGCTTTTTTCCGGCTCTGTCACCAAAATCAATAAGAAGCTAAGCATGTAGAAAGCACTTCTGCTACTTGTTTGGACGAGAGTTCGAATCTCTCCAGCTCCACATTTAACACAAAAATAGTACTGTAAATCAATGAATTGCAGTACTATTTTTATTTCCCCACACAAATCTACACACAAAAACAGGGTTTAACTCCAAGTTTTTAATAAATTTTGTATTCTAAATTTTATAATGAAAAATCACTTTATCTATTCACATTCCGTTTGAGTGGTACGTGTCATTAAAACGGTGTGCCCACCTGAATATCCATGATATTCTGTTGTTATTTTTTGAGTATTGACATTTTTTAAATCCTGTCCGCAAAGTTCAAAAGTAGATTTGCTAATTTCTGGATATTGAGATTGAGAAGTATCTGAACTGGTTGTTATTTCAGTTGTAGTACAAGTTGCACATTTTTTACAGGATTGAAAAAATAACAATCCAATGATTAATAAAGAAAACATAAATGTGATTTTTTTCATTTGATTTTATTTTATTTATATTTATTGCATAATAAAAAAATATTTATTTGCTTGCAATCATTAATTTTAGATCAATTATCAATCCATTAACTTTAGCATTAATAATTGATTTTAAAGCCGACCATTGTTCATTTTTCCATGATTTGCCACCATCAATATCAAAGCATGGACAAAAAATATCATTTGTTATTTTACCAAAAGAAATTGGCCCGCCCGGAGCCCGTTCAGCCCCGGAGTGAAAAAAATCTAAAAATTGATAATTGCAGGAATTTTTTGAAATAGAAATTAAAACATTAAAATTAACTTTTCCAATAGCACGAATGCATTTTGGTGCCCTGCAATCAGGGTGAAATATTATTGCAAATCTTCCAACTAAGGAGCCTGAATCACTATTAATTTCGTATAATGTTTTTACAACACCGGGAGTAGAATTTGTAAACCAGAGTTTTGTCATCTCAAAAATATCAGAAATATTTCGTGATTTATCAATCGGAAAATTACCAGTATATTCAAAATTTTGTCCGAAACATATTCCCGGCATCAGGAAGATAATAATGTATAGTAGTTTTTTCATAATTTAAGTTTTTGATTTATTATGCAAATTACATTAAAAAAGTTTCAGCAAATATATTATTAACAATAAAAATTTTTTACTGATTATTAAAAGCAGAGTATTTATTATAAAATTCCATTATTTCGGGCTGGGTTCCATATAATAATTCCATAGGTATAGCAAAGACAAAACGCCTTTTTAGTATTCTTTTCAATTCTGTTGTCGTGTATTTTCTGATACTGTTATCATTTAATATTTGTTCAGTTGTTAAATTATCAATATCAATATCTTTTTTGTTCGGATCAAAACTAAAATATTCAATCCAGTAACCTTCATTATCAATCATATCAATAAATATTACAGATATTCCCTTGTTTATCTGGTATAAAGCGGAACTGTCACCCGCTGCTATATTTTTT
>Ga0116170_10004539_pt1 | contig 12659 bp, 9 predicted proteins | sample AD_JPNHW1_MetaG_FD_89797 | JGI IMG/M metagenome (GOLD analysis project Ga0116170, IMG submission 89797) | Active sludge microbial communities of municipal wastewater-treating anaerobic digesters from Japan - AD_JPNHW1_MetaG | ecosystem: Engineered > Bioreactor > Anaerobic > Digestate | place... | reverse complement strand
GTCATCCAGCGCAGCGGCCGCGGCCAATGTTCTCCGATAGACGCAATGCCGTATTCGGAATTTCTTCCCGCCCACTCGGTGGCAAAAGCAAAAAGAATAAACCCCATGGTGATAAGTTCCTGCTTGCTGTCATACAGACTTGGAAGGGTCAACAAGGAGTCCGAAAAGATATCCCCGATCATCCGCCCAGCCTGCACCAGGCTGCCGGACCTGAAAAAAGTCCATGAAAACAGAACGAGGATCAGGGTAAATACGGATTGGAACAGGACCAGCACCGGGTGATGCTGGCTGACACCGAATTTTCTATATAGGTTCCTCGCCGATTTGAACGAAACATGATAGAGAGTAAGAAAGGTCCCCTGAAGCAGTCCCCAAACGATAAAAGTAACATTGGCGCCATGCCACAAACCGGTCAGCAGCCATGTCACGATGCTTCCGAGAATGTAAATCCATAGCTCCGTTTTTATCCCAAAAACCTTATCCGCCCTGATATTCCTGGAAATCCGGTAGGAGAGCGGAAGGAACACGTAATCCCTGAACCAGGAGGTCAGCGATATATTCCAACGGGTCCAGAATTCTTTGATGTTCGTTGAAAAATAGGGATTGGCAAAATTTCTCATAATATTGAATCCCATGAGCTTCCCGATTCCGATCGCAATATTCGAATACCCGGAAAAATCGGCATAGATCTGCACTGCAAACAGGAACACGCCCAACAGCAAGGTGCTTCCCGATTGCGCCTGCGTTGAATCGAAAACCATCTTTACGGGTTCCACGCACCGGTCAGCAATGACAACCTTCATAAAGACTCCCCATAAAATCTGCTTCAGGCCATCGGTCGCCTGCAGGTACCGGAACTTTCTCGGTGCCTTGATCTGCGGTAATAACGTCGCAGGTCGTTGCAGGGGACCCGCGAGGATAATCGGGAAAAAGCTGAGGGAAAGGAGTACGTTCAGCACGTTCTTTTCCGCCTCCAGCCTGCCCTTGTAGATATCAAGGATATAACTCAGCGCGAGAAAGATATAGAAACTGATACCGACCGGGAGAAACACTTCGACCAGGGGAATATTCAATGAGATATTAAGGGAGGCCGCGATCTGCCTGAACCCGTCGAGGAAGAAATTGAAATACTTAAATACAACAAGGGTTCCGATATTCAGGATCAGCCCGCTCCACAAGGCCAATACCCTGATCCGTTGCGGGCCGCTTTTCCTGACGCCCAGGCCAATAACATAATTTGCGGCCGAGATCAGAAAAAGAAGCGCCAGGAACCGCAGGTCCCAGACACCATAAAAAAGGTAGCTCGATCCGAGCAGAAGAAGATTCTGAGCCGTCAGGTTCCGGTTGAACAGAAACCAGTAGAGCACAAAAACCACCCCAAAAAATAAAACGAAAGAAAAGGAGGTAAACAGCATAGCTACAAATCCGTGCGCAGTATTTCCTGTCTTTTACTCTTTCCGGAACTCTGCCTGAATGGTTTTCCGGAGCGCCTCGACCAGCCGGTAAGGTGGGTCGAACCCCAGAGAATGGGCTTTTGTTGAATCAAACCGTGTCGAAGAACAGAATTTTTTAATGCGGATAGCACTGATATTCATCTCTTTTCCCGTGACCGCCGAAAAGATATCAAACAGTTTCCCGGCCGCCATCCCGATGCTATACGGCAGCCTGATCACAGAACGGCTTTTCCCAAGTTCGGCCCTTACCACCGATACGATCTCACGGGTAGTGATATCCGGCAAGTCGGTATAATTGTACACATGAAGTCCCGGGCGCATCGTTTCCGCCAAAAACCGGATGAAGGCGGAGACATTGCCCACATAGGCCATCGACTTGGTGTTCTCCCCCTTGCCGATCATCATGAACCTGCCCGACGATATTTGTTTCAGCAGGTTGTACACATTTCCACGGTTCCCTTCTCCAAACACTACGGAAGGCCGCAGGATGACCGCACTCCGGCCGGGGTCCCCCGACTGCCACTCCCGGATCAATGCTTCGGCTTCAAGCTTGCTTTTCCCATAATGGTTGAACGGATCGGGAGGCCGGTTCTCATCGGGATAGTCCTTGTCGAGACCGTAAATGGCAACCGTGCTGGTGAAGATGATCTTATGGATCCCGCTCCCCTCCATTCCCATCAGCAGGTTTTTTGTTCCGGCCACATTCACATCGTAATAGAGCGAGGTGGGAGTTACATTGTCCTTGTGTTCCGCTGCCAGATGCACGACGATATCGGCCGGGATCATGTTTCCAACAAGTCCCTCACGATCACGGATATCCTGGATTACAGTCATCTCCGGGAATCGCGAACTCTGATTTTTATCAATATTCCGGATTTGCGCACCCGATTCATGCAACGATTCAATCAGCCGGGTTCCTATGAATCCTGAACCACCGGTGATGCAGTATCTAGTCTGAGCCATCGTTTTTGATCCTGTTGACAATTTCCATTAACCGGAAGGTATATTTTTCCGGTGTAAAATAACGTTCACAGACAAGCCGGGCCCGCTCGCCTTTTTGCCTGACGGAATCCACGTCGGCTTTGAGTTGCAGGATCCTGTCCACACACTGCGTGACATTATCGGGATCGACCTGCCAGCCGACATCGTGCTCGCTGATGAGCAATCCGATCTCGGAATCATGATCCACAATCCCCAGCAACGGTTTGCCGGCTGCCATGTAGGAATAGCTTTTGCTCGGCACTCCGAGTCCTTTAAATCCGGGAGGCAGAATGACAAGCCCCACATCGCCCGCATTCAGGAAGATATTTTCGGACTCCCGGGGCATCATGGGAAGTAACGTGGCGTTGGTCAGGTCATGCCGGATCAGGAAATCGCTCAGGAAGGGTTTCATTGCGCCTTCGCCGATGAAAAGGAAATGCACGTCGTTGTGCTCTTTCATGGCCAGCATGACCTCGCAGATGAAACCGATGTGCTGTACCCTCCCGATATTTCCGGTGAACAGGACGATCAGTTTATCGGCCAGGTTGTTGTGTGATACAAGCTCGTTTTGCATCTTATCGGATGGCACAATTGCCCCCGTGTCGGCAAAATTCGGGAGGTAATGAATGACCTCCTTCCGGCGCAGTTTTCGCTGCATCAGCACTTCCATGTCCCGGCCGACAACCAGGATGGCATCCAGCCCGGAGAGGGCCCGGTTGAATACTCCCCGGACAATCCGGTACGCCGGGTTGGATTGTCCCACAATTCCACCCGCAGCCAGGTTCTCCGGGAACAGATCGTGAACGATCAGTACGACGTTGAATCCCCGTAAGTTTTTCGCCAGTTTTAACAGCAATGTCAGAGCGGTCGGGTTTGTGACCGTGATCAGTACATCTTCCCGCTTGACATGTTTCAGGACTGCCCTGAACAGGCGTACACTGAGCAGGATGATCCGCAGCAGCCGCTGGAATAGATGATCTTTGTTCAGCTCCGAATCCCGGATCCGGATAATATTCAGATCAACGGCATCGATCTCGGGGAACCGGCCAAGGTTGGTGGTGGTGATAACATTTAACGGGCTTTGTTTCGCGATAATTTTTGCCACCGAAGTCATGATGTAGCCCGTCGCGTTGTCACACGGATAAAAATATTCGGAAACCAGCCACATCCGGCCATTTCCCCGGTTGATTTCCCCGGTTGATTTCAGCTTCCGTTTATTCCGCATAAAGAAGAAAGACCTATCGTTTTTTTGACCTGGCATTCATTTAAACTTCGGCTGATCAGCATCCGTATCGGAACAAGAGATCCGGCGATTTTGCTTAGCCGTTTTAATCCACAAAATAAAATTCAGAAAAAAGAAGGTATAAAAAATGACCCGTGTGATCGTATCATGAAAAACGGAAAAGTGTTCGCGGTGGGAATGGGCAATTTCGATTAAGATCAGGTAATGAAGCAAGGCGGCAAATACGATCACAAAAAATGAAACCGGGAAATAAAACAGCTTTTTTTTAAGGGTCAGCGGGAAAAACATCAGGATGAAAAAGATCTGAAATAACTGCATTAACCCGGTACAGCCATGCTGCATCTGGATCGTTCTGACATCATTGATCACAATAAGAAAATCGCTGGTTGAATATATCTCCTTGTAAAACAGGGAATATACTTTTACGGAAGCAAGGGTGATGACAGCGGAAAGCCGGTAATAGAAGGCCTCGAACAGGGTCGAGAACAGGCGGGTCGTATCCAGGTAAGCAAACACAAGTTCTCCCAGCTTATAGAGGAGAATAAACAGAAACAACTGCCAGGCATAGCGAATGGACCTGTTTTTCACCGCCTGCTGAAAATACGATTTAAACCCGTCGTTTTGCCGGCTCATGAGGCCTTACAGATAGAGGTCAGTATCGAAAGGTACCGGTCCGTTCGTTCCATTCCGGTTGGAAAATCAGTAATCCGCCTGCGGCCTGCAGCGATCATGGTGTCCCTCAGGGAGTCGTCGGCAAGCACCTGTGCGATGGATTGAACCATGCTCTCCGGGCTCAACGGATCAAAATAACACGCGGCCTCGCCGCACAAGTCATGGGCAAACGACAGGTCGCTCGTCAGAATGGGCTTTCCTAAATACATTGCCTCCAGGTAAAGCGCTGAAAAGCATTCCAGCAGGGTGGGGAAGAACAGGATGTCCGCCTGTGAATAAAGCGAGGGAGCGCTTTCAATGGAAACAGGACCGGCATTGATGATGGAGTCTTCAAACCCGGAGAAGACAGCTGCAAACCTGTCCTCCGGAATGGTCAGGATGAACCGGACCGGAAAATCAATTTTTTTTTTCAGCAACGGGATGATCTGCCTGAAGATGGTCAGATTTTTATGCGGGTGAAATCCTGAAATGCAAATCAGCCTGACCTCGTTCGGATGCCTGGGAACGAGGGCCAGCTCTTTCTGCCGGATATCGGGATTCCGAAAAACAGGATGCAGGGCATTGCTGACGACATAAACAGCATCGGGTGAAATGGCGAACAGACGCGACAACCTGGATTTCACATCCTGTGTTTCAACATGAAAATACTTCGCATTCCGTTTAATGAAATACCGGTGAATTGCGCGTTTGATCCTGAAGAACCATTTTTCCTTCCGGGAGAGCAGGTCAAAATAGGGTGATTCCGGGTACACATAGTGCGGAATGGCGTATCCCATCAGGTGTGGCGACCGGGGAGTCCAGTAACTGGGTCCGAACACCGTGAACGTGCAATCAGGCCTGACGTTTTTTTCCAGGGTTTCGAGCGTTCTCTTCACCTGAAGGAAATGGCGCGGGTTCGCGATGCTTCGATCCAACACGTGAAACGCGAAGTTCGGGGGAAAATCCGCCATATCGACCTGGTCATGAAAATACGGTGAAAGGACGACGGTATAATCATGTTCTGGATGGCTTTGCAGGTGATGGAGGGTGGCAAGAGCAACCTGGCTGGCCCCTCCCACGCGGATATTGGAACAGTTAATCAGGATTCTCATGCGCCCTGCTTTTGATTTTTAGGGCCTGATCGTACAAAAGGCAATTCGACGAAGAAGTGCGAACCCCAGGCAAAAGCGACTGCGAATACAATTCCGAGAAAGACAAACAGGAAATGTTTCGGCATGATGTTGTTGGAATTCGCCAGGATGATCCCGTTGAAGAAAACAAAGAAGGGGAAATGGGTAACGTACAGGGTGTAGGAACAATCACCCAGCCATTTCAACCGCGCCAGATAATGCAGGCTGACGTTTTTATCCTGCAGGAACAGCAGCAGACAGAGAAAACCGCCAAAGCCAACGGCCCAGAAGGTGTCGACGACTATAACACTGGGAATGCTGTGACCGAACAGCAGCAGGAAAGGAAAAACCAGGACCAGCAGCGACAAATAACGTGTTTCCACCCGAATACGCCGGGTCAGAATATCGGCCACCACACAGCCGATCCACCAGGAAAGCAAATAGGTGCAGACCTGAACAAAGAGGGGGAACACCGATTCCGGGAAAATTAACCCGAGGAAATAAAGAAAGATCACAAAAAACAGGGAACCCGATGTACTTCTTTTATTGATAAAGAAAAGCAAGGGATATAGCATGTAAAACCACCATTCAAACTTCAGCGACCATAAAGGACCATTGGTGCCCCACGTGGGCACCCAGGCATTCTGAAGAAGCAGGAGGTTGCCCAACAACGTCTTAAGCCCTGTATTGCAGAGCACCACATCGTTAATCGACTTGTTCGGCGTAATCTGATCATAGATGGAAAAACCCAGGTGTTTACCCGCTGCATCGAGCAGGGTGGTAATGAGGATGGAATAGATCAGGGGCGGATAGATGCGTTTGGCGCGTTTTTTCAGGTAGGGGAAAAACTCGAATTTATAGGTGCTGTTGGTCCTCAGCTTTACCGAATATTTGAGGTGGATGACGAGTCCGGAAAGAACGAAAAAGAAAAGAACAGCCTCATGCCCGTATGTGAAGAGGGAGAGGAAATAGACCATGGTTTTGCCGAAAACCGAGTACTCGCCCGGGTGTTTAAGAAATCCCTCCGAGTACCCTTCCCAAAGCAGCCACCGGGAGTGCCCGATCATAACGTAGAGGGCCGCCAATCCCCTCAACCCGTCAAGAAAGGCAAGCCTTTGCCTCCATGGCATATCACTCGTTTTCCCCATCAGATTGTCATTCCATTTTTTCAATCATCTCCACGGTGATGTTCGGGAGCGAGTACCTCTTTGACCGAAGCATCGCATTCCGGGAAAGTCGTTCCAACAAATCGCGGTCGTCGGCCAACTGCTGAAGCGCGTCTGCGATTGCACGGGGATCAGCAGGAGGAACCAGCAGTCCCGATTTTTCATGTTCCGCAACACGGGCGCAGGAAGTCGAGGCGATCACGGGCAGTCCATAATTCATGGCCTCTACCTGCACACTTCCGAATCCGTCGGAAAGGGAGGGAAACACCAGAACGTCGCACTGGCGGTAATACCGGGCGACCTCCTGGTAGGGCAACGACCCAGTGAAGCAGACATTGGGGCCCACCCCCGTAAAAGCACCGGATGGCTGGGGATTCGTTCCTACCAGGTAAAAGTTGAACCGGTCCCGTTCCAGCATTTTCGACGCTTCGATCAGATACTGCACGCCCTTCCTGAGGACTACCGCCCCGACACAGAGCACATTCAACGGCCCGGTTTTATTGACCTGTTTCGGACCGATCGTTTCGCGGCCGTCGAAGATCAGCGGAATTTGGATGATTTTACCGGGATCAGCACCTTGCCGGATGATATGATCACGCGTCCATTCCGAGTTTACGATGATTTTTCCGCATTCGTCCCATTCCCTGTACACACGGTCAAAGTACGCAGGCGATCGTCTGTTCCCATCCCGTGACCAGGCCGGCCACTTTTCACTTTCTTCCCCGAGAATCCCGGAATCGTCAGCCGCATCATATTGCACGAGAAAAGTCGGCGCTCCGTGTCCTTTCAGTGCCTGCAGCACTTCCAATGACTCGGAGCACATGCCCATATAGCCAGCTGACCGGTCAATGCGCCCGAGCTGTCGTTTGGCAAAACAGGATCCATACCCGGCAAGGACTTCCGACTGATCATACATGTCGGATGATTTACTCAACGCCCGGTACAACTTCAGCCCCAGGCCATAATACGAGATTACCTGGCTGTTGTTGATCAGGCTGTTTCTCCTCCCTGCGACTTTCCTAAAAAAGCTGGGGAACCTTCGGCTATCCACCGCCACCGGCATCCAGAAATCCGTGAACAGCTTTTCCAGCCTTCCCGATTTCCGGAGAGCGGCCGCATACAGGTACCGGTAACGGGCGCCCAGTTGCGCTACATTATAACGGGGTGTCATCTTTTTTTCCTGTTTCCAGGTTTTGAAACAGCGTCAGATAGCCAGTCGCACACTGATCCACGGAAAACCTTTCCCGGCAGGTTTGTATGGCAGCTTCCTGCATGGCCTGATACTTCTCCGGAGCGCCGGCCAGTTCAAGGATCAACCGGGAAATAGACCGTGCATCGGCGTCCGGTTCGACCAGGAAGCCGTTGAGCCCGTCGCGTACCATCTCCGGAATACCCCCGACGCGCGATGCAATGACGGGTACCCCGCATGAAAATGCTTCCAGGATGACCATGGGAAGTCCTTCGTTTTTGCTGACCAGGATCAAGAGGTCCAGTTCCGGGATCACCGTATCGGCGGCGGAACTGACCTGCCCCAGGTAAGAGGCGAAATCGGAACCAGCCGACACCCATTGCTCCGCCTGATCCCGTTCGGGACCGTCCCCCGCCAGGATGAACCGGATGGAATGGTTTTCCTGGAAGGCCGTCCTTGAAGCTTCTGCTGCCAGTTTCCACTGTTTCCGTTCCTCCAGTGCCCCGACAAACCCAACGATAAAATTCTTCTTCTTTTCAACTGTTTTTAGTTTCACGCGATCCGGACTGAACGGGACGCCATTGTAGATGGTCACAACCGATCCCTCTGAGAGACGCAGCTTCTCCGCGATGAGAGGCACACTGTAGCGATCAACGGAAACCATCGCATCCGTGTGTAATCCCAGTCTGCGGCCGAGCCACCGGTGAACGGCCAACCGGAAACGGCCGCCTTGCAGCAATCCGTTCGGGCATCCGTGAAAGGTTGTGACCGAAACAGCCTTCAGGTCTTTCCCGAGCGGTAAAAACGCAGCGGAAAAGTGGGCGTCGTGAAAATGGACAAAGAGGGTACAACCGGGATTGCTATGTTGCAAGGACCGGAGATGGTTTGAAAGCCGGCGATCGAACAAGGGCGCCAGCCTTGCAAGGCGGGAGGCAGGGCTGCGGAGTATCCTGGCATCCATGGAATGGGCGCTGATCTCTGCCGACAGCCAGGCGGTATAATTCACATCCGATGCAAAGAACACCCCGGATGACCCATATCCGGAGGAAATCTGCCGGCTGATCAGGTTTTTTATCACCGACCACACTCCCGTCCGGGGTTCCCAGGAAACATGCACAAACAGCGGCCGTGTCATCACACTATCCAAATAATTGATCCCGGATCAGGTGCCGGAAAAGAAACAGTTCGACCAGAATGGCGATAATTAAACAGAGTACCGCGACGGGCGGAGTAAGAAAGAATGAGAGTGCCGCAACCAGGATCAGCGGCAGCGACTGAAGAAGCGGGGTGCCGATGGAATGCAAAATGTCCCGTACATAATTGAAAAAAACCAGGGAAAGCAAAAGCAGTACAGCACACTCTCCGGCGAGGTAGCCCAATGCGATGCCGGTTCCCCCGTAATCCAAAAACAGGTAACAGAAAAGGAGAATGGTAACCGATCGCAACAGGTTGATGCCGAGGAGAAACAGAGTCTTTCCCTTCGAAGTCAGCACAGGTCCTATGGCACCTGTGATGCCGAAAATGGTGTAGGATATCACCAGCACCCTGCAGATGTCGGCGGCACCGGCCAGACGGTTCCCGTAAAGGATCGATATCACATAGGGGGCTGTGCAGATAAGGATAGCCCCGATGGGAATCTGCATAAACCAGTTGGTCCGGATATAATTCACGACCGAGGCAAAATAGGATGCGTGCTCGTCGTTTACTTTCTTTGAAAAATACGGGAGCCCTGCTGTTGCAACGGCCGAGGACAATACGGGCATGATAAATGCGATCTGGCGGGCCACGCCCAGTTCAGCAACCGCTGACCATTGTCCGCCCCCTTTCGCCAGAAGGAACTGTCCGCCCCAGTCTGCACTCATCTGGACCAACGACAGGATGATCAGCGGAGTAGAGAGCCGAACGATGGAGGAAACATAAGGGCGGTCGGAACGCAGAAGCGACCCTCCATCGCGGAGTCTCCAGCGGTTTGCCTTCCTGCTTAACCCGTTCAGGATCATCACATAGATAAACAGGGTCAGCACGAAGGCCAGAATGGCGCCCCAGATGCCGTAAAACAATGCCAGTACGATGCATAAAACGAGGTTAATTACGGCCTTGCCCAGGCTGGCAAAGAACATTCTGCCGAACCACTCATAGCCTTGGAGTACCGCCGTAAACGTTGCAGCCAGCGTAACGAGTGCAGCCCACGGGCCGATAACCCTGACCATGCCGGATGACAGACGTTGTCCCGGGTCCAGGAACAGGGCGATCGTATGATCCAGGGAAAGCGTGAGGACAATGATCAGCATGCCGATCATCGCGCACCAGAAAACCCCCATGGCGATGACTCCGGAGATCTTGTTGCCGGATTGCTGCCTGCTCCGGGCGATCTCGGAGATGAAAATGTTGGCAGGTCCGCTGATGATCGTGTTGGCAATAAGGTTTAGTGTGGTAATGAGAAAAAGGAACACACCATAATCTTCCTTGCCGAGCACCCTGGCCAGAACAATGAGAACCAGGAGGGCTGAAAAACGGTCCACCAGTCCTGATCCCAGCGACCAGAATGAATTTTCAAGAAGTGGATTTCTTCGAAAGAATTTCAAACCGGGAATCAAGTTTCTGGGAGAGAACGGGTGTCATCTGCTCTCCCGTCGGTCTGGTAATAGATCATCCACACCAAAGCCATAAAGACCCAGAAAACCTTCCATGACTGGGCACTGAATGACAGAAAGGAGGTAAAAATCAATATCCCGACCAAAGGAAAGGCCAGGTAATTACCGTGAAAGAAAATCCGAAAGCGCTTGAAAAACGGGTAGAAACAAAATATGATAAACAGGAAAGCTGACGGCAGGCCGGCCAGAGAGCCCATTTCAATGTAGGTATTATGAGCGACAAAAGATCCGAACTTCCCTCTGCCGTGCGATGCGAATACCCAGGTGGCCTCGCGGGGCGAGCCCGAAAGCGGATAATCGGCAATGATCTTTAAATGGCTTTGCCAGACCGGACTACGACCGCCAAAACGGTTATTGCCGATCAGACTCTCATTTTCCTTGCTGTTGATTCTCTCCATCGCTATAATGTAGCGATTGAACTCATTGTTTGTGTATATATAAACGGATGAAAGGACAAGCGTAATCAGAATAAAAAGCAAGGTGACATATGTTTTTCGCTTGAATGCCGAAAACTGGCTTTTCTTTGCGGTCATGAATAAAAAGAAAAGCATGACTAAAAATCCAAAGACCGACGTGACGAGTGCCGTGCGTGAGGCCGTGCTCAGTAACGGCGGGATTCCGGCGACAAAAATGAAACAGATCAGGCCAAGGGTGGTGAATACCCCGACGCCGGGCTTATGCTCGGACTCGGTATCGCCGGCATCCTGAAAATTATACGTAATCAGCGTAAACAGGAAACCAATGACCGCGATCGGCAACATGATCCCCACCATGTTCGCATCGCCTTTCCCGCTGCCGATCCGCTCCACATTTCTGAACGCATCACTTTCATATTCAATCAATTCGACAGGCAATCCGATTTTCGGCAACCAGTATCCGATGATGGAAATGAAACTCGTAAGGCAAACGACCATCAGCAATTCATACTGGCTGTACCTCCTATCATTGGCGTAAACGATGGCGATTATAAAGTAAAAAATCCCGGTCAGAAGGGGGATAAAATATTCCCATGTGCCGTTGAGAACCGTCATGGCTATTCCCCAGAAGATAAATAATATCAAAACCGTCGGTAATTTGAACCCATCGCGGGCCAGAAGCGGCCAACGGTTGACCGGCAGCGTAATCAGCCAGCAAACGACTCCCAACTGGGCAAGCGTCATCGAAATATCTTTCGGATCAGGAGCTATCTGCGAGCCAACCGCGAAAACAAAGAATGCAGCCGGATTGAAGCTGGCAAGAAGAGCCATGAGAACAGACAGGACGGCGCCGAATGATTTTTGGACCGGGGAGAAATGAAGCAAGATTAATCCCACGAATACTACGAAGGATAAAAAGTACTTGCGCGAAAATATAACGCTGAACATTATTAGGTCAGATTAATAATCCGGTTCCCAACATGAAACCGGAGCCTGATAAACGCACGGCCGGATCAACCGGCAACTTTCGGTCGTCCATCCGATCATTTACCGCCGGAAAGTTCCTGAATCCCCTCCCACCCGTTGCTCAGCCCGGCATTTCCCTGGATCAGCATCAGGGTCCTCCAGGAGGTGTCGCCGATCGCGTATTCGGCCGGGATCTGCCGGGCAGTCCTCTCTTTCCGCTCCCGGATGGCCAGGGCGACCGAATCCAGCACGGTTTGCGGATTGAAACCGGTCAGGATGATTGTGCCGGTATCCTGCGCCTCGGGTCTTTCCATGGAACGGCGCAGGGATATAGCCGGGAATCCGAGGATCGCGGATTCTTCGCTGATGGTTCCGCTATCGGATAGGGTACACATCGCGTGAAGCTGCAGGTGCACGTAATCCGTAAATCCGAACGGCTTCAGGAAGCGGATCCGCGGGTCGGGCCGGAATCCGTCGAGCGCTTCCAGTTTCTTCCGGGTACGCGGGTGGGTCGATACGATTACGGGAAGGTCATATACTTTCGCAATCCTGTCGAGGATTTCGAGGATGGAAGCCAGGTTTTCAGGCCGGTCCACATTCTCTTCCCGGTGGGTGCTGACCACGAAATACTTGTGCTGCTCCAACCCCAATTCGCCAAGGATGGCAGAGGCCTTGATCTTCGGAAGATAATGATCGATCACCTCTTTCATCGGCGAACCGGTGAGGTAGATCCGCCGGTGAGGCAGGCCTTCGGAAATGAGGTGCCGGCGGGCATGTTCGGTGTACACCAGGTTGAAATCGGCTATGTG
>Ga0116170_10004538_pt1 | contig 12660 bp, 10 predicted proteins | sample AD_JPNHW1_MetaG_FD_89797 | JGI IMG/M metagenome (GOLD analysis project Ga0116170, IMG submission 89797) | Active sludge microbial communities of municipal wastewater-treating anaerobic digesters from Japan - AD_JPNHW1_MetaG | ecosystem: Engineered > Bioreactor > Anaerobic > Digestate | place... | reverse complement strand
TCAAAGGTTAATTTTAACATTGGTTATGACCCTGAAAAAAAAGTTATTATTCCTGTAAATATGGCTCTTTTTGAATGGGTTATAGAAAACATATGCAAAAATGCCATAGATTCGATGGAAGGAGACGGAAAGATCTCTGTCACCATCTCAGAAACAGAAAAGAACGCAATAGTCGACATTGCTGATACAGGTAAAGGCATTCCAAAATCTTCATATAAAAAGATCTTCCACCCTGGTTTTACTACCAAACAGAGAGGATGGGGACTTGGTCTTTCACTTGCCAAAAGGATCATTGAGGAGTATCACAACGGTAAAATTTTTGTAAAACATTCTGAGATAGGGAAAGGATCATGTATCAGAATAATAATGAACAAGAATAAATCGTAATGGTTATCTTTGCATTCTTTTATGGAACGGAAAGATATTGAGATAATGGCTCCTGCCGGTTCGTATGAATCGCTGACTGCAGCAATTCAGGGCGGTGCCGACTCTGTTTACTTCGGAGCTGCGCAGCTGAATATGAGGGCTGCTTCTTCCAATAATTTCACTCTTGATGATCTGAAGAAGATCGCTTCAACCTGTAAAAAACATGGTCTTAAAAGTTATATTACTGTAAACGTGGTAATTTATGACCACGAGATTGAGCAGATGCACAATATTATAGACGCTGCTGCAGAAAGTGGTGTTACAGCTGTCATAGCCTCCGATTTATCAGTAATAAACTATGCCTTTTCCAGAGGGATGGAAGTTCATCTTTCAACACAGCTGAATATCACAAATGTTGAAGCTTTAAAGTTCTATTCCCAATGGGCCGATGTTGCTGTTCTTGCAAGAGAACTGAATATCGGCCAGGTGCGGCATATTTACAATAGCATAAGGGAACAGGATATCAGGGGGCCAAAAGGAGATCTTGTAAAAATAGAAATGTTTGCACACGGAGCACTCTGTATGGCTGTATCAGGCAAATGCTACCTAAGCCTGCACGAAAACAACAAATCGGCCAACAGGGGAGAATGCTACCAGACATGCCGCAAATCGTATATTGTTACCAACAAAGAGACCGGTTACGAACTTGAGATCGAAAATCAATATATTATGTCACCAAAAGATCTCTGCACAATCGGTTTTCTTGACAAGATGATTGATTCTGGCGTCAGAGTGCTTAAAATTGAAGGCAGGGCCCGTTCAGCTGAATATGTAAGACAGGTGTCATCCTGCTACAATGAGGCGCTCATAGCCCTTGAAAAAGGGGAATACACTAAAGAAAAAACGGACGGATGGAAAACAAGGCTGTCGACTGTTTTCAACAGAGGTTTCTGGGATGGATACTATCTGGGGCAAACACTTGGTGAATGGAATACAAACTATGGTTCGAGTGCCACAAAAAGAAAAGTCTATATAGGAAAGATCACCAACTATTTTAAAAAGCTTAACGTTGCCGAAATCAAGCTGGAAAACGGTGATCTGATCAAAGGTGATACCATTCTAATAACAGGACCAACTACAGGGGTTGTCGAATATAATGTCGATGAAATACGTGTAGATCTCAATGTTATTGAAAAAGCCTCCAAAGGAGAGTTTTGCTCAATAAAAGTTGCAGATTACCTGAGGAGGTCCGATAAGGTTTATAAATGGGTTGATGCAACAGAAGTGGTAAACCAGTAACGAAGCCGGATTCTGCTTTTTCTCTTATTCTATTTTTTAAAATGTCTTGCAAATAATTTCTTAAGCTCCTCAATCCTGACAGGTTTGGATATAAAGTCCCTGATTCCCACCATCTCGGCCTTTTTTCTTGATTCCGGCAGGTTGTCGGCAGAAAAAGCAACAATTAGTGTCGACTTACTGACTTCAAGAATCTTCTGGGTAGCCTGGAAACCATCCATTTCGGGCATAATAAGATCCATAAAGATAAGATCGTAAATTTTCATCTTTGCCTGCAGATAACCTTCATAGCCATCTTCAGCGATATCAAATGAGTAGCCCAGATTTGTGAGCATTGTACCAATCACTTTCTGATTCATCTTGTTGTCTTCTACTATCAGTATACTGATGTTGCTACGTACCGTATCAATATCGACCGGAGAAGCATAGTCTTCAACAAAAGGAAAACTGCTTTTAATGACACCGCGTAAATCACTTATACTAAATGGTTTTATAAGATACTGGTCTATCCCCATTGTAATGCATTTCATGTAGTTTCCTTTCTTATCATTTGAGCTTATCAGCATAATGATAAAATTGGAGGAAAGTTTGTTTTCCCAGATTGCTTTTGCAGCGTCAAATCCGTTAAAATCTTCGTCATCAAATATTATCACAAGGTTATATCGCTCATCAGGAAAGCTCAGATTTGCTTTTATCTGGTTAACTGTCGTTCTCTGGAAAGTTGTGATGGAAATGGAAATACCCAGTTTGTGTAATGCGTTAAGTATTTCTTCATCGCGATTCTGGTTACCTGTAATAACAAGAGTTTTTATCTTCTCATAGGTCTTTATCTTCTCAAAAGATAGATCTTTTATCGGTCTATCGTTAGAATATGTAACCAGGGTAAATGATACTTTTGTCCCCAGATCACCCAGTAAACCTGAAGGGCTGACTGCCGTCAGTTCTCCACCCATAAGCTCAATCAACTGTTTTGAAATTATTGTCCCAAAACCGGAAGAATCATTGCCCCTGACAGCCTTTGATTCTATATTCACAAAATCACCAAAGATCTTTTTCAGGCTTGCCTTGTCAAAACTAAGACCGGTGTCAAGAAGTTCAAAATCAAGAATGACGTTACCATCTGAATTGTTCTTCGATTTGCACACCAGCCTTATTTCTCCCTTTTCAGTATTCCTTATGGAGTTGTTAATAAGATTTGTAAGAACCTGCCTTAACCTGAAGGGGTCGCCAATAATGCTTTCAGGAACACTATCTTCTATTTTGCAGACAATAGAGAGATCTTTTTCTGAAATATGGGTTTTTGCCAGATCGGTACAATAAGTTATCTCCTCCCTGATATTGAAGGGAACCTCATCAAGAATCATCTTGCCTGATTCAATTCTTGAAAAATCAAGAATATCATTGATAATGCTGAGTAAAACTTCCGTAGAACGATGAAGCAGATTGACAACATCCCTGACCTCCTCTGAAAGATTATATTTTCTGAGTACATCAGTCATTCCGATAATTCCATTCAGAGGTGTACGTATCTCGTAACTCATGCGTGCCAAAAATTCCGACTTTGCAACATTAGCTTTGGCTTCTTGTTTTCGGGCCGACTCAAGAGTTGTAACATCGATCAGCATTTCCATGGTAGCCTCTTCTCCCATAAACTCAAGAGGTATGCTATGCCTGTACAGCACCAATTCCCCAATCTCCTTTTTTATTATTACAAACTGGTCGGGGCTGAATGAGCTTCCAAGGTTTTTCGAGAAATAATCGTTGTCATCGGCCAGAGATGTCTCAGGAAAAATCTTTCCCTTCATCTCTGTTTCATTCAGGTATGAATACTGAAATGCAGCAACCTTGTTGGCTTTGATTATTTCCCTGTTTTGATTATGAAGAATAACGCCTACCGGCATCTCTTCAATTAATCTTAATAAAGTTTTCTCAGAGGCATCAAGCCGTTCAGTCTCTGATTTCTGTACTTTAAAATACCGCCAGAAAACAAATATGATAAACTGTATAAGGAGGAGCGTTACCAAAACAATGAACAGGGAATTCCTGATTATATATTTCTGGAAGAAGTCGGTGGGTGCTGAAAAAATAAGCCCAAGATCTCTTCCCAGGAGCTGTGTGGAATAATATGATGATATTATTTCTCTACTTTCCCCTCCTATTACAGCCTTATGAATAATATTCTCAACTGACCCTTCTTCAATTCTTTGGACTATTTTATCAAGCTGGGTGTATTCAATTTTCCCCCCGTAATTATTGTAGATTATTTGGCCTGAATCACCAATAACCCACTGCCATTGATAATCAATCAAATTAAATTTTGAAAATATTTCAGAAAAATATTTCTGATAATCTACCGTAACAACAAGGTTGCCTGTTGTTTCATTATTCTTTATTACAGGCAGGTAATAATTAAACTTCCTGTTTTCCTCCACCAGTCGTTCCATTTTGAATATCTCAGACTGAACATGAAGTTTAAAAGGCTGCTCAAGCCATTCTCCGCTCTCACTGTCTTTCTTTAATGTAAATTCATTTTTATCATTATCAAAAAATTTGATTCCTGTTACGAAATCTTCGTATTTTGAGTAGAATACTTTCATTTTTTCCTTTGCCCTGAATTGATGTTCCTGATCAGTAAAGAACATGTTAAGGTCTTCAGAATATGTGATCTGGTTAAATTCGCTGGCAAATCCATTGTTTGTACTGTCGACTGAAATTCCAACAATCTGCACCTGTCTGTCAAGCAGTTTAACGATGTAATTTATCTGTTTATTATAAAGGCTTATATAATAGATAAAATTGATAATCAGGATAATCAGAAAGACTGAGTAAACGATAATAAGATTTTTCTTCATCTGAAAAACATCATTTAGGTAATTATATAAAGATAACCGATAAAACAATATCAATCAAATCACCTGTATTTCCGGTCATCACCATCCATGATGTTCAGATAACTCCTGTACCGGAGGAAATCGATTTCCCCCTTTTCCACAGCATCCCTGACAGCACATCCGGGTTCATCAAGATGAAGACAGTTATTGAATCTGCATTGTTTTGAGACTTGAAATATTTCACGGAAAAAATGGTAAATTTCATTGCGTTCCATATCAACAACACCAAAGCCTCTTATCCCCGGAGTATCAATCACAAATCCGCCGAAAGGCATCTGATACATTTCTGGAAAAGTAGTAATATGCTTCCCCTGTTTATGATAATCAGATATCTCTTCTGTTTTAAGGTTAAGGGTTGGATCAAGTGAATTCAGAAGAGTAGTTTTTCCAACTCCTGAAATACCCGAAATAAGGCTGATCTTGTCCTTTGTCAACAGTCTGAGGTTTTCAAGATTGGTTTTATTTTGTAAAGAAAGCCTTATGCATTGATAACCTATCTTATTATACATGTTCTCAAGATATTCCAGCTTTTGCATAGCGTCGTCATCATACAGATCCGTTTTATTAATTACGATCACTGCAGGGACTCTGTAAGCTTCGGCTGTAATAAGGAATCTGTCGATAAATTCAACGGGGGTTTCCGGCAAAGTGATAGTAACCATGAGGAGCACCTGATCTATATTTGCAGCAAGTATCTGGGAATGTTTTGAAAGATTTGACGATTTTCTCAGAATATAATTCCTGCGGTCGAGAACCTCTGTAATAACACCCAATTTTGTTTTTTCATCGGTTTCAAACGATACATTGTCTCCTACAGCAACTGGATTTGTGGTACGCACTTCCCTGATCCTCAGCTTTCCTTTAACGGAGCATTCCACGATGGATCCATCGCTGCATAGCACTTTGTAATGGCTTCCTGTAGATTTTAATATAACTCCTTTTTCCAAAAACTTGAATATTTGAAACAAAAGTAAAGAATTTTGTCCCAGAAGATGAAAATATATGTTAATAAAAACAGACAGAGACGTTCAAATCAAACGTCTCTGTTGTTTTAAAAGGATTCTCTTGTTTTTTATTTGCCTGAAGCCATCAATAAGAATGGTTTCATCTCAAAGCTATCGTAGTTAGGTCTAAGCCTGTCAACATTATAATCATCCTTAACATTGATTATTTTTTTGGTTGCTGTAACCACATCAATAGGCATATTATCATATCTTCCGTTCTTCAGAACCACTATCCTTCCGTGTACTCCTTTGAGGATAAGATCAAGAGCAAGATTACCATACGCCATAGGTACAATTGAGTCAAGGGCATCCGGATCTCCACCCCGAACCATATAACCAAGTTTCTGGTTGATAATATTAATTGTCTTCCCATGGTTAAATTTTGCCGACAGATCTTTAAGCTGCGCTGATACCAGATCGCCAATACCTCCGAGCTTTGCATGTCCGTAAGCATCTTTTTCGCTGCCTGAGAAAATCATTTCGCCACCTTTGAACATTGCACCTTCTGAAACCAGGACTATTGAATACTTGCTGGGGTTACGGTTTCTGTCATCAACCAGAAGGCTTGCCAGCCTTTCAATATTAAACTCATATTCAGGAATAACACATCTGTTAGCAGCTCCGGCCATTGTTGGCAACATGGCTGTAAAACCAGCGTACCTGCCGAACACTTCAAGAACCAGAAGTCTTTCATGAGAACCGGCTGATGTTCTGAGGCTATTGGTCATCTGAATGGTACGGCTGACGCATGTGCTGAAACCAATACAATAATCTGTTCCCGGAACATCATTATCCATTGTTTTTGGAATTGCAATTACCTTCACACCTTTCTTGTAAAGATGCACTCCATAACTCAGGGTGTCATCACCACCGATCGGAATAAGATAATCTATACCCAGCCATTCAAGGTTCTTGATCACTTCCGGGGTAAGGTCATTCATCTCAGCATTATAGGTCCCCTGAAGATGCTCGGGAACTGATGATTTTGACATGTGACTTGGCCTTGTCCTTGAAGTATGTAAAAAAGTTCCTCCTGTACGGCCTGCTTTGTTCACAATATCATCAGTAAGAACCTGAAAATTATTACTGTTGTCTGCTTTGGCGTCTCTGATTAATTCTGTTATACCAGCCCATCCTCTGCGAAGTCCAATTACTTTATATCCTTCACGATTTGCGCGGATTGTCACTGCACGAATGGCCGGGTTAAGCCCGGGAACGTCTCCACCACCAGTGAGAATACCAATAACCCCTTTAATTGTTTTTTGGTTTGCCATGTTCTTTTGCTTTTTATTATTTGATACCATCATTATTAAAATTATAGCCTCTAAAATATAACTTTTTCATATCATTCCAAACACAGTTCTCTGTATCGGAAGATCAAACTTATACAAAATTATGAAAGAGTTTTTCATTTCACCGGAAAAATGCATCATATTCCGGATAAAAGCTTATTATAACCGGACATTTAATAAACAAGGTCATTGCTTAAACAAAAATGCCTTTATTCTGTTCTATATTTGTAATCCACTCTGAAAACAATAAACAATGGAAAACAAAACATCATCTGATCAGAAGCGAAAAGTAGTCGTAGTAGGAGCCGGATCTGTCGGTGCAACATATTGTTATGCACTGGCACAGAGCGGTCTTGCCAACGAGATTGTTATCATAGACATGAACAAGGATCTTGTTCAGGGACAGGTGCTTGACCTGGTACATGGCCAGCCATTCTTTCCTACTGTTGATATACATGCAGGATCACCTGCCGATTATACAGATGCACAGCTTGTTGTTATCACAGCAGGCGCCTCACAGAAACCAGGAGAAACCCGCTTGCAGCTTCTTAAAAAAAATGCAGCTATTGTCGGTAACATTGCTGAAGAAGTTTCAAAAAACAACTGTAAAGGTGTAATGCTTATAGTTAGTAATCCGGTTGATGTTCTGACATACGTTGCACTTAAACGTTCGGGATGGGACAGAAGTCGTGTAATAGGGTCAGGAACTGTTCTCGACAGCGCCAGGTTCAGATATCTGCTCAGTAAACACTGCGGAGTAGATATTCATAATGTTCATGCCTATTTTCTCGGAGAACATGGCGACAGTGAATTCGCAGCCTGGTCGATGACTAATATTGCCGGACTTAAGGTGGAAGACTATTGCCCGGTATGCAGGAACTGCTCCGATTGCAGGGAGCAACTCTCAAAAATAGAGCAACAGGTCAGAGATGCAGCATACCAGATAATAAGTTATAAGGGTTCCACATATTTTGCGGTTGGAATGGCTCTCGTAAGAATCACCGCAGCTATCCTCCGTAAACAGAACAGTGTCATGACAGTATCGGTAATGCTGAACGGAGAATACGGTATCAATGATGTCTGCCTCAGCGTTCAATGTATTGTTTCGGAAAGCGGATTAATCAGAATAATAGAGAGTCCTCTGCCTCCTAAAGAGATGCAGTCACTTTTGCACTCAGCCGATGTGCTTAAAAAGGCAATTAATTCACTGGAGAGTAATGATTGATGACTCAATCTATTTTGATATCATATTTGGTTAACAAACCGGCCAATCCGTAAAGCGAAAATCTTGCCTTCCTGATATTGTTCAATTCCGGATCAATATTAAAATTGGTTGCGCTTGTGAAATCAGCCTCTTTAAGAATGGTCCTGTTAAATACCGCATCGGTCAGATCGGTATTGGAAAAGGTGGCTTTTGTAAGATCGCATTCGGTAAAATCAACATTTCGTAACGATGAGCCTGTAAACGATGTCTTTGCCAGTTTCTTCCTTACGAATGAACTGTAATCCAATCCGCAATTTTCAAATTTTACTATAAAAGGACGATCTATACAATCACTGAAGTCAACGCCTAATAACTTGCTTTCTTTAAATGTAATATCATTTAAAAGACATTGATTGAGTTTTACCATTGAAAGGTTACAGTTGGAAAAAACACAATCAACAAATATGGCTGAAATAAAGACTTTGTCTGAAAAATCACAGCTGATAAAGGAACAATTATAAAACTCACTGTTTCTGGTCTCCTCTTCAGTAAAAGCAATATTCCTGAACGACTTTTCTTCGTGAATGACATTCCCCATAATTTTTTTATGCTTTGTCCAAAAATACAAAGACTTTATAAAAGACCCTATTTAGTTTTGAAGTTTACCTGTAATTTATTTAGGCAGTCTTAATGCAGCCGGCGGTAGTGTGCCTGGCGGTAGTACGAGGCTGTTTTTATCAGTATACACCGAGCTTTTATTTGTCAAGTATCTTCAAAGCTTCATCAATCCCTGAATAAATGATATTATTCTTCTATTATTACTTTCTCTGATAAAGTCACGAAGACTTTTGCTTTTAATTTCTGTAAAATCGCCAATAATGCATAGATTCATCCGGTAGTTCGAAAACTTCTGCAGGATCTCTCCTGCAATCCTGGTTTTCAGATCGAAAAATTCAAATGGCAGACTATTTTTATGTATTATCATACCTCTGACAGCATGTGTATATCCTGCATCAACCATTAGCTGCAGAATATCTTCTGAATTTGTAATCTTGACCGATCCTTCAATTACTTCGGCAATCTTACCTGATTTTAAATTATGAATTTTTAGCATAGCTGGCATGTGTTATTATTTATTTCAGTTACGTTTAATTCTTATTATTGGACGTCATGTTGCTTAATTTCATAGAGGTGCATTTGGAAAGAACTCAAATTATTCCAATGCTTTATTTAATTTGTCTATGTCCTCATTTCTTGGTATAAAACCAGTACTGGTAAAATCAATCAGCCAGGTATTATTTTCTTTCACAAGATGATAAACCGTTCGTACTGGTATCTTTGTGCTATAAGGTGTCAAAAACATCTGCTCAAAAGCAATTGCCGAATTACCATCTTTCGAAATTTTGATTTCACGTTTGTCGACTGTAATATCTATCTTTATTTCACTGTTTGATAGCATTTGTTTAACAGTATTATACATATCTCTTTTATTCCAGAATTCTTCCGGATCGCTTCCGCATGATAGAAAATCTTCTGATACTAAAGCAATAACAGCATCAGCATCTTTGGCTTTTAATGCAGACCAATGATCATCCAATACCCTGGCAATAGCATCTTTTGATTCAGTCATATCGTCTTTGGTTTTGGTTTGGCATGATATAAATGTCATTGCGAATATGAGTAAACCTATAAAAGTTTTCTATTCTTTTCATTTTTCCTGACTTGTGACACCTGGCAAAGATTCCTCGGGATGAGGGATCTTCCTGGTTTTTCCCATTTTATTGATTAATAACCGTTCTTTTTGCCTGTTGAATCTGATAAAAATGAAACAGTCTACCGCACTAATCGTCAGAATTCAGCAGAGCCGGGACAATTATTATTTTCTTTATTATGTTGATTATCACTTGTAAATGAAAAGAGTATAGTTTTCCTGCGCAACTGTGTTATAACGATTTTTGAATAGCCTGTTCAAGTTCCCTGATTCGCCGGCTGTTGATTATTTTATGATAGTAATCATCTGTGACAGGTATTTTTTTATCGCGTATTAACCTGAGATTTTCCAGGTTTCGTTTCCACCGTATAAGCACGGCATCGGGCACTTTATTGCTGCCACCCGGAACAAACATGCGGTTCGGTATCTGAAGATCAAATCCAAGGGCTTTTAACTGTCTTCTGATCTGGGGAATATGATCGCTCCCGAAAACAAAGACTATTCTATGCGCATCCCCTGCAGCATTCATCCCGTTCACTGCAATTCTCCGGTTGCGTTCACGCCAGTTACCGTGCGCAATCTCGGCTATTGAATCTGCTCCGATGATCTGTTCAAAGACTGAGTCTATAATAGCAATATTTACCTCGCTGTGGATCGCGTCGTATATCGATTCGCTGGCTGATTCATTCATTCTGGCAAAATATGTGTTTCCAAAGGGAGCCAGCTTCTCCTTCACCGAAACCGGGTAAACGCTGTCGGCTGCTGTCTGGGTTGCATAGTCAAGTCGCCAGTCGACCGGAACAAAACGGTAGTTCAGTAAGGGTGCCATCTCTGCCAGAAGAGCTGCCTCGGGTGGGAAGTATCCCTCCGTTGCCTGCTCAAACGCCTCAGGTGCAATCTCTCCGCAAACCACATCAGGTTTCAGGGCCCTGATCTGTTCCATAAGATCAGCAATGGAATAGTGATAGTCAGGGTTATAATGCATTGAGTGAATGGATCCGATTATAAAGATCTCCGGTCTGCCGGAAGATCCTTCCTGCCTGATATCCGCGTTTATTCCTGAAATAACCGGAATGGCAATGAGTAAATAAATAGCTTTAATCAATGCTTCTACCATAATTGACAAGAAACAAAAAAATTGTCTGGATTATATCCTTTTCCATGAGGATTTCATCAACGGATTTTTTGTGTTACCGGAGATTATTACTGAATTCCATTCATAACTCTTTGGCCAGTCTTTAAACACTCTTACAATCAGGAATAGTAGTTTAAGGATTAACCTCGTTTCGTTAGGAATCCAGCCTTTGTCAGGATTAATGCTCATCTCTGTTTCATTTTCCCGACGCCTGACATGATACCCTCCGCGAATTGATCCTGTGGAACCATCTGTGGTAATAATAAAACATCCATCCATTTTCAGTCCGTCCCGCAAACATACAATATCAGGCACGGGTGGCATGAATTCAATTCTTAACCTGTGCTTCCTGTTTGTGGTACTCATTCTCTTTATTTCGTGGTGCCCTCCGTTACTTACTAGCTCATAAATTACATTACTGTCCTCTGTTTTGTTGTCTTCGCCAGGGAAGAGAGGAAGTAACTGACCCTGAAAATTTTTATTCCAGTCGACATTGAATGTATCAGGTGAATAACGGGAAAAATAGTTTTTTGCACAGTCTAGAGGCAGAGGAAAGGTGTCAGGCTTATGCCTTACTTCGCCTATCCTGATCTCAATATCAGTATGTTTTTGCTTTGCGAACGACATCCCATACAGCGAATATATTGGGAAGGAGTTTGGCTGTTTAGCCAGTGTGCCTATTGGTGCAAGGAGGAAGAATGGATTCTTTCGCGGTTTCCTGTTCTCATTCACTTTTACACTGATGCTGCGACCATACCTGTCGGTAAAAGCAAAGAATACATCAAGCAGGTCATCATTTACCACGAATTTTGCCCCTTCCAGGGGAGATATTGTAAAGTTCACATCATTCAAAAGGCTACCCTGGGAAGCGAGGGGGTACCCCGGCTGATGATAAACGTCAGCCCCGCCATCATTCCGGTATGCAATCACCAGCAGCCATTCTTTGCAGGTTTTGTCGCTGGCTTGCTGCAACTCAAAGGTATTATAGTACTCATCAGGGTCCTTTTCAAAATTGACCAGGATAAGATGTTCCATCTCATCCATGCTCAGGCTGAACGGTGAATAGAAACTGCCGTCTGAATTCCTGTAATAGATTTCGTTTTTTAAGTTGTCCATATCTCCGATATTTTATAAAATATTAGATTAGTTATTAACAAATAAAAGAGTTCTTTAGACGACCTGTTCCGATCCATCGGGAGCCTTATGGTCAGTGCTATGGTTTGTTGCCGAGTTCGAAGCTCTATCCTATCAAGTTACTTCTGCTTATGTTACATGCTGAAACTCTCTAATGTACACTGGACCGGCAATTAACTATAGCACATATGATAAAAGCATAGTCTCATGTACGATATCCATAGCCTTGCAGATGCTGGCAAATGATTACATCCAATAGCATACGTACCTAACTAAAAAAAAGACAAGTGGTTGCGGCAGTCAAATATTACTGACCACCATCCCGCTTTTGCGGGACAGGGTCCGCAGTTTGATTTTATAGATTTTTGAAGAAGTTTATATGTTAACACTACTGTCCGACAAAAAACATAATACATCAGGAGATTCTTCGCTTCACTTCGTTACGCTCAGAATGACAGTTGTTTATTTTTAAGGGAGAGTGGGTAACCTGGCGCTACGCGTCAGGTTACCCACTCTCCTGCCATATCGTTGTAAATCATTGTCATTCTGAGCGTAGCGAAGAATCTTCTAAATTTTCCCGGACAGTAGTGATATGTTAAGAATAATATTTACCTATTGTTAATAGGG
>Ga0116170_10004536_pt1 | contig 12662 bp, 12 predicted proteins | sample AD_JPNHW1_MetaG_FD_89797 | JGI IMG/M metagenome (GOLD analysis project Ga0116170, IMG submission 89797) | Active sludge microbial communities of municipal wastewater-treating anaerobic digesters from Japan - AD_JPNHW1_MetaG | ecosystem: Engineered > Bioreactor > Anaerobic > Digestate | place... | reverse complement strand
CAACTTTTTTACATTATTATTGAAGAGTATAATTAAATTATCGACTTACTTAAAGCATGGAAAAGATTTAAATGTTATTTATGAAAAAATCAAATGTGTCAACAATGTCTCGGGGTTATACAGATTTACTTTGGTAGAAGTTTTGATAGCACTTGGAGTAATAGGAGTAGTCGCAGCATTAACTATACCTGTCTTTTCAGAGAATATGAACCAATATTCACTTACAAAAGCACAATATGAGTTTGAAATAAAAATGACTGAGGCCCTCCATCAAATGATGATAAATAATGCTTTATCCGGCTATGCAACAAATGACGCATTTGCTGATGAATTTGCAAAGTATATAAAAATTCAAAAAAGATGTGCTTCATCCAATCTTACCCAATGTTTTGTTTCAAAATTCACAAACGGTAATGATAAAGAAATAAGTACAAGCACATTAACAGCAGGCACCAGCATAGGTCAAAGTACCAATTCTACATCAACAGTGGGATTGGTATTTTTAGACGGTACAACTGCATTAATTGCCTTCAAACCTGATTGTGACTGGGTTAATCCATATAATCAAGGTAAAAAAGCCGATATTGAGATATCATCTTGTTTGGCGCTGGTATATGATATCAACGGACTTAAAAAGCCTAACAAAATCGGAAAAGATATTAAATTGATAAATGCCTCAATATCCGACTGTGACGGGGTGCAAATAGGTAGTTTTTGTGTAGGTGGAGGGGATGTCTCTTATGACTTTTTTGGAACTTTTTATAACGAGATGTATGAATATACGGCAAATAATTATTGGGCGGGTGCTGATAAAGCATGCAGTGACCTGGGCATGAGATTACCCAATTTATCTGAATTAAACAGTCTTTATACCTATAATTCTTCTCACGCAAATGCTTTAAATATGAGTGATATTTATTGGAGTTCTGACGAAGCCAATGCAATGCAGACATCTTGCATGAACTTCCAGGATGGAAGTGAATATACCGTTTGGAAGGAAGTCGGTAGTATAAAGGTCCGTTGCATAAAATAACTTTTTAAAATTTGCCATATATTTCTGCAAAGGCATGGGTTTTTGAGAAGTTTTACATTTCTTAATACAAAATCAAATCATGGAAAACCATGTCTGACATGCGTTTTCATGATTTAAAACCCTAAAACCATGATATAACCTGAAGTATATCATGATTGATATACTTGAAATATAGCACACATGCATGATTGAGTTGATTGTTGCAAAATGTAATATTCCTTGAAAAACCGCTTGAAAAAACATTCTCAGTCCTTATAATGAAATTACATCAAGGCTCAATGAGCCTCTTGGGGTAGTTGTATATTTGCGGCATGCTTATGCATGCTGTAAATGTTGCATTTAGACAGACAGATTATATTTTGGAGGAATAAAGTGTTCAGAAGTCGAGATATGGGGAGAGCAGTAGCAGTAAGAAGGTGGACGCCCACGGCGGTGGATTGTTATAAGAGGGGATGTAACTGCGAAGGTTGCTTTTATAGAGATTTTTTCAGCGGCACAACGCAGAAATGCCAAATGAAAGCATCCGTTTTGGAACTCGTTAGAGTAATAGGTACGCCTGAAGTAGAATTACAACAAGTGTTGGTGGATTAAACTTCAGACGAAGTATGAAAAAAGATTTTTTTGGGGCGAAGCTTTGGGGAATATTCGCCCCTTTTTATTTGAAAAAATTAACGTAAGTTACTATTAACCTATCTCTTTCATCAATCACCTCTCACTCCTCACTATTTATCCCCATTTGCTATTTACTATTTACTGTTTACTGTTGTATAATAAAAAAGTATCAATTAATCGGAGGTATTCATGCATATTTACGTCAATGGAAGAAATATTGAAATCACAGATGCAATTAAGGCTTATGTTAAAGAAAAAATAGGAAAAGTTACAAAGCATTATGACCAAATTAAAGGAATTGATGTTGTTTTATCGGTTGTTAAAAACCCCTCAGCGTCAGGAAAACATGTCGCAGAGGTTACTTGTAAACTTAATTCCGGCTCACTTCATTGTCAAGAATCTGCCGATTCAATGTATGAAAGTATAGATTTGCTTGCCGACAAATTAGACCGCCAAATCAAAAAACACAAAGATAAACACCTTTCTTCAAAAGACAAAAGTGCTTCAATCAGAACAGAAAAATTGCCTGAAGAACCTCAAGTCGAAGAAGAAAGCGAAGAATAGTTTTTTGAAATTAAGAAGATAGGGGCAAAATTGATTAACAATAAAAAAGTCGTTGTCATAATGCCTGCCTACAACGCAGAAAAAACTTTAAAACAAACCTATGATGAAATTTATCATGATTTTGTCGATGAGGTGATTTTGGTTGACGATAATTCTCAGGATAATACCAAAGATTTATCAAAAGAATTAAAAATTACAACCATTGTGCACAAAGAAAACAAAGGCTACGGTGCAAACCAAAAATCCTGTTACAAAGCGGCAATAAACGCTGGCGCTGATATCGTGATAATGCTTCACCCCGATTATCAATACACGCCAAAGCTTATTCCTGCAATGGTTTCTATGATGGCATTCGGTGAATATGATGCGGTTATAGCTTCCCGAATGCTTGGAAATTCAGCGCTCAAAGGCGGAATGCCGTTTTATAAATTTCTTGCAAACAAATTTTTAACCTGTTTTGAAAACCTGTTTTTGGGCGAAAAATTGTCCGAATATCACACAGGATTCAGGGGCTTTACAAAAGAAGTTTTACAAAAATTACCGCTTGAAGAATGCAGTGACGATTTTATTTTTGACAACCAAAGCCTTGCTTTGCTTTTTTATTACAGATATAAAATCGGTGAGCTTTCATGCCCGACCAAATACTTTAAAGAAGCATCTTCAATTAATTTTTTCCGCTCGTGCAAGTACGGCTTGGGAGTTTTAGCCGTAAGCCTTCAATATAGACTTGCAAAAATGGGATTAAAATCAAAAATATTTAAAACAACTGCAAAAAAATTAGATTTAGATGCAAAACTGGAATATTTTTACAAAAATTAATTTATATAGCAATAATTTTTATTCATATGTTTTAAAGCAGTAGTTACAAAACATATGGAATAAAAATGTCTTATATTGGTCGTGTTTCATTTAAAATAGCTAATTATTTTAGCACTATAACCTCAAAAACCCCTGTCACAAAAAGGACTTTTCAAGCACAAAGAGATACTTTTTGCAGCACCAATTCCCAAATTGAAGATGATTTTGAGCTTAAAATAACCGATGACCCTAATTTATTAGAAAAAAAAATAAAGCAAAAAATACTTTCGGCAAATATTAACGGGGAAACATTAACCGGCTGGGATGCAGAAATAAGAAGTGAAGCAACAGCAGCAATTTATAAAAAAAATTTTTTTGACCTGCTTTCTCAAAAAGCTCAAACGGTTAAAGATGAAAAAATAATTACTCATATTAACCAAATTTTTAATGAAATATTCTGTAAATCAAAAATTACTTCAGAAGAGCATATCCAAAATTTTTGGTATTTTAGAGATTTGCTTGATGCATACAATATGAGTGAGGGCTTATATTCAAAAGTGGGGAAAACAGACGAATATTACAAAATTTATACAAAAAATGAAGATGAAGATTATCAGAAATGTTTAATTAATTTAATTTTTTCAGATAAAAATCTTTTATATAAAATTTTGGAAGAAAATCCCAATAAAAATAACAGCTTAGCAAAATGGCTTGTTAATTTTCAAAATGACAGCCGATTTGAGAGTTTAAAATATTATATTAAAAATTATTCTCTTTCACAAAAAGATATGACAAACTACATGTATGAAAAATACTATTTATCTCAAATTCCAGAAAATACAAAAAAATTATGTGAAAAAATTTCAGCTGAATTTGGGATAAAAATGTTTTTACACAATAATTACGACAAGGAAAATTTAAATATTATATATGATGAGCTATCAAATTGGAAAAAAGCAAGCCAAGGTAAAGCTTTATTCCCGCATGTTATAGATTTAAGCACTATAGATCCCGATTATATAAAAGAAAAAAGTCCGTCTGCTGCTTATTTCAGTACTGCATATAAATTTATCTGTGTGAACGGCAATAGACCTTTAAATATGCAAAAGGGGAGTTTAAGGCACGAAATGACTCATTTAAATGACTTGAAACCGAATGATGACAGTTATTTTGAAAATCTTCTGGAAAATAGAAATAAATTTCAGCAAGAATTTGCTAATGCCGGAATAGACCAAGAATATATTGACTATGCATTTAAAAAAGATGCAAGCGAGTTCAAAGCAGTTGCAACCGAAGGCGATTATTCAAAATATTCCGATGAATTTAAGGACTTACTTGTGAATCTCGGGCTTCCTAAATGGGTTTTTAATATGACACCTGTAGGTAAAATGGAAAAATAATTTTCACCCTCAAATATATTGTAAATTAATCCTTTTTAGTGTAGATTTATATCAAGGTTGTTACATAAAAAGGAGAGCTCACAATGAGTGAAAGAAAACTTGTCGGAACAAATGAAATGTTCAAAAAAGCCCTTGAAGGCAAATACGCAATCGGCGCATACAATGTTAACAATATGGAAATTCTGCAGGCAATAGCAGAAGCTGCAGAAGAAACCCGCTCACCTATTATTTTGCAGGTTTCAGCGGGCGCAAGAAAATATGCCAACCAAACTTACCTGATAAAACTAGTTGAAGCCGCACTTGCTACAACAACTGTACCTATTGCACTTCACCTTGACCACGGTGCTGATTTTGAAATCTGTAAATCCTGTATCGACGGCGGATTTTCTTCCGTTATGATTGACGGATCAAGATTCCCGCTAGAAGAAAATATCGCGCTTACAAAACAGGTTGTTGAATACGCTCATGCCAGAGGGGTTTCGGTTGAAGCCGAACTCGGCAAACTTGCAGGTGTTGAAGACGATGTAAACGTTTCTGCAGCAGACGCCAAATACACAAACGTTCAAGAAGCAGTTAAATTTGTTACAGAAACAGGCTGCGATTCCTTGGCAATAGCGATCGGAACAAGCCACGGTGCTTACAAATTTGCAGGTGAAGCAAGATTGGATTTTGAAAGACTTGCACAAATTAAAGCCGCATTAAAAGAAGCAGGACACGGAGATTATCCGATTGTATTGCACGGGTCTTCTTCGGTGCCAAAATATCTGGTCGAAAAATGTAACCAATTCGGCGGACAATTACCTAACGCTCAGGGCGTTCCTGAAGAAATGTTATCATTTGCTTCTAAAAACGGTGTTGCTAAAATTAATATCGACACGGATTTAAGACTTGCAATGACTGCAACAATAAGAGAATTCTTTGTGACAGAGCCGGCTAAATTCGACCCCAGAGAATATATGGGGCCGGGAAGAGCTGCTGTTAAAGAACTCGTTAAACACAAAATGCAAGTTCTTGGAACAGCTGGACACGCGGAATAATATGTCATTGCGAGGGCTTTAGCCAGAAGCAATCCAAATAAAATAAAAGGGCGGATATTCTTTCAGAATATCCGCCCTTTTAATATTTTCTAAACCCTTAAACTTTTCTCTTACGAGCAGCTTCGGATTTGCGTTTTCTTTTCACGCTGGGTTTTTCGTAACGTTCGCGTCTTTTAATTTCAGACAAAATTCCCGCTTTTTGGATTTTTTTCTTGAAACGACGAAGTGCGCTTTCGATACTTTCGTTATCCCCTACTTTTATTTCCGGCATTGCTTTTTCACCACCTTAAGGTCTTATTTGTGTAATCAATATTGCTATTTTAAACAAAACAAATTAAAAAGTAAAGGGGAAGCGGTGAGGGGGTAAATGGGTGAGAAGTGAGAAGAAAACTTATAAACTCATAATCTTATAACCTCATAAACTTTTCAACTATTCGACTATTCGACTTTTCAACTAAAAAGCTACATTTGTGAAAGTTTTATCAATTCGTCAACAATTTCTTCATAAGAAAATTTTTCGCCCACTTCCTGTTGCAAAAAGGAATTAATTTTATCCATCATATCGATTGCTTTGTCGCATTTTGGATCAGAGCCTTTAACGTAAGCACCTATATTAATTAAATCTTCATTCTTTTTATAGACTGCAAGAAGATTTCTCAAATTACCTGCCGCCTGCTGGTGTTCTTTTGAAGTAACATCGGGCATAACCCTGCTTATTGATTCCAAAACGTCAACTGCAGGATAATGGTTTCTATGGGCAAGGTCGCGCGAAAGCAGAATGTGACCGTCTAAAATACTTCTTGCGGTATCTGAAATAGGCTCGTTAAAGTCATCGCCTTCAACCAAAACAGTATAAAGCCCTGTCATTGTACCTTTTTCGTTACTTCCTGCGCGCTCCAAAAGTTTTGGCATTTGAGCAAAAACAGAAGGAGTATAACCTCTTGTAGCCGGCGGTTCGCCGATTGCAAGCCCGACTTCTCTTTGAGCCATTGAAATACGGGTTATACTGTCTAACATAAACAAAACGTCACGACCTGTGTCCCTAAAATATTCTGCAATAGCGGTTGCAACCTGTGCGGCTTTTATTTTAACCAGAGAAGGCTGTTCGGAGGTGGCTGCAACTACAATCGTTCTTTTCATGCCCTCCACTCCGAGGGTTTTTTCTATAAACTCTCTGACTTCTCTGCCGCGCTCTCCCACAAGCGCAATTACGTTCATATCGGCGGAAGTATTTTTTGCCATCATTGCAAGTGCCGTGCTTTTGCCCACGCCTGAGCCTGCAAAAATCCCCATTCTTTGCCCTTTCCCGACAGTGGAAAACCCGTCAACAGATTTTATTCCCAAAGAAAGTGCTTCGGTTATTCTTCTTCTTTTAAGCGGATTTATTCCCTCCGAACTTGTAGAATAAAGAGTTTGGGAATTTATTTCGCCAAGATTGTCAAGCGGTCTGCCCAGTCCGTCTAAAACTCTTCCCAAAAGCTGTTCGCCCACTTTGATTTTCATAGCACCGCCGGTGTTTACTACAATTGCTCCCGGCTGCAAGCCTTCCATAGAGCCCAAAGGCATCAACAGAATTTTTGACTGGCGAAAGCCCACGACTTCTGCCCATACAGGAGGCTCATTGTAATTTCTGTAAATGTAACATAAATCGCCAATGCTCGATTGCGGACCGTCGGATTCGATAACAAGCCCGATAATTTCGGTAACCTTACCGATTTCACGCATGGTGCAGGTTTGCTGTATTATATTAGAATATTTATCAAAATTTATCATTTTTTACCTTGTCATGCTGAACTCGTTTCAGCATCTTGCCAACATAGTATGCTTGATAGATCCTGAAACAAGTTCAGGATGACGCTTAAATTAAATTTTCATTTTCAGCTGATAATGTTTCACTTATTTCAAAATTAACCTGCGTCATTAATTTTTCAGCAATTTCGTTAATCTGCGATTTCACCCTGCAATCCACCCTTGAAAGTGGTGATTCTACAATTGTTCCGTCAGGGGAAACGCTGTTGTCTTCAACTATTTTTATTGAAGAAAGCTGAGGAATTTGCTCTTTAATTTCATCCGAAACACCTCGAATTTGCTCTGCCATAACAGGATTTACGATAATTTTTATGTCTTCTTTATCTTTTAAAGACTGAATGGCACCTTGGGTTATTTCTTTTAAGATATTTTTATCCAAATCAAATTGTTTCATACAAATTTTTTCGGATATTTCCAAAACAAGCTGTATTATATCCGAATGTGCCGATTTGACTATGTTTTTTTTGATGTCAAATGTACTTTGGGCAAAATTATCAACCGCAAGAATCTTTTGAGAAAGTTCTTCTTTAATTTTTTCAGTTCCTTCAATACGACCTGCTTCAAAGCCTTCTTGAAAAGCTTGTTGATGAATTGCCTCAACTTCGTTTAGTGCCTGAACTTTGGCATTTTCTATAATTTCATTTGCCTGTCTTTGAGAATCTTCTATTATTTGTCTTGCCTTAGTTTCACCTTGCAAGACAATTTCTTGTTCCTTTGACAGAGCTTCTTTGATTTTTGTACTGCTTAAACTCTGCTCAATCGGAACTTCAAAAGAACCGCCGAGTTTTATATTGTCACTTTTTATCCTAGTCAATTAATTCGTCCTCAACGTTTTCACGTGCAATAATAATCTCACCTGCAACTTCAAGAGTTCTGATAACACCGACAATTTTTGTCTGAATTTCTTGAACTTCTCTTGCTCTGACAGGGCCCATATATTCCATTTCATCACGCAGCATCTGTTGTGCACGCTCTGACATATTTTTGAATACTTTTTCTTTTACATCTTCTTTTGTACCTTTCAAAGACATTGCAAGGTCTTTTGTATCCACTTCGCGAAGAATTCTTTGAATTGCTCTGTCTTCGAGATTTACTATATCTTCGAATACGAACATCAATTCTCTTACTTCTTCTGCAAGTTGCGGGCTTTGAACTTCCAAAAGTTCTATTACGTTTCTTTCTGTTGCCCTGTCTGCTCGGTTTAAGATGTTTGCCAAAGCTTCTACGCCGCCTGCTTTTGAGAAGTCCTGAACCACAACGGATGAAAACTTGCTTTCAACAATTTTTTCAATTTCAGATAAAATTTCAGGGTTTGTGGTGTCCATATCCGCTATTTTCATTGCAACCTGCGCCTGAACCTCAGGGGGAAGATAGTTTAAAACCTGCGCAGAATGTTCGGGCTTTAAGTAAGCCATGATAAGTGCTATTAACTGAGGATTTTCGTTTTGAAATGAAGTTGCAAGCTGTCCTGGGTCTGCTTCATTGAAAAATTGAAACGGATTTGAATTCATCAAAACAACCAATCTGTCTAAAATCTTTTTAGCAGCATCCCCTCCATAGGCTTTCTCCAAGAGCTGTTTTGCATAATCCATACCACCTGCGGAAATATAATTGCTTGCCTGAAATATCGCTTTAAACTCTTCCAAAATCCCTGTCAGAATTTCTGTGGGAACCTTATTTAAACTTGCAATATCAAGGGTTATCTGTTCAAGCAGGTCATCGTCTGTTATATTTTTCAAAACCTCAGAAGCGGTTGCCGGTCCCAGCACGATTAAAAGTGCTGCGACTTTTTGAGTTGGTGTCATTGATTGTATCTGTAAATCAGGTAACATTTTTAATCCTTAATAAATGAGGTGAGTAATCTTGCTGCCTCTGACGGATCTGCAAGAATTGTATCGTTAAGTTCCATTCGAACTCTTTCAAGCTCTGGGTCTAAGTGGGCTTCAATTTGAGGCAGTGCCTCATTTTCTATTAAATCGGTCGGCTCTTCTTTTATAGTCGGAAGCTGTGCTTCAAACATTTTTGAATTGTAAGTTTCGTTTGCAACATTTACGCCGCCACCGCCTGCGCCGATTCCTTTTGTAAGACTTTTAACAACTATTAGAGCACCTGCTCCTAAAATCAGGACAATCAATAAAGGTGCTATTTTAGTTGTCCAAAATTCTATATTATTTTCCTGTGCCAAATCTTTTTCCATTTGGTCTTGAGCGGCTTTGTCTTCGGCTATCGATTCAAACTGCATGCTTGAAACCGTAATTACATCGCCTCTGTTGTAATCAGCTCCGCTTGCAGAAAGTACAAGGTTTTGAATTTCTTCTTTTTCTTTTGGCGTTAAAATTTTATTCACCGCAACGGCTATGGTCATTCTTTTAACCGTTCCGGGTGCATAGATTACCTGCTTAATTTCTTTTGAAACGCTATAATTTGTTGAATTTTTTTCTTTTGAATAGTTAAGATTTTTGTTCCCGCCTGCAGCAGCAGGAGCAGGACCCTGACCAGGATTTGCATAATTTTCGGTTTCATTTTGGCTTGTGGTTAAAACGCCTTCGCCTTTGTCGTTTAGAGGAATATAACTTTCTATGGTCGATTTTGCACTGTCAAAATTTATATCCGCGCTAACCTGCACTGTGGCATTTCCTTTACCCATTATTTTTTCAAGCACTGTAATTACTTTTTCGGAAGTTTGTTTTTCAAAATTGGACTTGAAAGTTTCCATATCGTTTGAATTCTTGCCGTTTTCGTCTCCCAAATTGTTTCCGTTCTGGTCGGTTATGAAAACTCTGTCAGGAGTTAATCTAGGAACAGCATAGGCAACCAAATTCTTAATTGCTTTAACCTGTGAGCCTCTTAACTTATAACCCGGATTAAGAATTAGCATAACAGATGCGGTAGGTTCTTCGTCTTCATCTTCAAAAATGGAACGTTCGGGATCTGCTATCTGAATTCTGACGCTTTTTATTCCGTTCATATTTTCTATTGAACGGGTTAATTCCCCCTGAAAAATTCTTTGTTTTGTAAGCTTATTTTTAAAATCGGTTGAACCTAAAGGAAGCTCGTCCAAAAGTTCAAAACCGGGGGATGAATTTTTAATTAAATCATTTTCTGCAACAAAAACTCTAAGTTCATCTTTTTTGTCTGCCTGAACAAGTATGGTTTTTCTGTCATCTGCAATTTTATATGCATAACCGTTTTTCTTTAAATTTTCTACGACACTTACCGCATCAGGCTCGGACAAATCGGTATATAAAACCGCCCAATTAGGCTCCATTGATTTAATTATAAAGTAAGTAGCCACAACAAAAGTAACAATCGTAAGGGTAAGCATACCAAATTTTTGGGCAATATCAAGCCCGTTCCACAATTTTCTTATATCATCTATGACCAATTTAAAGTAATTATTCAAATCCTTCCCCTTTTCGGTGAGCGGTGAGCAGTGAGAGGAAAATCCTTATTTACTCATTCACCTATTCACTTATTCACTTCTTTACACCACTATAACCTCTTTTTTTGTTCATTTCAATTATGTAAACATCCTGTTACCATTGACTCTTACTAAACCTTAACGTTATTAATTTCGTTGTATGCAGTTATAATTTTATTTCTGAGCTGTATTGCCATTTGCATGCTCAAATTGGCTTTCTCTGCGGCTATCATAACGTCATGTACACTTACATTTTCACCCATAGCCATTGCTTCTTGCGCGCGTTCGAAAGTTTTAGTACTTTGATCGACAGAATTTAATCCGCCGCCAAGTGCATTTCCAAAACTGTTTAAGAAATTTGCAGCAGAATTTTGCTTAATCCTGGAACTTGAAAGTACATTTTCAAAATCAGAATTAACTGCGTCTTGACTTTTTTGTACAACATTTTTTTGCCTGAGCGTGTCTTTTTGCCTGTCTAATATTGTTTCAAAACTTAAATCGGAATTAACCTCAAAAGAAGCACTTCCCTTAAGGTAATTATTATATTCTGCTACCGGTGAAAAATTCATTCCCTCAATAGGCCCTACGAAATTCATTTTATTTCTCCTTTTTGTGTTTTTCAACACCTTTTGTATTTAATAAATAGTGAATTAAAAATCTATTTACTATTTATTATTTTCTTATCATATCTTCATTGCCGCAGAAATCATATTTTTAACGTTTTCTGCTGCTACCGAGTTTGCCTCATAAGCCCTTGAAGCTTCTACCATTCCAACCATTTCTTCTACAACATTTATATTTGGAAGCGTAACGTATCCGTCTGCATTTGCATCAGGGTGCGAAGGATCATAAACCGTTTTGACAGCATTTTTCCCTTCAACAATTCCGTCTATTGCAACTCCGCTTGACATTTGACCGTAATTCATTGAAACGCCGCTGTTTATTTTAAGCGTTCCTGTTGCAGGATTGAACGTTGCCGAAGTCGAGTTGTTTGAAAAATTCGAAGCCCCTTGCGACATTTTTTCATCATAAATCGCCTTAAAACTTACCTGCTTTTTTATGTAAGGACCGACAGACCCGTCAGGGTTTCTTGTTGTGTTTATGTTTGCAATGTTGCTTGAAATGGTGTCCATTCTAACCCTTTGGGCGTTCATTCCTGAAGCTGCTACATCAAATACATCAAAACTCATTTTTGCTCCTTTTTTTTAATTAAATGGTGAATAAATTTCTATTTACTATTTACCATTTACCATTTACTGTTTTATTGTCCTTTAATTACATCCAATACATTTTTCAAAGCCCTTTGTTCAAGGTTTGAAAGAATAGTATATTGAGTACCGACCTTTGCCATATCCATCATTTCTTTTTCAATAACAACATTATTTCCGTCTTGTGCGGCTCCGGACATTGTATCATCAGTGATTTGAGGCTCAAATCTTGAATAAATATCGCTTTGCAAATAATTTGCCTTTTGTATAGTTAAATTTTGCGGCTGCCCGAAACTTGTAACTTCATCAATTGAAGAAGGATTGTACTTAATACTGTTTTGTTCTTTTATATAAGTCCTTAAGTCGTCTTTTTCAACCATTTCTTTCAGTTGATTTTCAAAGCTTACTTCCTTGCGGACATAGCCGGGCGTCATTATGTTTGCAGTGTTTGCGGTAATGGCTTTTTGACGCTCCATTAATCCGTCAAGTGCGAATTTTGTTATATCTATTGCTCTTGTTGATATTAAATCCATTTTTTACCCCTTGTTTAAAACAATTTCAAAATCTGTGGAAACTTCGTCTGATTTTATCAATCTCAAAAAACCTCTTTGTTCTTCGATTGATTTTTTGCAAATTCCAAGCCCCAAACCTGAGCCGGTTTTTTTAGTCGTAAAGCCTGTTTCAAAAATTTTGTTTTGCAAATCTTTTTCTATCGCTTTGCCGGTATTTGAAAAAATAATTTTAATTTTTTGCACTTCGGTTTTGCTCTCAATTGTTATT
>Ga0116170_10004535_pt1 | contig 12663 bp, 7 predicted proteins | sample AD_JPNHW1_MetaG_FD_89797 | JGI IMG/M metagenome (GOLD analysis project Ga0116170, IMG submission 89797) | Active sludge microbial communities of municipal wastewater-treating anaerobic digesters from Japan - AD_JPNHW1_MetaG | ecosystem: Engineered > Bioreactor > Anaerobic > Digestate | place... | reverse complement strand
CCGCGTCGGGATGGTGCACCGCCATCACGATGACCGACCGGGCGCTCGGCAGAATTCCCTGCGCGCTCATTTTGATCGGCGCGCCCTTGAAGCGCTCGATGTTCGCCACGCCCACCAGGTCCGCATTCAGTTCCGCCAGCGCGAACCTCTTCACGCGCGCCGTCAACGCATTGTCAGCAACACACGACATAGACGCCATCCCTTTTCTCATTTAAACGGTTATCGCTATCCTACACGCGCACCGACAAACCTTCGTTCGATTCCATACCTGAACTTTTTTCAAACGTCCTCGGGGGGCGGCCGTCATTTCACGGTGTCGGCCTCCGCCGCGGCCCTTCACCGCAAGAGCAATCCGGTTTCCTTCACCAGCCCGATCAGCCTTTCGCGAAAAGCCAGGAGCCGTTCCGGGTCTTTCGTATAGCGGGTCTCGCCGCCCAGCACCTCGTCATCGACCGCCAACGCGGTTCTGGCTCTGGGCAGCGCAGAGCATTGGGGATCTTTGGCCGCGAGCGCCTCGACGTTATTTTTAAGCATGACGAAATATTCGTAGTCCTGCATGCCATCCCGGAGGTTCTTCAGGCGCATGGAGGGCCACGGCTTCCAACCGGGCCCGGGATAGAACAGGTTGCCGCCCCCGTTGGTCGCGCTGACCGACTTGCCGTCAAAGACGCTTCGGAAATACGGCAGCCAAGGGACCTCCGGCCAGCGGCACTCTCCCGCGATCATCTTGCGGAGCACGTCCGGCGTCAGCCAGTCGAGCGAGCGCTGCCCGATGAATTCGGGGGTGATTTGCCGGCTTTCCTTCGGACCGTTCGTGAGCCATTCGCGATTCAGCCCCCAATAGAGCAAGCCGGAGAGGTGCAGCTTCCAGTTCATCCAGGGAATGATTCTGGGATCGATGCCGGGGGAATCAAGATTGAAATTCGCATAGGGCGCGAGGGGATAGTCGGTCGGGTACCACCAGACCTTCTCGCCTCGTCTCATCCGTTCGGTGCTATCTGCGGCGATGAAATGGCTGAAGAGCGGGCACCAGATGTCGACGTACCCGAAGAGACGCTCGTCTACGGGAGCGGTGTTGAGGCGGGGCACATCCGGAAACAGCTCTTTTGCGAGCGCGAAATCTTTTTTCATCGCCGCAAGTTTCTCGGCGGAATTCTGCATCAGCACCTCGTCGTGCCCGAAGAAGACGGGCCGGAGCGTTCCATGATATTTTCTGATCAGCTCCTGATACCGGGCCTTGTTTTTCGCGAGATTCGTGATCGGCAGAAAGAGCATGGTTTTCCCGCGTTGGGCACAATAATCGAGGCAGTCGAGCCCGATATCGACGTCGCTGCCGGCCCACAGGTTCATGGGTTCCAGACGGTGCTCCAAGATGAAGTCGCAATAGTCCCGCATGTTTTCCGTCGAAGGGTTCTGACCATAGAACGCTCCGACCCACGACCGGTCAAAACAGAAAGCGGTGTCGAGAGAGGCGCGGGACGGCAGGGTCAGTCCCGTCGCCTCAACCGTCACGGGGACCAGGCTGGCCTCACGGCCCTCGGGCTCGATCCTGATTTGGGTTCGATACGTGCCGGCCGGCGTGCCGGGCGGAAGGCAGAAATCGAACCAAAGGGCCACGTGTGGCCGGTTCCCGAAGCGGAATTCGGCGCCCGGCTTCAACACGTCCGGATAATGGACAACAGCCTTCTGGGCAAAGGCGGTGCGGACAGGTTCGACCAGAAACGACTGCTGCCGGACGTTCACCAAGGCGTCGCCGGCGAGGTCCTTCAGCGGGGGGACGGAGATTTTAACGCCGTGGAAATCCTTCCCGACCTGGGAGAGGAGAACGACCTGAAAGCTTCCCCATTCATTACCCGAAAGCAGTAAAGAGGCAGAAGGCTTGGAATTGCCGCAATAGGAATCCATGATCTTGGTCATGGAAGATTCGACGCAGACCGCATACGCGCGGCGTTGACTTTCCGAACCCGGTTCAAAAAGGGCGGCCAGTTGCGCGGCATTCTGCTGCAACAGTTTCTCATCGTCCTGCAGTTGTTTGAGGTCTGACGCGATATGGGCGAACTCTTGGAAAGAGGCCGCGACAGCCCGCGCCTGCCCGAGAGCCTTCAGCTTTTCCCCAAGTCGCAGCCGGGCCTCCTGCAGGACGGGTCGTGCAAAGGGCAATTCGGACCGCCGCTTTTCCGACAGGGCGCCGAATTGATTCGGAAGATCGTAGAAGGTTTCCATGAGGGACCCGATCCTTTGAGCCACGGGACGCGGGTCGTTCAAGGCAGGAAGATAGAGTCTCCCGAAGCGTTCGGGGACAGTCCACGAAAGGGTCTCGCGGGTATACGGATTTTCCCTCCCTGCGTCAAAGCCCCATACGGCGTTCTCGGGTGCGGGGACCCCGAATTCAGCAAAGGGAACCGTGATCAGGGCTGTCCAGCCTTCTTTGTCTTTACGGATCTGGCTGTCCCAGCGGCCCTTCCACGCATCGTCGCGGGAACCCGCCTGATGTTTCGCACCGTACCGAGCGCCCGAGGAATTTCCCGCGAAATGGTAATAGGTGTCCCGGGTCGGATCGGGCTGGATAAACAGCTCGAAGCAGTCATCGGTCCAGATTCTTCCGCCGTTTAGACCGGCCCCGCTGTTCCGCTTGGCCATGTCGCGACCGTCCAGGCGGAACAAACAGTAGAGATTGGTCTGATCGCGAAGCAGCTGCAGGCGCGCGGCCTCTTTGACATGGCCCGTCGAGGCACTTAAAGACAGGGGGACGCTTTGCGTAAAAGCGTCAGGCGCAGAGGCGTTTATCGTCCAACCGACACTTTTCAAGTAGTAAGGGGGCCCATTGAATGACTCGGGCGGAAACTCCTTGGGGAATGTAAGGCTGACCGTAACCGGACCCAAAAGGGTTTCCGACTCGGCATTCTCGCTGCCGAGCGTATAGATCCCGTTGACGAACAGGGCTTGCGAGTCGCGCAACGGCATATCACGCACGGCGGCCACATCCATATCATCGACGAACACATCGTACGTGCCGCGTTGACAATGGACGCGGTAAAGCATCTTGTGCCATTGGTTGAGACTACATCTGGCGACTTTTTCCCAGTTCCAACCGGTGCTCTTGGACACCTCAAAGAAACCGTTGTTCTGAATGAGAGTGATCGCTTTGCGGTTGCCGTCATTGGCCAGAAGGGCGTAGCGAGCCGACTCCGTAACCGCTTTCATCCAGAAACGGACTTCCATGGTCTCGCCTTGCCGGACCGCGTCAGTGTTCCCTAGCGGCAACCGCCAATGCCCCTGACGAATCTTCCCGTCCTTCCCCTTTACGCTTCGCAACCTGAGAGCGCGCGGAAAATCCGGATGTCGGGACTCAACGACCCGAAGCAACTCGGAATCGTTCTTGAAGTGGCCGTAATCCTCTTGGAAGAGAATCGTTTCGGCATTTGATCGAATCGCCACGCCTAACAGGATGGCAATGAGCACGTGAGACCCGGTTCGTTGTTTCACTCGTATCCACTTTCCGCAGCGCACGCTCAGGGCGCGCCCTTTTGTGTAACCGCATTTTCCGATTCCGGCGGAACATTCAGTCCCGGCCTGAGCCACATGACCGGCCATGGCAAATAGAACTGTCCAAGACAACCGACCGTCCCCTCCCGTGCCTCCCAGTGATTATGGCCCTTTGCCCCGACTCACCATGAATACCGGCTTCGCGGAACCGTCGCCCCTTTTCCGTGCGTCAGCGCACGCTCAACAAGGTCCCGCTGTTGTACACCACGCTCAGGACCGTTGTGCCGCCGCCCTCTGAATACCGCACGACGAAGGCGGGAGCCGGCACGCCGTCCCGAAAGACGCTCACCGATGTCGGCTTGACGAAGGCGACGGAAGGCACCGTCAAAAGCGGCAGCGACGACAAGAGATCGCTCCGCGTGTAGCCGGACAAATCCACCGACAGCGCTCCGCTCGCCACGCAATCACTGACGTTCAAGGGCGAAGACGCGCCCGCCGCCTTGGCCCGCGCCAGCCGGGCGTGGTCCGCAAGCGTCACGCGCGCGACGCTTCCCGTGCCCGCCAGCGCCGCACCCGCCGCGATGGCCAGCCGGCTCGCTCCGGTCAACACCAATGTCCCGTCGATCCGGGACGTCCCGCTCGCGACGCTCACCGCGTTGCTCACGACAAGCCGCCCCGCCAGCACGGAGACAGGCCCCGTCGCCGCACGCGCCCCAGCCAGAGTCAATGTACCTGCGCCTGTTTTGGTGATGCCGCCCGCCTCGCCCGACGCGTCCTGGAGCGTCGCCGCAACACTGACATCAAACCCGGCGGAATCCACAACCAGACCTGCCGCCGTCAGCCGCACGTCGTCCAAGGTCTGGACGAGCGCACCCGCTGCGGACGCCTGCAACGTTCCGCCATCGAAAAGCGCCTGGCTGACGGCCGCAGCATCCTTCTCCTGAATGGTTTTGGTCCGCAGCACACCGTCGCCGGCCAGCGTGAGCCGGCCGAGCGAGGTTATCCCGCCGCCGCCCAACCACAGGGAACCGTTCAGGTTCAAGAAGCCGCCGGCCACAACCACCTCACCGGTGGCGCCCGCGTTACGGCCTACGGCCAGCACCGGTGCACTGGAGGAATACCGCATCTCGCCGCCCGTAAGCGTGAGCACCCCCTTGCCGTAAAACCCGATCCACGTGTGTTCGCTGATGCGCCAGAGGCCGCCGGTCACCGTCATGTCCCCAAAACTGTTGGCGCTGTTACCGACCGCGAGGGCGACCGTGTCGTTCGTTCCCCCGCCCCCCAGCAAGGTTCCCCGCCCGGACTCCGCGACAAAAATCCGGTCAGGCGTAATGGTGCAGAAGGTATTCGCGCCGCCCAGGACCGTCACCGTTCCGACGCCCGTACTGGCCCAGCCGATGGTCGGCGACCGCCGGATATAGGTCGTGCCACCGTAGAGGGTCAGCGCGCCGCACCCGTATTTGCCCACAATGAAAGAATTCGCCTCCCCGGCTTGGCGAAGCGCGGCGTTCACGTTGACGAGTTCGCCCGTCGCGCCGCCGTCCTGACCGAGGGTGAGCCCGTTCGTCACGCCGCACTGCGCTTCCCGTCCCAGTGTCAGGGAAGCTGCGGACCCCGCCCATCCCACGGACAGCGAATCCGAAACCTTCAGGCCGCCGCCCTCCACCGACGCGGCCGTGGCGCAGAACTGCGCCGTCGGCGTCTCGCACATGACATCCCTCAAGACCCCGATGACGTTGGTGACGGGCGAGCCCGCCGTCGGAATGAACCCGATCGACTTTGTGCGCAGCGTCCCGTTCGTAAAGACGATACGGCCTCCCGAGGCTTCCCACACGAACAGGTTGTTAGTGGTGGTCCAGGCGTGCTGGTTCAATTTGAACAGCGTTTCCCGGCCCGCGGTCGTCGCCACCAGTGACCCTGTCGCATTGGTCACGTCACCATTGAAATTGACGGTCCAGTCCTTACCCGAGCGGTTATTGACCGCAGCCAAATCGGACACGCCGGGGACCTTGCCTTCCTGCCAGTTGGTTGCCACTTCGAAGTCGCCCGCCCCGCTTCCGCTCACCCCCCACCAATGGAGGTTGTCAGCCAAAGCGGAAAACGCAACGCCCATGCCCCATCCCGTTAGCAGCACGATCCGTTTCATTCCTTAAACCTTTCGTTCGGGCGTTCAGGCCCGAGTCACTTAAAGCGTTTCCGCCGCTTGGGCCAGCCGCCCGAGAACGGACCGGTAGGCATCGCTCGTGTGCACCGCGCGCGGGGCCATTTCCGCGAGAGGCTTCGCATAGAACCCCTCGACGACCGCCCGCATCGGCAAAGGTTTCGCGGGTTTCATCGGGCTCTTGATGTCGCCGCCGGCCACGCGCTCATCCACCCATTTCGTGTAAAGCGCCAGCTGGGGAAGATAGTAATTGTCAAACAGCTCGTAGATGTACGTCCGGCAGTAACCGTTCTCCGCGTTGCCTTTGAGCGCCTGTTCGAAAGCCGGATTCACCGAATGGACGGCCTGCAATTTGGCCATCGAGGCGTTCATCGAGTAATCGTCGTGCAACGCGAGGATGTCGCGCAGGACGGTCAGGAGGGACGTGCACCGCTCGCCCGCCGCCTTTACAGCCCCGGCCTCGGCCTTGCCCTCGCGCCAATCGGCCTGCGCGCCGGCGAAACGGTAAAGGGCGTAGCTGAATACACGGCCCGCCGTCGTCCGCGCCAGATCGATCGCGTCGCGGTCGACGAACGCGTCGCCCGTTCCATAGGGCAAATCGGCGAGCTTCTTGCAGAGCGCGGGGACTTCTTTCATCTGCGGCCCGAGTTTCGCGCACTGCGCCCGTAACGCTTCTCCGCGCTTGGCGGTCACCTCCCGTCCGGCAAAGCTCGCGAGGTTGCGGAACTCGGGCGGCAACGCCTCATGCATTTTGATCAGCGGCAGCGCCGCCCGCCACGCCGCGAGCATCGGTTCCGCCGACGCCTGATAGCGATCGCGGCAAAAGGCGGGCAGAAGCTCTTCCGGCGTCAGCGTGTCGGGCCGCCAGGCGTTCTTCGTGAAGAACTCGAGAATCAGGCTGTCGCTGTGGGAGTTCTCCGGCCAATAGACGAACCCCTTGCACATCGGGTCAGCGGCCGCCAGCGGCATCCGCTCTTTGATCAGGTCGTAGTTGCCGCGCAGCTCGTTCTCCCACTCGTAGGCGTGGAAGATTCCGAAGAACCAGGGGAACTTGCCGACCACCCCCCACTGGCGGAAGTCCGTGCTTCCCCCGTTCTGAGGCAAATCCGAGGTGTAGTCGAAAATGAACGTGTTCTGCGGATCCAGAAGCCTGCACAGATCGGCGACCTCGTCGCCGCTCCAGCCGGGACAGTAGAAATCCCACGACGCGATCAGCAGGGGCGACTGCGGATAGTGTTCGCGGATCTTCTCGATGATCCGCCGATAGGCGTAGAGCTTGAACTCGTGGTTCGCGGCACGATCCTTGTAGACCACGCGCTCGGCGTAACCGATGGTGTGGAACATCTGCGGGCTTCCGTAACTGTCGATGTGCGCCTGCGTGAGCTTCCAGTAGTTGTCCAGGTTGCGGTCGTCGCGAATGTCCCACACGTAGCCGGTCGGCAGGCCGTAGCCGCTCACCTGCGGCGAGAACACGGGCTTGACCTTCTCCAGGAACGCGTACGGCGTCCGGCTGTACCAGTGAGTCATCGTCCCGGTATCCTCCGGATGCACCAGCCCGCGGTCGCGGGCGTACTGCAGGATGTGCTTGCGGAGTTCACCGCGGTACTGCAGCGGCCAAGCGGACGTGCGGTCGTCGTAGGAGCGCGCGACCGCTTCGGGCAGAGGGCCGTTGGTCGTCGGGTACGGCACAATGTCGGGGAACGCCTTCTCGTAGACGTCGTCCATGCCGATGCGCAGCATCACCAGGTTGAGCCGCTTCTTGAGCGCCCAGTCGATCTCCTGTTCCCACTGCCGAGGCCCCCAATGCTCGGCCTGAAAGCGGTCGAGGCTGCGGTGCGCGAAATAGCGGAGGCCGCGGTAGGCGAAACGCGGCGACTCGCTCACGTCAAGGCCGTTCATCTCGATCGAAGGGTGTTTCGGGACGATGTCGCCGTCCCAGAAGTAGCGGCACCCCGCCTGCCGCTCGAAAAAATCGTAGACCGCGTAGAGCGTGCCGCGCCCGTTGCCGCCCGCGAGAAAGAGATAGCGCCGCCCCTCCTTCTCCGCCGATTTGATCCGATACGAGTCGGTGTCCGCCCCCACGCCCAACGGCGGTAGGATCGTCTGCTCGACCGCACGTCTGCAGAAGCCGTTCACGCTGTCCGACCCGATCACGACGAGGTCGGCGGCCTCATCCGGCTCGCGCACGATGGCAAGCCGCGCGCCGGTGACTTTCTCGTACAATTTCTGGAACTCCAGCGCGGCCACCGCGTAGGCCCGAGGCGCGGAGGCGGGCTCGAGGATCTTCCACTCAGCAGCCTGACCGGCGCACACGAGCCAGAGCCCACAGATTCCCCCCACCGCGGCAGTCCGAACGTTTCGCATATGCCTTCTCCCTTCGTACAGGAGAATTTATACCCAAAACGCGAGCCATGAACGTTCGATTTCGTGTCTGGCCTTTTTTCGAACACGCGGAAAAGGTTCAGCGTTCTGGCAAGCCTCACGAGCTGGCATAGCGGCGGCACTTTACGCCGGCCTCTTTGAGTAGCCGTTCGGTCTGTTCCGTGAAGGCGTACTCGCCGCCGTAGACGACCTCGCGGATGCCCGCGTTGATGATCATCTTGGCGCACGTCAGGCACGGGCTGATCGTCACATAGATCGTCGAGCCCGCGAGCCTGATGCCATAGTAAGCCGCCTGACAGATCGCGTTCTGCTCGGCATGCACGCAAATGCACTCCTCGAGGCTCGAACCCGACGGCGCCTTGCCTGCGCACCGGGCGCAGCCGCCCTCGAAACAGTTTTTCACTCCCCGCGGCGTGCCGTTATAACCGGTCGAGATAATGCGGTTCTCGGACACCACGACCGCCGCGACCTTGCGCCGCGAACAGTTCGCCCGCAGGGATGTCACCTGCGCGATCTCCATGAAATAGGTATCCCAGTTCGGACGCGGATCAACAGCCTTTTTCTTCCCAGCCATAGAATGGACCCCCCGCTTTTTTGCGCGTCAGTATACCATAGGGCAAGGTTCTGGGATAGAGGGCATGAGCGCCCGCCAAATTTGCTCGCGTCCGAGCCCTTCAGGGATTACATTTTAAAGTTTACAGAAATGAAAACGAGGCCACTATGCTGATCGATGTCCATGTGCACACCTTTCCCGACGACTTGGCCGCCCGCGCCCTCGGGAAGCTGGTCGAAAAGTGCAACCATTATATTTCACCGGCGGCGGACGGCACGGTTGCCGGGCTCCTCGCGAACATGCGGCGGGACGGCGTCGATTACGCCGCCGTCTGCCCGATCGCCACCAAGCCCTCTCAGTTTGAGGGCATCCTCTCAGAGGCGCTCGCCATCCGCGACGGCGCGCGGGGAGCCGCGGCGGCGCGCCACCTGATCCCCTTCGCCTCCGTACATCCCTCCGACGACGCGCGTTTCGCGCATCTGCAGCAAGTCGCCGAAAGCGGTATCCGCGGCATCAAGCTGCACCCCTACTATCAACCGTGCGTCTTGGACGCGCCCGAGATGCTGGAGTACTTCCGCTGTTGCCGCGACCTGAACCTCGTGGTGCAATGCCACTGCGGCTACGACGTCGGATTTCCGTTCGATCCGGTCTGCAGCCCCGAACGCGTCGCGCGGGTCGTGCGCGAGGTGCCGGGGCTGACGTTCATCGCGGCCCACCTCGGCGGCTGGCGGCAGTGGGAGGGCGTCATCGAGAACCTGCTCGGCAAGGACGTCTACCTCGACACCTCCATCCTGAAGAAGAACTTCGGGGAGGAGGCGCCGCGACGCATCCTGAGCGAGCATCCCTCCGACAGGCTGCTGTTCGCCACGGACTGGCCATGGCTCGGCTTCGCAGACGGCGTCAGCTTCGTCCGGTCAGCCGCGCTCCCGGAAACGCAGGAGAAAGCCATTCTCGGCGGCAACGCGGCGTCGCTCTTGGGGATCACCTCGCCGGCCCCGTGGTGAGGCCCTCGCCCAGGGGAGCGCAAAAAAGGAAGGAACGGCCGCGCGGCCGTTCCTTCCTTTTTCCTGTTTTGCGGACTCTTCTCAGCCCTGCTGCGACTGGCGCAACTTGTAGATGCGCTCCATACGCGCGCCGATATCCTCGAACCCGATGTCCGCGCCATAAACGTCTTTGTAGTAACCGAAGGCCTTCTCGATGTCGCCCGCCTGTTCGGCCATATCGCCCAGCGCGAAAACGACCTTCTTTTTCAGGTCGTCCATGATCGGCAGCTGCTCGTTGGCCGTCTCGAGTTGCATGACGGCCATGTCGCGCTGCCCCTTCTTCATGAAGCACATCGCCAAATAGTAAAGCGCCTCGACGCGCTCCTTCGGGCTGCGCTGCGCGAGTTGCAGCTGGCCGATCGCGTCGTCATAGTATTCGTACTTGAAGTACTGCAGCCCCAGCTCGTAGCGCAGCTTCAGGTCGTTCGGGTAACGCTGCACGCGCGAGCTGAGGTCATCGAAAACGAACTGGTTCATTTCCGTCTCGACGTTGGTCGCGCCCGCGGCGTCACCCGCGGCCTTCAGGCCGTCGATCTTGGCCTCGAAGGCCGAAATCTTGGCCGCCGTGATCGCGCGGTCCAACTCGGGGTCGGAGGCGTTCACTTTCCGGGCCGACTCCAGCGCCGCCACCGCTTCGTCAAACCGCTTGTTCTGCGAGAGCAGCCGCGCCAGGGCGCGGTAGAAATTGAGGTTGTTCGGTTCCTTCTCGATGCGCGCGCGCGCCTCTTCGATCATCGCCTCGGCATCGGAGCCCGCGACGACCGCCTTGGCCTGAATGTCCAGTTTCTTGGCCTGCTCCTTGTTCGCGATGAGGTCGCGGTAACCGTCCTTCTTGCCCGCGGTCTCTTCCCAGCCGGACGCCATGGCCATGCGCGCCTCGGCGTCCTTCAGCTGCTTGAAGATCGTCTGATCGTTCGGCAGGAACGCGTTCAGTTTGACGTAGGCGTCACGGGCTTTGGCATAATCGCCCACTGCCATGTAATAGTCCGCGACCCGGCGCAGCAGCAGCATGTCATCGGGGTTGTTCTCATAGGCCGCCTCGACCGTGAACAGCGCCGCCTCCGGATGGCCCGCGGCATCCGCAGCCTGCACCGCCAGCTCCACGTTCTGCGACTGCAGAGGGTTCATCGTCAGCAGCTTTTCGCACTCGAGAAGCGCCGCATCCGTCTTTCCGGCTTTCAGCAAGCCGGCGATTTTCAGGCGCAAGAGCATCGCGCTGAACTCCTGAACCTGCGCCGCCATCTTGCTCTTTTTCTCCTTCCGGAATTTCGCGATCTGCGACGCCCGCAAAACCTTGCGAGCACGCGAGAAACCCGGCGAGAGCGTCACGCATTGCATGAGGAGGTCGATCGCAATGTCCAAATTGCCACGCTCAAAAGCCACAACCCCTTTGTTGAAGAAATTCTGCGCCTGCTGGGCGACCTGTTCAGTTTTCTCGCCTGACATAATAAAATCCTGCTTTTCTCGTTTCGGAAAAACGTTATTCCATAACGCAACAGCTTAACACCTGTCCGCGCCTCCCGTCAAGGAAGGGCCCAAAATAATCTGGGGAACGGCGGCCACGGAGGCTGGCATGGGGGGCATCAGTCGACAGCTCTTGACGCCCCACCTTCGTCACGCGCCCGCGTACTGGGCGTGCGAGGTGAGCACCGTCGTCTTCACGCCGTCCGTGGTCAGGAGGCAGGCGTCGGTCTTGAAGCGCACCCAAACGCCGTCCTGCTGAATGCGCACGATGCCCGCCGGACAGGCCGCCACCATCGGCTCGTGCCCGGCCATGACGCCCAGCGAGCCCACATAGGTGCGCACCTCGATCTGCGTCACTTCGCCGCTCACGATCGTGCCGCTCGGCGTCAAGATGCTGAAGGGGAAGGTGGTCATAGTTATTTCAGAGTCTTGGCTTTCTCGTACACGTCATCAATCGTGCCGACCATGTAGAACGCCTGCTCAGGCAGTTCGTCGCACTTGCCGTCCAGGACGGCCGCGAAGGACCGAATGGTGTCGGCCAGCTTCACGTAAGTTCCCTTCATGCCGGTGAACGTCTCGGCGACGTGGAACGGCTGCGACAGGAGTCGCTGAATCTTGCGGGCGCGTGAAACGGTCATCTTGTCGAACTCCGACAGCTCGTCCATGCCCAAGATCGCGATGATGTCGCGCAGCTCTTTGTAGCGCTGCAGGACCTCCTGCACGCCGCGCGCCACGCGCACGTGCTCCTCGCCCACGACCTCGGGCGCGAGCATCGAAGAGCTCGACGAAAGCGGGTCCACGGCCGGATAGATGCCCTGCTCCACGATCGCGCGCGACAGCTCGGTGGTCGCGTCCAAGTGCGCGAAGGTGGTGGCGGGGGCGGGGTCGGTGTAGTCGTCCGCCGGCACGTACACCGCCTGCACAGAGGTGATCGAGCCGTTCTTCGTGGAGGTGATGCGCTCCTGCAGCTCGCCCATTTCTGTGCCGAGGGACGGCTGGTAGCCGGCGGCGGAAGGGATGCGGCCGAGCAGCGCCGACACCTCGGAACCCGCCTGCGTGAAGCGGAAGATGTTGTCCACGAACAGCAGCACGTCCTGGCGCATCGAGTCGCGGAAATATTCGGCGACGGTCAGGGCTGAGAGCGCGACGCGCGAACGCGCGCCCGGCGGCTCGTTCATCTGGCCGAACACCATGGCCGTCTTGTCCAGCACGCCCGCGCCGGCCATCTCCTGGTAAAGCGCCGTGCCTTCGCGCGTGCGCTCGCCCACGCCCGCGAACACCGAATAACCGCCGTGCTCGTGCGCGATGTTGTGGATCAGCTCCTGGATCAAGACGGTCTTGCCCACGCCCGCGCCGCCGAACAGGCCGATCTTGCCGCCCTTGCGGTACGGGGTCAGCAGGTCGATCACCTTGATGCCGGTCACGAGCACCTGGGCCTCGGGGTTCTGCTCGATGAAGGGCGGCGGCTGCCGATGGATCGGCAGGTGCGTCTGGGCGTTGATGGGCCCCTTGCCGTCCACCGGCAGGCCCAGCAGGTTCATGACGCGCCCGAGGGTCGGCTTGCCGACGGGCAT
>Ga0116170_10004533_pt1 | contig 12669 bp, 11 predicted proteins | sample AD_JPNHW1_MetaG_FD_89797 | JGI IMG/M metagenome (GOLD analysis project Ga0116170, IMG submission 89797) | Active sludge microbial communities of municipal wastewater-treating anaerobic digesters from Japan - AD_JPNHW1_MetaG | ecosystem: Engineered > Bioreactor > Anaerobic > Digestate | place... | reverse complement strand
CGACCGCCTGTTGAAAAAAGCGGATGCGCGGAACCTGCGTGAGCCCCAGCCCGCGCGGGTCCAGGTCGGCATCATAGAATAAAGCCCGGCTGCCCGTTTTGAGCAGGAGCGCCTGACTGAGTCCGGCTTGCGCGATGAAGAGCGTATCATGATGGATGACGCCCAGGGAAAGCTGGGCGGAAATGGGAATGCTTTCCGGCGGCAGACTGAGATTCCGCTCTGCCAGAGCTCCATTCAGCGCAAAGACCACCGCGCGCATGGCGGACGTGACCGAACCGGAGCTTTTGTAAAAAATCGCGCTGGCATTCTCCAGCCAATTTTTAAGCAGGTCGGGATGAACTTCCTCCCCACTTTGCTGGGATAAAAGCATAAGCAGGCTGTCTTCTTCGCGCCCGCGCGCCGCGTGCCGGGGAATGTTCGCGCCAAAAAAGCCCGGCAGCGCCTGGTTATTCGTACTGATAAGCTCAAGATTATGTTTCATGAACCGTCCCAGCGTCTAAAATACTCCAAACCAAGTACATTATACATTACACGCTGGCCCATAAAGGTATAATCAGGTTATGGAATTTTCGTGTGTGCGCACCACCGCCGAATGGGATGCGCTTGCTCCGGAATGGGATTTGCTCTTCTCGCGAAGTCATGTGCAGGTCCCTTTTTTACGTTTCGGGTATCTGCGCGCCTGGTGGCAAAGCCTGGGCGGCGCGGAATGGCCACCGGAAAAAAGCGCCTTGCGCATCATCACCGCCCGCGAGCGCGGCGAACTGGTCGGCATTGCCCCGCTCTTTCTGAGCTCCAAGCCCGAATGGCCGCCCGCCCTGCGCCTGATTGGCTCCGTTGAAGTCTCGGACTATCTGGACCTGCTCAGCCCGCCGAAACGCCTGGCGGACTTCCTCACCGGCCTGCTCGCCTTCCTGCAGGGAGACCCGGAACTGCGCGGGTACCCGCTTGAACTGCTCAATCTGCGCGAAGATTCCACTACGCTGCAGATGTTGCCGGCCGCCGCGGAAAGCAGCGGCTATACCTATACCGAAGAGCGCTTGCAGCCCTCCCCCTATATCAGCCTGGCGGAGAGCTGGGAGGCTTACCTGGCGGGTGTGAACAAGAAGCAGCGCCACGAAATCCGCCGGAAAGTCCGCAACGCAGAAAACCGCCACCAAACCGACTGGTACAGCGTGCAAGATGCCTCCCGCCTGGAAGAAGAGGTGGACGACTTTTTGGCAATGATGCGGCAGGACCCGCGCAAAGCAGCCTTTCTCAACCCTGCCATGCGCGAGCATCTGCAAGCCACCGCCCGCTTCGCCTTTGGGCAGGGGCAGCTGCACCTGGCATTTCTGACCTTCGAGGGGCACAAAGCGGCTGCCTATTTCAGCTTTATCGAAGGCGGCAAGCTGTGGGTCTATAATTCCGCCTGGGAGCCGGCCTACGCGCCCTGCTCGCCGGGTTGGGTGCTGCTGGCCAGGGTTATCGAGTGGGCGATTGCGCATGGGCTGCGTGAGGTGGACATGATGCGCGGCGATGAAGATTACAAGTACAAATTCGGGGCGGTCAACCGCTACGTCACCAAGGTGTGCTGCCTGCCGCCTCTGCCCGCATAAGTTCTTACAGAAATCTTACGGACTGCTTAGCACTCAGCGCTTGAATTTTAGCCGCGCTGTGGTATGATTAGGAATGTTAATTTAGCACTCTCAGCCTGAGAGTGCTAATAGAATCAGACTATGATGAAAACAGAACTTACGGAACGCCAGAAACTGCTGCTCTCGCTGATTGTGCACGAACACACGCGCACCGCCCAGCCTGTCGGCTCAAAAACGCTGGTCGAGCAGTTCACGCTGCCCATCAGTTCCGCCACGATTCGCAACGAGATGACCGTGTTGACCGAAATGGGCTACCTGCGCCAGCCGCACACCTCCGCCGGGCGCGTCCCGACGGAAGAAGGATACCGCTTTTTCGTCAGCAACCTGGCGCAGCAGACCACTTTGCCGGCCCCTATGCGCAACACCATCGCGCACCAGTTTTACCAGGCCCGCCAGGACCTGGACGGCTGGCTGCGCCTGGCAGCTTCGGTGCTTGCCGCGCAGTCTCAGGCGGCTTCAATTGTCACCGCGCCGCATACCGAAAAGGTGGCTTTCAAGCATCTGGAACTGATTTCCACGCGCGCTGCCCAGGTGCTGATGGTGCTGGTATTGGTTGGCGGGGAAATCCGGCAGCAAATCCTCTCCCTGAACGACGCCGCCACGCAAGAGGATCTTTCCACGCTGGCAAGCCGAATCAACGACCTGTACGCTAACAGCTCCGTGGAGCAAATCACGGGCATGGACCCGCTGGCCGACCCGACCGGCGCGCAGGTGTTGGAAGCCGTACGGCAGCAAATGCAGCTCTCGCAGAAGCTGGTAACCGGCGAGATTTACCTGGACGGCGTGACCAACGTGTTGGCCGAGCCCGAATTCGCCGATACCGAGCAGGCCCGCTCCGCCCTCTCCCTGCTGGAAGAACGCAGCAAGCTGGATGACCTGCTTTCCCGCACCATCCTGGGCAACGAGATTGGCGGCGTGCAGGTGCTCATCGGCGGGGAAGGCACCTGGCAGGAACTGCGCCAGTGTTCGGTAGTCCTGACCCGCTACGGCATCCCGGACCAGCTTACCGGCACAGTGGGCGTCCTGGGTCCCATGCGCATGCCCTACGGGCGCACCATCTCCACCGTGCGCTTCGTGGCCGGTTTGCTCTCAGACCTGGTAGCCGAAAACCTGATTGGATAGATCATACCGCGCGCCTGACGCGCGAATACGAACGAGGAAAGAGATGACAGATTCTAAAAAAACGAAAAAAGATCCTGAAGAACCTTTGGATAACATCGCCGAACAGGATCATGAACAAGGCCCAGCAGACGGCAGCGAACTGCAAGCCCTGCAAAGCGCCTGTGAGAGCCTGAAAGCTCAATCCGCTGAATATCTGGACAGTCTACAGCGCGAACGGGCGAGCTTCGCCAACTACCGCAAGCGCGTGGAACAGGATAACCACCTGGTCTACGACAATGCCCTGGCGGATCTCATCAAGGCTTTCCTGCCGGTGGTGGACGACCTGGAACGGGCGCTCAAGAACAGCCCCTCCGACCCGGAAGCCGACCCCTGGATTAGCGGCATCGCGCTCATCCTGCAAAAGCTGATGAAGACGCTGGAGGCCAAAGGCGTGAGCGCGCTCGATGTAAAGCCCGGAGACGAATTCGATCCGGCTTTTCATGAGGCCGTCACCCATGAGGAAAACCCGGACTATTCCGATAGTCAGGTCATCGAGGTCGTTCAGACCGGCTACAAACTTAAAGATCGTGTAATCAGACCCGCCCTGGTACGGGTAGCAAAATAGGAGCATTCATGTCAAAGATTATTGGTATCGATTTAGGCACTACCAATTCCGTCGCGGCGGTGATGATCGGCGGCGAGCCCGTCGTCATCCCTTCCGCGGAAGGCGAACGGCTGGTCCCTTCCGTCGTAGCGGTGAACAAAAACGGCGAGCGGCTGGTGGGGCGCGTGGCGCGCAACCAGGCCATTATTAACCCGGAGAATACCATTTTCTCCATCAAGCGCTTTATGGGGCGCAGATATGACGACCCGGAAGTGCAGCGCGCCAAATCGCGTGTGCCTTACAAGATTACCAAGGCTCCCAACGGAGACTTGCGCGTGACGTTGGGCGATAAAGAGTACACCCCACCTGAGGTTTCCGCGATGATTCTGGCGAAAATCAAACACGATGCCGAAGCCTACCTGGGCGAGCCAGTTACGCAGGCGGTAATCACCGTACCCGCGTACTTCAACGACGCCCAGCGCAACGCCACCAAAGACGCCGGAAAAATCGCGGGGCTGGAAGTGCTGCGCATCATTAACGAACCCACCGCGTCCGCTCTGGCTTACGGGCTGGATAAACGCAAGAACGAAACCATCGCCGTGTACGACCTGGGCGGCGGCACCTTCGACATCTCCGTGCTGGAGGTCGGCGACGGGCTCTTCCAGGTGAAATCCACCAGCGGGGATACCTTCCTGGGCGGTGATGACTTTGACCAGCGTTTGATGGACTATCTCGCGGATGAATTCAAGCGCGAGAACGGCATCGATCTGCGCCAGGACCGCCAGGCTCTGCAGCGCCTTAAGGAAGCCGCTGAAAAAGCCAAAATCGAACTTTCCACCACCATGCAGGCGGAAATCAACCTGCCCTACATCACCGCCGACGCCTCCGGGCCCAAGCACCTGGTTACCACGCTCACCCGCGCCAAGCTGGAGCAGCTGACCGAAGACCTGGTGGATCGCTCCATGAAGCCCGTGGCGCAGGCGCTCTCCGACGCGAATTTCCGGAATGGGGATATCAACGAAGTTGTGCTGGTGGGCGGCATGACTCGCATGCCCGCCGTGCAGGAAGCGGTGCGCAAGCAGTTCGGCAAGGACCCGCACAAAGGCGTCAACCCGGATGAGGTTGTAGCCGTGGGCGCGGCCATCCAGGCCGGCGTGTTGGGCGGCGAGGTCAAGGATATCCTCCTGCTCGACGTGACCCCTCTCACCCTGTCCATCGAGACGCTGGGCGGCATTGCCACCCCGCTGATTAAGCGCAACACCACCATCCCGACCCGCGAATCACAGGTTTTCTCCACCGCGTCCGACAGCCAGACCCAGGTGGAAATTCACGTACTGCAAGGCGAACGCCCCATGGCGGCGGACAACAAGTCGCTCGGCAAGTTCTCGCTGGACGGCATTCCGCCCGCTCCGCGCGGCGTGCCGCAGATTGAGGTCATTTTTGACATCAACGCCAACGGCATTCTGGAAGTGACCGCCAAAGACCGCGCCACCGGGCGCAGCCAAAACATTACCATCACCGCCTCCTCCGGCTTGAGCGAAGCGGAAGTGGAAAAAATGCGCCGCGAAGCCGAAGCCCACGCTGACGAAGACCAAAAACGGCGCGACCTGATTGAAGCGCGCAATACCGCTGATAACGCGGTCTACAGCTCCGAGAAGACGCTGCGGGACCTGGGCGAAAAAGTGCCCGCCGATATCAAGGCAAAAGTGGAAGCCGCTGTGGAGAAGGTCAAATCCGTGCGCGAGCACGACGACCCCGCGGAAATCAACCGCGAAGTGGAAACCCTGATGCAGACCCTGCAGCAGGTCGGTCAAGCCGCTTATTCCCAACAGCCCCCGCAGGAGGAAAACCCGCAGGGCGGCACGGGAGAGACCCCGCCCGATGACGGCGACGTGGTCGACGGCGACTTTAAACAGGCTTAAGCCTCGAGAAATTGCAGCCAACACCCGCGGGACGTGCAAAAGCCTTCGGGGTGTTGGTTGTTGATAGCATGGTGTTCTGAACATGATGGCGACAAAACGAGATTATTACGAGGTGCTTGGCGTCCCGAAATCTGCCAGCCAGGACGATATTAAGAACGCGTTCCGTTCCCTGGCAAGGCAGTACCATCCGGACGTCAACAAGGCGCACGACGCCGAAGAGAAATTCAAGGAAATCAACGAAGCCTACGGCGTCTTGAGCGACGTGGAAAAACGCGCCGCTTACGATCGCTACGGTCCGGAAGGCGTGAACTACCAGGGCATGCCGGATTTCAGCAGCATGGACCTTTCGGATATCCTGGAAGGGCTGTTTGGCTTCGGCGGATTTTCAGGCATGGGCAGCTCCGGCCGCCGTTCGCGCAATACCCCACGGCGCGGCGCCGACCTGAGCTCGCGCGTGCGCCTGAGCTTTGAAGAGGCCGTGTTCGGCGTGGAAAAAGAAATCGAAATCACGCGCGATGAAAAATGCGCCGTTTGCGGCGGCTCCGGTGTGGAACCCGGCAAGAAGCCCGTCACCTGCAGCACCTGCAAAGGCCAGGGTGAAGTCCGCCAGGTGCACCAAACCTTTTTGGGCTCCATGGTGCAGGTCGGTCCCTGCCCGGTATGCGGCGGACGCGGTGAAATCATCGAAGACCCCTGCCATTCCTGCCGCGGCAGTGGGCTGGAGCGTCGCACCGTCAAACGGAAAATCAACATCCCCGCCGGCGTGGACAACGGCAACCAGGTGCGCGTCATCGGCGAAGGTCAGCCCGGCAGTAACGGCGGACCCAGCGGCAATTTTTATCTCGAGCTGGAAGTCCAGCCGCACCGCTACTTCCGGCGCAAAGGCAACGATTTGCTGCTGGACCTGGATATCAACATGGCGCAAGCCGCCTTGGGCGATGAAATCAGCGTCCCGACCCTGGAAGGCAGCGAGAAACTGCGCATCCCGCCGGGCACCCAACCGGGCAAAGTGTTTAAATTGAAGGACAAAGGCATCCCAATCCTTAACCGCCAGGGCAGCCGCGGCGACCAGTTGGTAACCGTCAATGTGCAAATCCCGACCCAGTTGAGCGCCGAACAGAAGAAGCTGCTGGAAACTCTCGGGAAGACCATGGGAACCGAAATCAAAATCCAGGAACGCAGTTTTTTGGACAAATTGAAGGACGTGCTTGGTGGATAATAAACCGAAAGCCTGGGTGGAAGCTTCGGTGAAATGCAGCGGAGAGCTGGCCGAAGCCGTCGCGGAGGTCTTCGCGCGCTACTGCCCGGAGGGCGTGGTCCTGGACAGTATCACCACCTACGACGCGGAAAAGCACGAACACATCCCCACCGGCATGATGCGCGTGGCCGCCTACCTGCCGCAGGATGACGAACTGGAAACTAAAAAGCACAGCCTGGAAGAAGCGCTCTGGTACATGGGCCGCATTATGCCCCTGTCCGCGCCGGAATTTGTCAGCATCGAAGACCAGGATTGGATGACGCTCTGGAAGCAAAACTACCAGCCTCTGCAGGTCGGCCAAAGCTGGCTCATCCTGCCTGCCTGGCTGGAGCTGCCCGCCGGGGAAACGCGCCGTGTGGTGCGCATCGACCCCGCCATGGCCTTCGGCACCGGCACGCACCCCTCCACGCAGTTGTGCCTGCTCGCCATCGAGGACAGCATCCGCGCGGGCGAGCCGGTGATTGACCTGGGCTGCGGCTCCGGCATCCTCAGCATTGCCGCGCTCAAAGCGGGCGCGTCGTGGGCTCTGGCGGTGGATATCGACGAGCAGGCGGTCAGCGCCGCGCAGGCCAACACCCGCATCAACGCGGTCGAGAGCAAAGTGGAAGCAGACCAGGGGTCGCTGGCCGATATTCTGGCCGGCAAGTACTCGCTCAGGCAGGCGCCGCTGGTGCTGGCCAACATTCTCGCGCCGGTGCTGATCCGCTTGTTCAGCGAGGGGCTTGCCGGGTTGGTATCGCCGGGGGGCAAGCTGGTGCTGGCTGGCATTCTGGAGAACCAGGCCGAAGACGTGCTCTCGGCAGCCCGCGCGCATGGGCTCGCGCTCATCGCGAAATACCAGCAGGAAGATTGGGTCGCTTTGGTCCTCGGCTGAAACCGCCTGATTTTGCGTGTTTTTTCCTCTGTTCCCGCTAATCTGGCGGGAACAGGTTGCTTAAAGCCCCCAATGTCTTTATACTTCAGTTAAGCAGAAAGGAGGCGCGCATGGCAATAATCACGATGTCACGTGAGCTCGGCACTGGCGGCGGCCTGATTAGCCAGATGGTCATAAATTCCTTGAACTATCATCTGGTGAACAAAGAAATAATCGGAAAAGTCCTGGCGCAATTCGGGATGCTTTCATTTAATAAGGTCTACGATTCCACTCATAATGTCTGGTCGCTGTTCGACAGCGACTACCGGGACCTGGTGAAGCAGCTGAACAAGACAATTCTGGCCTTCGCAAAAATCGACAACACGGTTATCATCGGGCGCGGCGGTTTTGTGGTGCTTAAGGATTACCAGAACGTGCTCAATGTGCTTCTGCGTGCCCCGCTGGAGCACCGCATCCGCAACGCGATGCAAACCGAACAAATTTCAGATATCCTCGAGGCGGAAAAGATTGTGCGGCACAGCGATGAAGTGCGCGAAAGCTTTTTACAGACTTTTTATAACGTCAGTTCAAACTCCGCGCAGTATTTCTCGCTGGTGATTGACACCAGCCGCGTACCGCTGCACCTGGCTGCCCGCTGGATTATGGAAACCGCGCGGGAAATTGACAGGCAAAAAATTCCCCCGGAGCGCAGCTCGCTCAACGCGGAAGTGGACCCGGTGCTGGTAAAAGCCGTGCGGGAAGAGCTGGAAAAAAGCGGTTGATGCCCGTCCGTTCAGTACAGAATAATGAAGCGCAGGAGCGCGCCGAAGAGCATTCCCAGCAGCATGCTCAACATAGTTCCCAGAATGAAATATTCTGTTACTTCGCGGTTCTCTAATTGCTTGAAGCGCGCGAGCGTCTTGAGCGTGCCCAGCAGACCCAGCCCGGTATAAATCCCCGATACCATAAAGACGCCCACCAGCAGCCGTTCCAGGTAGCCGATATACAGGCCCGTGCTGGCTTCAGCCGGCTGCGCGTCCCTGATTTCTGTTTGCGTCGGGGAATTTCCAGGCTCCGGCGCGGCGCTGTTTTCCAATTCGGCTTTCTTCAGGCTCTCAAATGAACGCAGCCGAAGCGAACCAAGGATATTCTTGACCAGGTGCCCGCTCACCCACACCAGCCCGATGACGCATATCGCCCCCAGGGCCAGCTTGTTCGACAGGCTGAGGGGCAGGCTGTGCTGACCAAAAGATACCGCCAACCCCACCAGCGGTATCGGCCCGGCCGCCAGCCCGAATGCCAGCAGGATGAGATAAATCGCCAAAAAGTGCAGCGCCTGGTCCAGGATAAAGACCCAGGTGCCCTGGAACTTCCACAGGAATTTGAAGCGGTCAATCAGGTAATGCGCGGTGAAAATGCACAACACAGCCAGCCCCGCCTGCCAGCCCCACAAGCCCCACAGCACCAGCAGCGCCGTGCTGACCGCCAAGTGCACCACGCTGTGCCAGAAGATGCCGCTGTTCCAGAACTTAGGGGGGCGGTTTTTGTTCTGCTTGAGGGCAATCAGGGAAGCCGGCTGCAGAATGAAATCCGCCAGCAAATGCGCCAGAATGAGGATGGCCAGGGGTTTTATCATCTTCGCTCCACGAACAAACGAACACTAATCCGGCAAGGCAGGCAGTCGCTCACCCGCCGCAGCAAAAGCGCCGGATGAGGAACAGAAACGCCTCTTCCGCGTCCCGCACTAACTGGTAGTCGCCGCGCCGCAGCAGTTTGCTGAAGTTTGCGATGGCGTTTTCCGCTTCGATGACTTCCTGCTCTTTGCCCTCCAGCGCGCGGTATAAGCGCAGGTTATCCCAATCCGGATGCGCTTCCTTCAGCGCGGCAGCCTGCTGCTGCAGCGCAGTGCGCCGGCTGACACGGCTCATGATGTAGAACAGGAAATGCTGCAGCGGCTGGTTTTCGGCGGGGTCTTCGCTTACGGCGATGGCGTAGCGGAACCTGGCGCGCTTTTGGCGGGCAAGCAGTTCGGTATCCGGCTTGCCCTTCAGCTGCTCCAGCGCTTCCGCCGCCAGCCAGATGGCTTCCCCGTTCACCAGCTCCGCGTCCGCGCTGCTCGTCAGGTCCACGCTGCCCGCGCCCATGCCGACGTAAAAGGGCAGCCCGCGCGCAGTGGACAGGGAATAAAGCGCCTTATAGGCCTGAAAGCCCGTCTCCAGGTTTATCAAAACGCCGAACAGCTCGTCCCCCGCCCGCACGGTAAAGGGCGTCAGCAAGCCGCTGGCAAAGCGCGCGTTCAGTTCGCGCGCAACGTCCGGCAGCAGCTGCGCCTGGCGGCTTCCGCGGGAGCCGATGATATCCGCTTTGATGCAGAAGGCGTGCGGATTTGTTTGGGAGGGATTCATCGCTGTCAAAGGGTCCTGGTTCCATCACCATACTACCCGATATTTGGGTATTTGTCAATAATACCTGATATTCCGCCAGTCTTGATGCCCGCGGTAATATCCTCTGAGGGCATCCACTGCCTGTTATTCCGGTATTATCCTGAAATGCCGGATTATCGGGCAGTCTGGTTGCTGACGGCGCAACGCCGGAACTCAGGCGCCGCAGTCGGACGCGCTAAAGCCCGGCCTGCGGATTCTCCTCACCCGCTTCCTGGTGCCCGATGCCAAGCGCTTTCCACTTGTGGGCATCTTTGCGCAGGCGGTGCAGCTCGCCTCCGCGCATGTGCAGCGCGTCAAAACCTTCCGGTTTGATATTCATCTGGCTGCCCTGAAGCAAGCCCAACACGCCTTCCTGCAGGTCTTCTTCCCGCGGCTTGTACGGGTCTGTCAGGCTCTTATCGGGCGGCTGGTAATCCAGCGGTTCGGAGTAGGCGCTGATGTAGCCTTCGAAGTTGCGCAGCACCACCTTATCCGGCGAGCTGGAAAGCACATAATTCGGCATCACCGGGATTTTCCCTCCGCCGCCCGGTGCGTCCACCACGTAGGTGGGCACGCAAAAGCCGGAGGTATGCCCGCGCAGAGCCTCGAGAATCTCCAGCCCTTTGGAGACGGGTGTGCGGAAGTGCCCGGCGCCCGCCACCAGGTCGCATTGGTAGATGTAATACGGGCGCACGCGGATGCGCGCCAGGTCCTGCACCAGCCGGCGCATCAGGTACGGGTCGTCGTTTACGCCCGCCAACAGCACGGACTGGTTCCCGAGCGGGATGCCGGCCCGGCTGAGCCGGTCGCAGGCTTCCGCCAATTCGGCCGTAATCTCGTTGGGGTGGTTGACGTGGATATTCAGCCAGAGGGGATGATACTTTTCCAGCAGCGCGGTGAGCTGCGGGGTAATGCGCTGCGGCAGGAACACGGGCACGCGGGAGCCAATGCGGATGATTTCCACGTGCGGGATTTCCCGCAGGGAGCTCAGCACACGTTCCAGGTGTTCCGGCGAGAGGGTCAGCGGGTCCCCGCCGGAGATGAGGACGTCGCGGATTTGGGGCGTGCGGCGGATGTAGGCAATCTGCGCTTCAAAATCGCGCATAAAGCCCTGGCGCGGATCCCCCACCAGGCGCCCGCGGGTGCAGTAGCGGCAGTAAGTGGCGCACTGGTTGGTAATCAGCATCAAAACGCGGTCCGGGTAGCGGTGCACCAGGCCGGGCACGGGGCTGTGCATGTCCTCCGCCAGCGAGTCCTCCATCATACCGGTGAAGCTTTGCAGCTCCCGGGCGGTGGGGATGACCTGGCGGCGGATGGGGTCAAAGGGGTTTTCGGGGTCAATCAGCGAGGCGAAGTAGGGGGTGACCTCCACGCGGAACAGCCCGGGGGAAGAGAGCGCTTGTTTTTCGCTTTCAGTAAGCGGAAAGAGCGCCTCGAAGTCTTCGATGGTGTTCAGCCGGTGGGTGAGCTGCCAGTGCCAGTCGTTCCATTTCTCATCAGGGATGTCAGCGTACACCGGGGCGCGTTTGGATAGGAATGGGGAATTGCTCATGAACCCTCCTTGGGATGAATCATCGCGCTAATTGTAACGTAAAACGAAGGGGGGTGTTGTCATCCTGGGCGCTAGCGATGCATCTTTCTACCGGAGCGCGCTCGGGCAGGCGTTTCATGGGAGACCTGGCGGTCAGCCTCCGCGCGCGGTCAGCCCACAAGCACCTCCGCTGCGGGGTGCTGCGCAAGTCCGGCGCGATCAGAGTTGGGCGGGGAACATTTTAATTAGTTTGAACGTCTAATTCCGGATTGTAAGCAAAATCAAATATTTACAGGAAAAGACATGAAAACACGGAAATGCTCAATTGTATTGATCGTGATGGCCAGCATTGTTTTGGCAGCCTGCGCGCCCACTAGCCCAACGGCAGTTGTACCAACCAACGCCCCAACAACAGTGCCTTCCGAAATACCAGTACAAGCTGCCGAAGTTGAAACTTCGCCCGAAGAAAGCCTGAAAAATGGAACCTATTTCATTGACAATCAACCGATTACACTGGTCAATGGAGTTTCAGAAACAGAATTAGCGCCTGGGTCGGCATCCAAACTAGTAACCCGCTTCTTTGGCAATCAAGTGGAAATTGACCTCAACGCAGATGGTTTATTAGATTCGGCTTTCCTCTTGCAACAAGAAAATGGGGGAAGCGGGATTTTCTATTACGTAGTGGCGGCCATCAAAACAGAGAATGGGTACCTGGGAACGAATGCAATATTCATCGGAGATAGAATTGCGCCACAAAGCACAAGTATTGACCCAAACAATCCATCTCAGTTCATCGTGAATTATGCAGATAGGAATGCGAATGAACCAATGTCAACGATTCCAACGATTGGAGTCTCCAGGACATTCAAATTTGAAAATGGTTCCTTGGTAGAAGTCGCCGCTCCTCCAACGCAGACTCCATAAAGCATGTAGGGCGCGCTCGATTTCTGAGCGCGCCCTTCTCTGATCGCGCCGGCCTCCAGACCGAGCGCAGGATATCTCGGATCGCGCCGGTCTCCTGACCGTGCGCGCAAGACGACGGTCAGGTCTCCAAATGCCAATAAATCACCTGCTGGAGAGGCGGCTTGTCATCCTGAGCGCAGTAAAGGATCTTCTCATCCCTACTAAGACCATTCGCCGCGCTTAGGATGAGGCGACCTTACCCCCCCCGCCTCACGGCCGCCAGGCCGGCTCGCGCGCGTCCTGGTCCAGCACAATCTGGCGCAGCTCGCCCGTGCGCAAGTCCCGAACCTCGAGCCCCATAAAGTCCCACCCGGGCATACCCTCCAACGAACCCGTAAAACGGTACACCAGGTAGTTCTCATCCGGCGACCAATCCGGCT
>Ga0116170_10004532_pt1 | contig 12670 bp, 9 predicted proteins | sample AD_JPNHW1_MetaG_FD_89797 | JGI IMG/M metagenome (GOLD analysis project Ga0116170, IMG submission 89797) | Active sludge microbial communities of municipal wastewater-treating anaerobic digesters from Japan - AD_JPNHW1_MetaG | ecosystem: Engineered > Bioreactor > Anaerobic > Digestate | place... | reverse complement strand
TTCCTGATTATCTCTCCAATATTTAAAATCGCCATCACACATCTCTTCAATAACCACTTTTTCGATGGGTTTTCCCAGTGCAATCACATTAATGATCTGATATTGTTCCGGAATATTCAGCAACTCGGTCAGTCGGGGTTTATTGATTGTACGGAAAATACATCCACCAAAGCCAGCTTCAACGGCTCCCAATAAAATGCTTTGCATGGCAATGCCATCGTCGCAATAGAAATTGGTTGCGATAGCCGTATCGAGCAGTTGCACAAGATAAGCCGACGGACGCTCGCCCTCTGCCGGTCCGTCCCACTCTTTTAGATAGGCGGCCCAGCCAAGGGTGGAAAATATCTTTTCGTTTTTCTCCCGATCGACAGAAAGAATGTACTTCAGGGGTTGGGCATTTCGGCCCGATGCCGAATATCGTGCCAGATCAACCCAGCTTTCCAACAGTTCCATTGAAATTTCCACGGACTGGTCATATCGTCTATACGAACGGTTTTTAACTATGAGATCTCTAATCATGATAATACTATTCTGAATTTTACAAAGAATCAAAAATACACAAACAGATTATTGGATTTGCAAAAACGAAAAGAGAAGAAAAAATAAGGATTGGGAGGATAATGAAATTTGACCAACGATAACCTGCAATAGTTTTAAAGTACTTCCCAATCCTTTGTCTTAAAAACGGTGTTCTCTTTATTTTATTGTATGAATGAAAAACTTGGGAAAAAAATTAATTACGATTGCTTAATAAAACGCGAGTAATGTTTTTCTCCTTTGACCGAGAATAATTCAACAAAATAAATGCCATTTTTCAAACTGGAAATATCTAATGGAAAAACTGCTTTTGAACAAAACACAATACTGCCTGAAACCTAATAGATGATGCATTTGTCAAACCTTTCGCTCTGATGTAAATTATTAACATCTAGACAATCGTTTGCAGGGTTAGGAAATAATTTTAATTGTTCATTTTCTTTTTCTCTTAGTCCAACAATTGAGGAGTTAGCAAGAACAATCCAGTAAAGAGAAATTGAATCCCCATAAGCATTTAAATAGCTAGTCTTATTCCCATAATCCTCATATTCATCTACATAACCATCAGCGTAGTTTTTTGTAAAGACCACTTCGTCTTGATCTTTTAAAAAGACCACAGACAAATTACTATACCCACTACTACAGTCGAACCAACCACCCGGATACCACGATGAGAATAGGCTACCATTAAATTTTTCATCTTCGAATAATGAAGGATCCCAACTAGCAGTTACAGGCCAGTTTTTACATTTAATTTCAATTGTAGAAACTGTTGACCAATAGCCATAATTATCTTTAACCGTAATTTGCTTTTTGGTTTGAAAAGACAAAGGAATAAGCTGTTTGTATGTATTTTGTAAAAAATCAGAAAACCGAACATCGAGATTATTATTAAGGGTTGAATCAATAATGTTTCTTTCACCAAATTGTTCATCGATAGAATCAGTAGCTGATTTATCATATCCAAACCGCAGGCTGTCTCTATTCCCTGCATTATCCTCAAAAAATATTAGGAATTCAAATTCCTGTGCTTTCACCCAATGGGATGTTAGAAATAGGAGGAAAAATAGGATCGTTATAGATTTCATCTTCCGTTATTTTATTGAAGATAAAGTTAGAATAAATAACAAACAAATATGAATGTTACTAATACCATTAAATTATTCAATTACAACAAGTCACTCGCCAATTCGGCCAGGTAGCTTCGTTCGCCTTTTACCAGATTGACATGAGCGAATATCTCTTGCCCCTTCATTCGGTCGGACAAATAAGCCAAACCATTCGACTGCTGATCGAGATATGGAGAGTCAATTTGATGAAGATCGCCGGTGAAAACCATCTTTGTTCCTTCGCCCGCCCGGGTAATGACTGTTTTCACTTCGTGCGGAGTAAGGTTCTGAGCTTCATCAATAATAAAATAGGAATTCGACAAACTTCGGCCCCGAATATAAGCCAGAGCGGCAATAATCAACCGTTCCTCTTTTTCCATCTCATCAATGCGGGTGTACTCCACACTCCGGGGATTGTAACAATGCTTAATCACGGTAAGGTTATCGTAAAGGGGCTGCATATAGGGACGGATCTTTTCATCCACATCGCCAGGAAGAAAGCCAATATCGCGGTTGCTCAATGCAACAATCGGGCGCGACAACAAAATTTGTTCATAAATATCATTTTGAGCCAAAGCAGCGGCCAGTGCCAGCAATGTTTTTCCGGTTCCAGCTTTCCCTGTAACAGCTACCAGTTTAATATCGGGATTCAATAGTGCATTCAATAAAAAGGTTTGTTCGGCATTCCGTGGTTTAATCCCGTAAGCCGGCTTTTTATCGACCCTTTCAAAACGTTTGGAAGCCGCATCGTAACGAACCAATGCAGAAGCATTGTCTCCTTTAAAAATAAAATAATCGTTGGCATACGGATCTTTCTCAAAACTCACATCGGCCAACGGCAAAAACCGCTCTTCATACAATTTGGCAATAAGCAGGTCGCTAAAACGATCACGAATGGTCACTCCCCGATCGAAAATCTCGGTATTGGTAACTTTGTCATTTTTATAATCCTCAGCATCAAGTCCCAACGACTTGGCTTTCATCCGCAGGTTTATATCTTTGGTAATCAACACGACCTTTTGCTTCGGATTATTCTCCTTAATATACTCGGTGATGGCAAGAATACGGTGGTCGGCAATATCCTCACGAAAAGAAGCTTTCAGCTTTTCTGAAAAGTTCTTTCCGGTTTCGATCTTCAACTTTCCCTTTTTGGATCCCAGTGGCAATCCTCCGTTAAACAGATCATCCTTTACCAGATCGTCGAGGAGCCGGACAAATTCCCGCGCCTGATAATTAAGCTGATCGCTACCCCGTTTAAACTTATCGAGTTCTTCAAGCACGGTAATTGGAATGACCACATCGTTCTCTTCAAAATTGAAAATGCACTGATGATCGTGAAGAATCACATTTGTGTCGATGACGAAAATTTTTGAGCGTTTAATTGCCATTTTTATAAAATTTTCAGGTTCTTTGCAGAGCAGAGGCTAATTACAAACTGTTCCTAAATTTAAGAAAAATAAGGGCATTTAGTTTTTGAAAAACAACCGTTTTCAATGATTTTTATAACAGCATTTTGTTAATAAAATGAACTATCAGGAAACCTTAATTTATCTGATCGAAAATTTACCCATGTTTCACCGGGTGGGACCTGCTGCCTTGAAGAACAACCTGGACAACACGCTTTGGCTCGATAAGACATACGGGCATCCGCACCAGAATTATAAAACCATTCATGTTGCCGGGACCAATGGCAAGGGCTCGGTATCGCACACGCTGGCCGCAATTTTACAAAGCGCGGGATATAAAACAGGCCTTTATACTTCTCCCCATCTCAAAGATTTCAGGGAAAGGATTCGGGTTAACGGCGAAATGATTTCTGAAGAGACGGTGATTGAATTTGTTCAAAGCTACATCGAGCAAAGTAAAACGTCACAAATTCAAGCATCCTTTTTTGAACTAGCAACTTGTATGGCTTTCAAATACTTCAGCGAAATGAAGGTGGATGTAGCGGTAATCGAAGTTGGTTTGGGTGGAAGACTCGATTCAACAAACATTATAACCCCCGAATTTTCAGTCATTACCAACATCAGCTTCGACCATACGGCTATTCTGGGTAACACCCTCGAAAAAATCGCTTTCGAAAAAGCCGGGATCATCAAAAAAAATATCCCGGTTGTGATCGGAGAAACCCAGCCGGAAACCGAACCCGTCTTCCATAAAATTGCTGCCGAAAAAAAAGCACCGATCTTTTTTGCCGATCAGATAATAAATGTTCAGGAAAGAATCAATGGCCAATATTCCGTTTCATCGGCCAGTTTTACGCTCCCCGATCAACTGGAACTCGACCTGAAAGGGATTTATCAGCAAAAAAACCTGGCAACGATCTTAGCCGCAATTCAAATTGCAAAACAAAAAGGGTTCAGCATCGACGATAATGCAATTCGGACCGGGTTGAAAAATGTCATGTCCCTTACCGGCATCATGGGTCGCTGGCAGGAAATACGCAAAAATCCAAGAACCATTTGTGACACGGGCCATAATGAGGCTGGTCTCCGCTACGTAACCGAACAACTTAAAAAAGAGCCCTATAAACAGCTCCATATCATTTTTGGGATGGTGAACGACAAAGACATTCGTTCGGTACTTCCTCTTTTGCCCGACGATGCCATCTATTACTTTACCAAAGCATCGGTAGAACGGGCGCTGGATGAGAAAACCCTTCAGGAAACAGCCGCGTTGTTCCATCTGAAAGGAGAAACCTATTCCACCGTTAAAGAAGCCTTGGAAACCGCAACTTCAAATGCAAAAGAAGATGATCTGATCTTTGTTGGTGGAAGCACGTTTGTGGTAGCCGAAGTCATTTAAGCAACCGATGAAAGGAACATCCATGAAATTAGCTGTCAATCCTGTATACAAATTGATTGCCCAGGGGGAACATCAGACCCAGGATTTCAAATACTGCATTAACGATTCCCGGAAAATAGCAAAATCGCTGGTTGCTTTTGCCAATACCGACGGGGGACGGTTGCTTATTGGCGTGAAAGATAACGGGAAAATTATCGGGGTAAGATCGGATGAAGAGTATTACATGGTCGAAGCTGCCGCAAAAATTTACAGTAAACCCCAAATAGAATTTACCACCCAGCAATGGGATGTGGATGGGAAGCAGGTACTGGAAGTTCAAATTGAGCCAAGCCAGTTAAAACCTCATTATGCACAGGATGACGATGGCAAATGGATTGCGCTGATCCGGAAAAAAGATGAGAACATATTGGCAAACACGGTTCTGTTAAAATCATGGAAACTCCAGCGTAACCGACAGGGAATTCTCTTCAAGTTTGATGAACCAAGACGAAAACTTATTGATTATCTAAACGAAAACCCTTCAATCACCCTTTCAAAATTCACGAAGATTGCCCAGATAAACCGCAACCATGCTGAAACCATTCTGGCAGAAATGCTTCTGTTTCATTGCATCGAAGGCCATTTCGAAGAAATACCGGTCAGCTATCAACTCAACCAGGATTTCAATATGGAAGAAAATTTAAAACACGCGGTTCTTCGCAGTTAATCCCTGTCATTTCTCAATTTATATGCTAATTTTAACGAAAATATTTCAATCACGATGATGAAGAAAATTGCACTTCTTGTTTTCATTTGCTTTTTAGCGTTCATATCCAATGCTCAGGACGATTACAAAATCAAAAGCAATCAGGATTTAAAAGTTTATAACGGAGGGAAAAGCCTTCCTGTAAAACACTATACGGAGTCTACAAAAAATAAAATGCCCAAAAACATCATTCTCATGATTGGCGATGGAATGGGAGTTACGCAAGTGTTTTCGGGGATCGTTGCCAACGGAGGTGATTTGTTTTTGAAAAATTTTACCAACATTGGTTTCTCCGAAACACAATCGGCATCTGATTTTGTTACCGATTCCGGTGCCGGTGGAACCGCATTATCAACCGGGCAAAGAACTTATAATGGGGCAATTGGTGTTGACACCGACTCTGTCGCCATTCAGAATATCAGAGAAAAAGCGGAATTAAAAGGTTTTGCAACGGGCGTTATTTCAACATCGGCCATTACTCATGCCACGCCGGCTTCTTTTGTCGCTCATGAGCCTAATCGTGACTGGTATGAAGAAATCGCTTCCGACTTTCTAAAAACAAACATCGATGTCTTTATTGGCGGCGGTTTGAAAAATTTCAATGCCCGTAAAGACGGTGTCGATCTCACTCTTCAACTAAAAAAGAAAGGTTTTCAAGTAGTTGTTGGCATTGATTCCATTTCAAAAATTAAAAGTGGAAAATTAGCCGGATTTACTTCCGAAGGTCACAACAAGTCGATGGTCGAAGGCCGTGGAAATGTTTTGCCCACCGCGACCAAAACTGCTATCAATATTTTAAGCAACGATCCGGACGGTTTCTTTTTGATGGTTGAAGGATCACAAATTGACTGGGGTGGACATCAAAACAACACCAGCTACATTGCCACCGAAATGCTCGACTTTGACCAGGCGATTGGTGAAGCACTCGAGTTTGCTTCGAAAAACAAAGAAACGCTGATCATTGTAACCGCCGATCACGAAACAGGTGGTTTTGCGATTGAAAACGGCAATTTCAAAAACGGGAATATCAAAGGAAACTTCACCATCGATGATCACACAGGTACATTGGTTCCAATTTTTGCCTTTGGCCCTGGTGCCGAATATTTCAGAGGATTTCACAAAAACACCGACATCCCGGCATTGATCTGCAAACTGGCAGGCTTTTAATTGCTGGTAAAGATGCAAGAGGATAACACTACAGAACTCTTTTCAGGTTCAGTTCATCCCCTATTTTTAGCATCAGGTTAAATGCTTCGTCGAAGTTGTTATGGATTTCGCCATCGAGAATCGCTTCTTTGATGGCATTTTTTATTATTCCAACTTCCTTGCAAGGCGATAGATTATAGGTCTCCATAATCAGCTCCCCGGTTACCGGAGGCTGGAAATTACGAATGGCATCACGTTCTTCGATATCTTTCAGCTTTTGACGTACCAGTTGAAAATTTTTTAGGTAGATATTTACTTTCTCTTCGTTTTTGGAAGTTATATCGGCTTCGCAAAGGGTCATCAGCAGATCGATGTCGTCGCCAGCTTCAAAAAGCAATCTTCTCACTGCCGAATCGGTCACTTCGTCTTCCGACAAAACGATGGGCCGCATGTGAAGGTTCACCATCTTTTGAACAAACTTCATCTTTTCATTCAAAGGAAGTTTCATCCGCTTAAAAATTCCAGGGATCATCTTCGCCCCCAGATAATTGTGCCCATAAAAGGTCCATCCCTGACTCTCCACGAACTTCTTGGTCAATGGCTTCGCCACATCGTGAAACAAGGCCGCCCAGCGCAACCACAAATCCTCTGATTTTTCCGATAGTTGATCGACAACGGCCAGGGTATGGTAGAAATTATCTTTATGCCCCACCCCTCCGACTACGGTTACACCTTTCAACCGGGCAATTTCGGGCAGTATGATCTCAAGGATTCCTGCCTTGTCCATCAGTTTAAAGCCGACCGACGGTTTCGGTGAAAGCATGATTTTGTTGAGTTCGTCGACAATCCTCTCTTTTGAAAGAATATCCAACCGGTCTCTGTTCCGGGTAATTGCCTCAAAGGTTTGATCATCAATCCGAAAATTCAACTGAGTAGCAAACCTGATCGCCCTCATCATTCGCAAAGGATCGTCATCGAACGTGATATCGGGATTGAGCGGTGTCTTTATCAACTTCTCCTTCAGATGAGTTAACCCGTTGAATGGATCAACCAGCTCGCCATAATTCGTTCGATTCAAGCTGATTGCCATTGCATTAATGGTAAAATCGCGCCGATTCTGATCATCTTCGATGGTGCCACTCGCAACAGTTGGCTTGCGTGAATCGCGGGAATAGGACTCTTTGCGGGCCCCCACAAACTCCAGGTCACAGCCGTTAAAATTGAACTGAGCCGTACCAAAATTTTTGAAAACATTAACTTTCAACTTCGGATTCAGACTTTTGGCAACTTCCTTCGCTAGCACAATCCCATCACCAATTGTCACAAAATCAATATCTTTTGAAGGCCGTTCAAGCAACAAATCTCGAACATATCCTCCAATTACATAAGTTTCAAGCCCTAAATTATTTGCCTGTTCGGCAACGGCATGAAAAATTTTCGTATCAACAAATCGTGAAAAATCAGCCATTCTACAAAGAGAATTAAAAACTTTACGTGTGTGTGACAAAAGTAACAGAAAAAACTTTCATGCCACAGTACCTTTGTCTTGTAAACTTAAAGAACCGAGAGTTGTTTATTAAAATCAGAAACAATTAAAAATGAAATAGTATGTTAGAACATTTGACAATTGATACATTCAAAGCTAAGGTTTTCAATTTTGAGACCAACAAAGACTGGAAATTTGAAGGTGACAAACCTTGTTTAATCGACTTTTATGCCGATTGGTGTGGTCCATGCAAAATGGTTGCTCCCATATTGGAACAGCTTCAGAAAGAGTATGGCGATAAATTGAACATTTACAAAGTGGATACTGAAGATCAGAATGAGCTTGCCTCCATGTTTGGTATTCAAAGCATTCCATCGCTACTTTTTATCCCGAAAGACGGGAAACCTCAAATGGCGATGGGTGCCTTGCCCAAAGAGACATTCGAACAAGCATTTAAAGAGGTATTGGGAGTTACTAAAGAGTAAAAGGAAAATCCGAAAAGCCCCTTAACCGGGGCTTTTCTATTTTAACAGCTCCAATACTTTTTCCAGCTTTATTCCCCGCGATCCTTTGATCAGGATAAACCGGTCAGCCAGATCTTCGGGTTTTATCGAAGAAAGCAGTTCGTCAGCATCCTTAAATTTTTTTGCTTCGGCTGGCATATCGGCCTTCTGAAAATTAGCACCGACCCAATAGACATTCTCAAAACCAGCATCATATACCAATTCAACAATTTTCTGGTGCTCCCTTTCCGAATCTTCACCCAGTTCAAGCATATCGCCCAGAATCAAGGTTTTATTTTTTTGTTCCAATTGCATGAAATTCCGGATCGAAGCCTCCATGCTCGAAGGGTTGGCATTGTAACAATCGGATATAATTTTCGATCCTCCAGCCTGTAACACCTGCGAACGGTTATTGGAAGGCATATAGCTTTCTATTCCTTTCTGTATCAGAATTGGATCAATACCAAAAAACAAACCTATACGGCAGGCTGCCAATACGTTTTCCAAATTATAGACACCAGTCAGATTGGTTTTTATGTAAAGCCAACCTTTGGGGAAAAGCACCTGGCAAACCAACAATAAATCACAGTTGACCACTTCGCCAGTAAGTTGAGCTTCCCTACCAGAAACCGAATAAGTGAACTTCTCGACCGAACCGGGAGCCATCGAAAGCAAATGTTCATTCCCACTATTGATGAAAATTCCTTTCCCCGAATTAGCTATCGATTGGTACAATTCTCCTTTTGTTCTCTTCACCCCGTCAAAAGAGCCAAAACCCTCAAGATGAGCCATCCCAACATTTGTGATAATCCCATAATCGGGTTCGGCAATCGAACACAAAAATTCAATTTCACCGGGATGGTTGGCGCCCATTTCAACCACCGCGATTTCGTGATCGGCACGAATACCTAACAAAGTCAATGGTACGCCAATATGATTGTTCAGGTTTCCGGTAGTAGAAAGCACATTGTATTTCTGCTTTAAAACATGGGTTATCAATTCCTTGGTTGTGGTTTTCCCATTCGTTCCGGTGATCGCCAAAACAGGTATTTTCAATTGCTTCCGGTGAAAATTGGCAAGTTCCTGCAGGGTTGACAACACATCATCCACAACGATCACCCGATCATTTCCCTCGAAATCTTTCCGATCAGAGACGGCATAACTGGCGCCATCGGCCAATGCTTTTTCGACATAGTCGTTTCCATCAAAAGAATCCCCTTTCAGAGCAAAAAAGATCCCTCCATTTTCGGTCTGCCTGCTATCGGTAAAAACTCTCTGTGTTTTTAAAAACAGTTGGTATATATATTCTATTGCAGCCATTTTGAAAAAGTTGTTTTAAAAAAAATCCTGCTTTCATAGAGCAGGATTCACTTTTTATCTTTTAGATGTTTGATTCTGTACCGGTGGACCCAAGCGGGTCATTGCACATCTGAAGCCGAGGTCATCAGCAGATTCTCTTTCGTCAAGATGCCTTCTGGAACCTGGATTGAGCCAATATGCACGATCTTTCCATGAACCACCTTTATATACCCGTTCGTGGTCAGTTACCGTCGAATTAATTACCCCTTTGTTGGTACTTTGAATGTACATTTTTTTCGTCAAAAGTGACGAATACTTCATTGAGTCTGGCTTATTCACTAACCAGTTGTTATCAGCAACCGAACGATAATCCCCGTCAACATAATTTCGATAATCAGAAACCGTATCAGCAACCGGTTGTCCATATTGGTCAAACAATACCTGACCATTCGCATCCTTCCGGTATTCAGTAATCACATTACCCCGGAATGGCTGGAACTCTTCAACATCAAGCGATGATTGAGGACGATAAACATCGGCAACCCATTCATTCACGTTACCGGCCATACAATATAAACCATAGTCATTGGGACTAAACGAAAAGACATCTGCCGAAATATCGGCTGCATCATTCAGTGCACCGGCCATCCCCATCAGGTCACCACGGCCTCTGGTGTAGTTAGCCCTCATTGTTCCTTTACTGGTTTTATCATCCTGACGGATATAAGTACCTGTCCAAGGATACATTCTGCGTTGTTGCAGTAACTCGCCATCGGCTTCACCAATCAAACCAAGCGCAGCATATTCCCATTCCGCTTCGGTCGGGAGCCGGTAATTGGGCAACAACAATCCATTTTCCCAACGGACTCTTTCGTTGCTGCTTCCAGGTACACCCTGATAATGGTTCATTAAATACCCCTCAGTGGTAAAGACTCCACCATCCTTCTGGGCAGAATCGAGAGAAAGGAAACCGTTTTCAACCAGGATATATTCATTAACCCTGTCGGTTCTCCACTTGCAATAATTGGTTGCTTTAATCCAGCTAACACCAACCACCGGATAATTACTGTATGATGGATGCCTCAGGTAATTGCTAACCCAAGGTTCATTATAAGCTAATTCTTTTCGCCAAACGAGGGTGTCGGGTAATGCGTTCTGATAGACTTCGGGTTTGTCGGGATATACATGCAACAACCAAGAGAGGTATTGCCGGTAATCATAATTGGTCACCTCGGTTTCGTCCATGTAGAAAGAAGCAATTGTCACTCTTCTTGGCTGGTTATCCCAATCGCGCATCACATCTTCATCGATACGCCCCATAATGAATGTACCTCCTTGAACCAAAGACAGCCCTGGTCCCGTTTGCTGTTCAATATACTTCGGATCGGTAAAACCAAAGACTTGCATATCATCTGATTTCCATCCGGTTGTTCTTGAGGGCGATCCGCCAGAACGCAAAAGTGAGCTCGATGGACTGCTCTTTTTTGACTCTTTACAACCGGCGAAAACCAAAATAAACAATATCAGTAACAATGAAATTTGTCTCATCTTCCAAATTATTACAATGTTTTGCAACAAATATAACTAAAATGATAAATACTTATTGCATAAAAGCGGTTTCTTTAACTCAATAAAAGTTGACAATTTGATCTAATTCAAAGCACAAAATTAAGTTTTAAATTGAATTTGCCTCAAACCACCACTTGAAAAACGACTTTTACAACAACTTATTTTAAACTTAGCCAAAAAAATATCAAAGCCATAATAAATTATATTTGGATTCGTTTTTTAATGAAACTATGCAAATGATGAAATTTTTTTCCGCTTTTTCATTTTTACTTCTTGTTTCTCTGGCCATTTATGCTGAAAAGATCGAGCAGGTTGTTGATTGGGATTCCTATAAAAAAGAATCCGGGAACTTTCAATCGCATATCCCTTTTTGGGTTCAGATACAACCAACAAGCAATTTAAAAAATTCGACCCTTACTATTGCCGACATTTTATGGGTACCAATAACCGATACGAGTGAAATAAACCGGTTAAAGGGCCAAACACTCCGGCCGTTATCCAATACGGCAACCCTCTTTTTTGCCGCAGGTAAACAAACCATTGAAGCATCTATTGATCCATTAAGAAAAGAAGGTGATATTTTTTATCGGGCAAAAAGTTTCAATGTTGAAATAAAAAAGGGATCACCATCACTCAAATCAGTAAAAACATATTCCAGCCAGTCGGTACTGGCTTCGGGCTCCTGGATCAAACTGGCCTCAACAACGGCAGGAATTCAAAAGATAGCCTATACAAAGCTGAAAGAGTGGGGAATCTCAACCCCTTCAAACGTGGCGGTATATTCCAACAGTGGTTATATGCTTCCAAAAATGAACAATGTTGATTATCCCGATGACCTGACCAAAATTCCGGTACTTCATTCAAAAGACAAAAACGGCAACGATTGTATCTTCTTCTTCTCGACGGGTCCAACCCAGTGGAAATACGATAGCCTGAGCGGTATATTCGTGCATACACTCAATCTTTACAGCGATTCAACCTATTTTTTCCTTTCTTCCGATGCAAACCTTTCCGATGCTCCTGCGGTGGAAGAGAATGTAAGTACAACACCCGATACAATATTAAATAGCTATACTGCTTTGGGGCTATATGAGAAGGAAAATATCAATTTGATTTTATCAGGCAGAAGATGGTTCAGCGATATCATTGTTTCAAACTCGAGGCAAACCAATAGTTTCACCTTCCCAAGTGCATTAACCAATAAGAAAGCAACGCTTACAATTGCGTGTGCCAGCAAGTGTTCCAGCTCTGCCTATTCGGTTATAAAAATCAATGACTCCTTTTCTGACACGATCAGATACAACCCGGTATACGAATCGGACGACACAGAATATGCCGATATCCAGGAAACAAATATTCTTTTCCCTTCCAGGGAAAATACAACGGTGGTTTTCAACTATGCAGGTGAAAGCGGAACATCGTGGCTCGATTACCTGTCCTTCAATGTCCCCTCCTCGTTGGTGTTCAGCGG
>Ga0116170_10004531_pt1 | contig 12675 bp, 11 predicted proteins | sample AD_JPNHW1_MetaG_FD_89797 | JGI IMG/M metagenome (GOLD analysis project Ga0116170, IMG submission 89797) | Active sludge microbial communities of municipal wastewater-treating anaerobic digesters from Japan - AD_JPNHW1_MetaG | ecosystem: Engineered > Bioreactor > Anaerobic > Digestate | place... | reverse complement strand
GCCCGAATCAGGGAAATACCACCAATATCAATTTTCTCGATAATATCTTCCTCCGATGCCCCTGAGGAAACCGTTTTTTCAAAAGGATACAAGTCAACGATTACCAAATCGATTTCGGGGATCGCATATTCACTCAATTGTGCAAGATCGCCAGCATTTTCCCTCCGAGCCAGGATCCCTCCAAAAATTTTTGGGTGCAATGTTTTTACCCTTCCTCCCAAAATGGACGGATAGGTTGTTAACTCTTCCACTGCAGTAACCGGAGCGCCCAATTCCTCAATAAAACTCTTGGTCCCTCCTGTTGAATAAATCTTTATTCCCAGTTCCTGAAGCTTGGAGACAATTTCATCAACCCTTTCTTTATGAAAAACCGAAATAAGAGCTGATTTTATTTTTTTTGAATCACTCATTTATAGCCCCTTTTATAGTAAATATTAAATTTTTCCACAAAACTAAAGCCTTAGCGGATATTTTTTAAAAATTGCATGAAAATACCAATGATTTTGGAAGTTTCAAAACGAGCCTTTTAAAATTAGTTAAAAATTCACATACATTATTTTTGCTTGAAAATAAATAATTTACGTCTCCCGAAATTTTCACCTTACTTTTCACAAAAGCTTCTCTTTTCTTATTCAATTTTTGAGTTGCAAAAATACTTTCCTTATTTACATTGAGCAAGCGAAATCAGGTTTGTTAACAAGATAAAATCACCCACCGAAAGCTGTTCAGGCCTTTTTTCTAAAAATGGATGCGAAAATCCGGTTTCGGGGCAAAACGACTTAATGCTGTTTCTCATCATTTTCCTACGTTGATTAAAAGCAGCTTTCACCAATTTCACAAACAAAACCTCGTCACAATCCAGTTTTTCCACGTTATTCCGGGTTAACCTGATGACGGCCGATTTTACTTTTGGGGGCGGAGCAAACTGATGCTCATCAACCGTAAACAAATACTCAATATCATAATAAGACTGAAGCAAAACGCTGGTAATGCCATAGGTTTTCGAACCAGGAGGCGCTGCAATACGCATTGCGACTTCCTTTTGAAACATTCCAACGACTTCCGGCACCTGATTTTTAAACTGAAGTATCCTGAATAGAATCTGTGTCGATATGTTGTACGGGAAATTACCAATCACCGCAAATGGTTCTTCCCCAAAAAAAGTTGACAAATCGGCACATAAAAAATCACCATGGATAATCTGACTGGAATGCTCCGGATATTTATTTTTAAGATAATCAATCGATTCAATATCAATATCGAGAGCAATTGTCGTATAGGCTTCTGACTGGAAAAGATACTGAGTAAGCACCCCCATGCCGGGACCAATCTCCAACACATTGGGAATGTTTGAAGTCAGACTTTCAACAATTCGACAGGCAACATGATTGTCTGTCAAAAAATGTTGACCCAAATTTTTCTTTGCCCTCACTTGAGCCATTAGAATCAGTAAGTCCTTATGTTTAACAACTGTTTTGATTGCTGTTCAAAACAAATCTTTATTTTTGTGGTGGCAAAATTAACAAAGCAAACTTTAATCTTCCTATTTTGAAAAAAAAGATTCTCAATATTTTAAAATACACGGCCTTTACTTCACTGGGTGTGTTCATGTTCTGGTTAGTTTACCGCGATCAGGACTTTAGCCAGTACTGGTATCGGCTAAAAAACGAAGTTAACTACTGGTGGGTGCTTCTTGCGCTAGTCTTTGGCTTGCTGAGTCATATCAGCCGAACACTCCGATGGAAGATTGCTCTCGAACCGCTGGGTGAAAACCCCAAAACAACCAATACGTTCATAACCGTGATGGTAGCCTATTTCATGAATTTGTTGTTGCCCCGGATGGGGGAATTTGTTCGGTGCGGGTTACTGTCAAAATATGAAAAGATCTCTTTTTCAAAATTATTTGGAACCGTTGTAACCGAAAGGATTGTTGACATGATTGTGCTGCTTATTTTTACGATCCTGATGGTTATCCTTGATTTTGATAAAGTGATCGATTTTGGCCGCCAAAACCCCGAAGTTGTTGCAAACATCAAGAAATTGTTTTCTTCTCCAATCCTTTGGTGCGGATTGTTTGTGATTGCTGCGGGCTTCTTCGTGTCCATAAAAATTATGAAGAAAAAAAAGGGAAAGAATAAAATCAAAGAGATTTTTGATGGCTTTATCGATGGTATTAAATCGGTCTTTTCGATGAGAAGATATAAAGCGTACATCGCCCATTCCTTTTTTATTTGGGGCATGTATTACCTGATGATTTACGCGGTCTTTTTCAGCTTAGATTTCACCAAAGGTCTTGGCCCTATTGCAGCGCTAACCACCTTTGTGATGTCAAGTTATGGAATGGTTGCCCCATCGCAGGGAGGAATTGGAGCATGGCATTTTATGGCAGCCACTGCGCTGGGATTGTTTGGAGTTGGAATGACCGATGGTAAGTTTTTTGCTTTTCTGGCTCACACCAGTACCAATTCGTTAATTATCATACTTGGAGCAATTTGCTTAATCCTTCTTCCCATTGTGAACAGGAATTACCGCCCAAAATCAGAAGCAACAGCCAAAGAGAGCTAACGATCAGTTCGGCCAAGCCTTCTCTATGCCTGTTAAAAAAAGAAAAAAACGAAACATTGAACACAGAACTTTTCATAGCACGCAGAATATTTACCCAAAAAGAAAATAAAAAGGGAATATCGAACAAGATCGTTTCGATTGCCGTTGGATCCATTTCTTTGGGATTAGCCGTTATGATCATTGCGGTGGCGATCCTGATCGGGTTTAAAAAACAGATCCGGAATAAAGTAATTGGTTTTGGCTCCCACTTTCAGGTTGTCAACTTCGACTCAAACCAGTCATACGAAACACAAGCCATCACCATCGATTCGTCCCTCATAAAAAAGTACTTGTCGTTACCACACATCTCCCATATTCAGCTTTATGCCACCAAACCGGGACTCATAAAAACCGACACTGAAATTCATGGGATGATCGTGAAAGGGGTAAGCACAAATTACGACCTGAGCTTTTTCAAACAAAACCTGATTAGCGGCACCATTCCCAAATACAAGTTAGGGGAAAAAAGCAACAATGCCATTATTTCAGAAAAGATTGCGAAATCATTGAAGCTTAAAACCGGCGACCCTCTTTACTGCTATTTCTACAATCAGGGAGAATCAACTCCCAGAAGCCGGAAACTGAACATCTGCGGAATATACCGAACCAGTCTTGAAGAATTTGACGATATGTTTGTGATTGCCGACCTACGGCTTGTACAGGGGCTGAACAACTGGAATGAATCGGAAATAAGTGGCTATGAGATACTGATCGACGATTTTGACCAACTGGAATATGTTTTGCCCGAATTGCGCGACATCACATTAAATAGTGCCACCGAAGAATCGACGTTAAAGGTTTTTTCCATTAAAACCCGATTCCCCATGTTATTCGACTGGTTATCGGTTCTCGATTTGAATGTATGGGTCTTATTGATTCTTATGATTGCCGTTGCGGGTATCAACATGATTTCCGGGGTTTTGATCATCATTATCGAACGTACCCGAATGATTGGGGTGCTCAAAGCATTGGGATATCCAAACTTTAATGTGAGAAAGGTTTTCCTCTATCTTTCGGGTTTTCTTTCGGCTCGGGGACTTCTTTGGGGGAACGTCGTTGGGGTTAGTGTTTGTCTTTTTCAATATTTCACCGGAATCTTAAAACTTAACCCGGAACTGTATTACATCGACACTGTTCCTATTTCACTCAATTTGTTTTACCTTCTGCTATTGAACTTTGGCACCCTTATTTGCATCACCGCGATGACCATTATACCCTCCTTCTTTATTTCTAAAATCACTCCTGCCGAAGCGATTGCCATTGAATAAAATAAACACGATGAGCAAATCGACCCAAAAAATTACGGTTCAGGATATAATAGCAGCATTAGAACTTGAATTACCTGGAGAAAAAGCACACCGATTGATGCTGCCCGAAGGAAGAACATTGGATATTCCTTTCGGGAAGACGATAAAGGAGAGTGCCGTTCTGATTCCGCTCTTTTTCAAAAACGAAATACTGTTTATCTGCCTCACCCGACGAAATAAAAACCTGAAGCATCATCCCGGACAGATTAGTTTTCCAGGTGGCCAAAAAGAAAAACAAGAACAAACCTTTGAAGAAACAGCTCTCCGCGAGATGGAAGAAGAGACCGGAATAAAAAAGGAGCAGATTGAATTACTTGGTGAACTTTCCACGATCTACATTCCGGTTAGTAACTTTCTTATTCACCCTTTTATTGGGTATCTCGAAAATGAACCAACCTTCAGCGTTGACCACAATGAAGTTGATGAAATCATCACTATTCCGATGAAAATATTTCTAGACCCTGAAAATAAAACGACTTCACCAATAAACACAATCACCGGAATGCTCAATGTTCCCTGCTACAAAATAAACGAACAGATTATTTGGGGTGCCACCGCAATGATAATTGCAGAAATTACAACTCTGCTAGAGAATTACGGTCTCCGGGAGGAAAAATATTCAGGTAATGGTAGTAATAATTCAGCACATCAAAAACGAAGTTAACCGATTCTTCTCCACGGCAACCGCCCCATTTCACAATGGGATCGTCGCTAAACATCGACGAAGTTTTATTTTTCAAGAAGTAGTCGACATTATCCTCCCAAACGGAAGGATCTTTATCGAATTTCATTGCCAATTTCCGTGCATCCATTACATGCCCCACCCCAATGTTGTACGAAGCCAGTACGAATTTTAATCGTTCGGTCTTATCGGCAATAACCGGAAGGAAGAGCTGGTCAAGGTAGGTCAGATAAGCGACTCCTGCCCGAATATTTTCCCTCGGCTCTGCCGGGTTTGCCACCTTATACAACCGTATGATATTGGGCATCAACTGCATCAATCCTCTGGCACCGGTAAAAGAACGCGCATGTACATCAAATCTCGATTCCTGAAAGATAATCGAGGAGATTAATCGCCAATCCCAATGATAATAAGCCGATACCTCTTTAACCAAATCATCGAATTCAGACAGCTGTCCCCCCAGGAAAGAATTGTATTCACCATCTCTAAACCGGCCATCAGCTTGTACCGAAAAATATCGTGCATATATCTCTTCGTATTTTGATGTTTTTTTGAAAGCCAGAATCCATTCATTCAAATAATTCTTCAGTGCCAAAGATTCGTTGGCCAATGCCCAGCACAAATTCCTGCCAAAACGTATCGTTGTTGAAAAGTCCAGATCGGGGAAATGTTGTTTCATTGCGGCTAAAGAGTTCTCATCACAAACCGTATAATCGATCTCCCGGGTTGCCACCTTTTTCAACAGTTGCTCTGTTGTGTGTAGCGAATCTTCAACAATCGTTATTCCTCCAATATCGTTTGACAAAAGCTTCAATAAATATCCAAAATCAGAATTCTGAGGCACAAAGACCTTTTTACCTTTCAACTCATTCCGATACTTCACAAAACCATCCGACGTCTCATCGCCTCCATTATCAATCACCGAAACCGGTTGATGCTGAACCAAAACCACATGACTCAGAGCCAACGGTTCTGTACAATCAATTTGAGGGACATTCACAACAGGGATTGTGTTCTTCGCAACCAAATCGTACGTTTCGTTCATCAATCCGCGAACAGAAGCGGCCCATTTCTGCTGGTCAATAATTTCGAGACGAATCTCATTTTCATCACAAAATGCTTTGAGCAATTCGTAATAAAACCCCATAGGTTCGCCCTTGTAAATAAAATAATTAAAGGTATTGTAATCGAGAACGACTCTCAATTTCTTTTGGGAAAGAACTTTCTGCAGACTGTTCTTGTTCTCCAAAATTTCTGTTCCTGTTTTCCTTTCAGAGAATAACCGATGTCCAAAATGAATGCAAGAAATTAAACAAAGAATGGAAAACAACGATACGAAAATTACTTTTTTCAAACTAATAGTTTTCGTTAAACATCTATCAATAAACTCATTCACATAAGGCCTGAATTACATCCAAAAACCCTTTAACGAATAAAGTAAATGATAATGACACTTTTATGAGGGCAAAGGTAAGCTATTAAAATGAATTATCCTATATTGGGAAAAATTCAAAGTAAACATAATCAAAAAGATGCAGCCATTTAGTCATAAAACGACCACAAAAAGCCGAATCGGAAAGCCATTTGATTAATCGGATAGAAGGGCGAACTAAAGAAATTTTTCCCTGAGAATGAACTATTAAAATGCATCAACTGGACAAAAGCGCTGGTTCTCTTTAATTTTGCATTAACAAATGCATTTAACTGGGGATACCCACCGGTAAGCATATCATTCTGCAAATAAAAACGAGAAGTCGAAGGTTCATATTTATCGGCATGAAATTTAGAATGATAGTACATCTCAGCACCAATTTTTAATTTCATCACCTTAAAAAGCGTCCCTTTGAAATAAATGCTGGTATAATAATTTAAGGCTGGGATATGCAACACCGAATCAGAGGAAACCTGTTGTAAAACCAACTTATTGTTCCATCCCAACGGGCCGAGGTTAAACTCTTTATTCAACCGGAAACTAATCACCGAAAAAACACCGGAATACTGCGCAGGTAACGAATTGTACCCATTATAGAGGTAGTTGCCCAATAAGGCATAATTAAATCCGGCCATCAACTTAAACCTTTCCCAATCGAGTTCAGCTTTCAGCACCACCTCGTGTTGTTTCGAAAAGTTGTTTTCCCATTTGAAATGGTTATCCTGCCAGTGTTCCTGAAAGATATCGGGAGAAATATCCTGGTACCATCCGTCGGCAGTAAAGACAAGCGTATCGCGGAACAACCGAATGGGTTTATAAAGAGATCCCTCTACCATTGCATCACCCAAATTTCGTCCCAAAACAGCAAACCTTGCCAAAGCGTTCCATTGCAGAAAGTTGCTGGTTGTATTTGATATCTCGCCGCCCAGGAAAAGCGTTGAGTAATTGTATTTTCGATATCCACTGAGTACCGGATGGGTTGCCCTGACAATTTCATTTTCAAGAAAAATCCTCTTCCCAAAGGTGAATTTCTTCAGCTTATTTTCAAACGCTTTAATCTGAACAATCTGGGTAAATCGGCGCAAAGAGGAAGAATCGACCCGGTTGGTCTTTGCCACAAAATAAATTGTATCAAAAAAATCATCCTCGGCCAGAGACTCCGATAAATTTCTTTTGTAATTGTTTATCTCCAGGGAATATTGAACGCCATACCTTGGAACAAACAAGGAATCCTGCCTGTCGTGAAACCGGGAAATACCGCCCAGCAAGTATTCATGCGATGTAAAAAAAGAAAAAGTTTTGATTGTTGGTCCCAGTGTCCCTCCAAGCCCGGTGGAAAACGAAAGAGGATCGACAGAAACATCCATCGCAGAATCAGCAATACCTCCATTTTCGACGACCTTGTTGGTCCCGGTAATTAAACTTGCATATCCATTGTATCGCTCCGAATTCCGGGAAAAGAATAAATTCAGATACTTGTGGCTGGCCTCCTGGTTTTTGTATTGACCGATTCCTTTCAATGAATTATACCGAAACCCCACATTGGTTACCGAGTCGATGTTTTGTGTAAAAAAAGCGTTAAACAATTGCTCGTCTTCACCACCTTGCTCATATTTCAAATAGGAAAACGGAATGGTTGTATTAAAATAGTTCACATCACGTTGCGAAAAACGATAGGCCTGCAGGCTATTAAAAAAATAAAAATCAGAATGTTCAATCCTGTCGAAGAACAAATTGGAGTTAGCTGGCGCCCCAAAATAGCCCAAATAGGTATTTGAAATGCTTTTTTGGTAAATCGGAGTATAGTTATGAAAATTCGTGTTCCCGGTATCGAGTACCACCGGACGAATACCGCTGTTTTGGTTTTCAAGCACCCAACTCCGGATAACTCTTTTAACCGGTTTACTGTTCGGCAAGGTAGGTTGCGACGGTTTATTTCCAGGTTCATCATCTCCTACAGGCTTCTCCTGGGCAGATACGACTCCCGAAAAAATAAGACAGAATAATGATATCAAAACAAAATTCTTCATAACCTGCAAAGATAGGATTATGTCGCAAAAACAAGAGACGCGTAAAACAATATTGTTTACCGGAAATAAGAACGATTTTTTTTCTTCAATATTGGAAACTTGCGCCAAGAAAGATTAATTTCGAAAAACTTTTAACAATGAACGAATCATCACAGAAAGCCATTCGCAACTATCTCTCGCTGAGGGATGAAATTGATACTATTTGCTCGTCTCTTCACAAAAAGCACAATAAATACACTTCATGCGACAATGGATGCGATGAATGTTGCATGAATTTCAGGCTACTTCCTGTGGAGTTTTATTCCATCCTCTTTTCTGCAAAAGAGAGTAACTTGAAATATCTGAACAATAGTGAAGAAGAGGGTTGTCCTTTTTTAATCCGCCACTCCTGTGCCATCTATCCTCACCGGCCAATTATTTGCCGTTCTCACGGATTGCCAATTCTGGATATGGATCAGGAAGGTGAGAACTGGGAATTATCCTTCTGCCCATTAAATTTTAAAAACAATGAGGATGAATACTTTACTCATTCCAATTGTTATCATCAGGATGTTTTCAACAGCAAATTATACATGCTAAACCTTGAATTCATCAAAACACTAGAAGGAATTGAATATGAGAAGGATGAAATGATTGAAATCAAAAAGTTCAGGGAGTATCTGTAACTCCGACGAAAAAAAACCTTCTATCCATAACAATCAGACAGAAGGTTTTATATCGTTTCCAAGAGCATTACCAACTACCACCGGCACCGCCGCCACCAAAGCCGCCGCCGCCAAAGCCACCAAAGCCGCCAAAACTGCTTCCGCCTCCGCCAAACGATCCGGAACCACTGTTAAAATCATTGAAGAACCCGGAATGATTTCGATGAGAGCTACCTAAAAGCCCCATACCAATCCAGAATGGCAAACTGCTTCGACTTCCAGCCACATACGGAGCACCGCGTTTTCCTTTAAAAAAGATAGAAAAGACGATAAATAAGATAAACAAGATGATAAAAGGACTGAAACCTCCTCCGACCTTTTTGGCATACTGTTTATAGTTGTATTCCCCTTTGGTAATATCAATCAAAACGTTGGTCGCATTATCGATCCCGCCAAAAATATCACCCTGCTTGAAACGAGGGATCATCTCATTTTCGACAATCTGTTTTGCAGTTGCATCTGGCACAGCTCCTTCAAGGCCATAACCTACCGCAATAAACACTTCGCCTTTGGTCTCGGTTTTTGGTTTAATCAATACCAGAATGCCATTGTCGAATTTTGCGTTGCCTATCCCCCACTCCTGACCAATTTTAAATGCCATATCCGAAATATCGTAGCCATTCAGGTCGGGTATCGTAACTACGGCAATTTGAGTCGAAGTATTCGCAAAATAATCGACCAATTTCCGTTCTAACTGGTTTCTTTCGTCATTCGAAAGAATATTTGCCATATCGGTCACCAAGGTTGGAGGATTGGGACGTGCCGGAATATCAGACGCAAATAAATTAACGGATAAAATAATCGCTGTTATAATTAGAATGAGCTTTTTCATAAATCGCTTATTTTCCGAATGAAATTTCATCCGATAATTCATTTACATCATCACTTTGATAGGGAAAATACTTTTGCAACTGCAATCCGGCCTGAATAATTCCAACACCCAGACCCTGTGCATATTTCCCTTCTTTAAAGAATCCTAAAACCAACTCCTTGGTTGAATCCCAAAAATCATTCTCTACTTTGGCATTAATCCCGATATCGCCAAGAATAGCGAATTTTCGATCATTAATAGCCAGATAAAACAGCACGCCATTTCGCTGTTCTGTTTGGTGCATTTTCAATTCAGAAAACCAATAAGCAGCCCGATCGAGTTCGTTTTCCTTACAGGAATTTTCAATATGAACCCGTACTTCACCTGAAGTATTTTTTTCAGCCGTTTGGATGGCTTTCAAAATTTCAAGTTTTTCTTCTTTTGTAAAAAAAGTAGATGGATTAGCCATTGCCTTTAATCGTTAAAATTGAACGACAGGTGCTTTCTCAGCTCCTTTTTCAGCTTCAAAATAGGCCTTCTTCTCAAACCCAAACATTCCGGCAAACAACACCTGCGGGAATTTTTTGATATAGGTATTGAAATTCTGAGCCGATTCATTAAATCTGCCACGTTCTACAGCAATGCGGTTTTCTGTACCTTCAAGCTGAGCCTGCAAATCACGGAAGTTTTGGTTTGCCTTCAAGTCGGGATATTGTTCCATCACAACCATTAAACGGCCCAGTGCTGATGATAAACCACCCTGAGTCTCCTGAAATTTTTGTATAGAAGCGGCATCAAGTTTCGTTGGATCTACGGTTACCTGGGTTGCTTTGGCTCTTGCCTCAATCACCCCTTCCAATGTTTCGCGCTCATGAGTTGCATATCCTTTCACGGTATTTACTAAGTTTGGAATCAAGTCGGAACGACGCTGGTATACATTTTCGACCTGCGACCACTGTGCTGTTACCCCTTCATTCATGGTTACCATCTTATTGTATGTGTTTTTAATCGATCCGAATAAAATAACCACAATTAAACCAACAACAATAAGTACTATTACTGACTTTTTCATTTTATCTGTTTTAAAATTTAACTTCACTAAATTAACAATTTACGGTTTCTTACTTACCTCGATATCGGTAGAAGAAAGATTTTCATCGATTAATCGGAACCCGTCTATCGGCAAAACAAATACTAAGCCATTCTTTTACGCAATAAAATCAGATCATACATTTTACCTTCAAACAAACGACTACTCTAATAATAAGGCTTTTAAAATCCAAAGGATTCAAAAAAAATGATGACACAATGGCACATAGGCCAATCACTGGATCAACTCATCCGGAGAATGCCAAAGAAACAACGAAACAAAAAAGGCAAAATAGGAAAGACCGATATGGGTTTCCCAAATGGTGTCCCCAAAATTGGCAATCAAAAGAGTCACAAGAAACAACATCAATAAGTCATTCCGATAACGCTTGTTTTTCCTGAGAACACAGATCAAAACAAAGGCAATATAGATAAAACCGATCAACCCAAATTTTGACCAATAACTAAGATATTGGTTATGAACAGCCCCATAATTATACTCATCCAATTGTGAATTCATTTTTTTATACGTCTCGCTATATGCTGCCAAATAGTTTCCGGTTCCTATACCAAACCAAAAATGATCCTTTATAATTAAGAACGCCGCCTTTGAAAATTCGATCCGTTGAGAAAGAGATTGATTGTTCGGATTTCCTGTCAAAAGATATTTATCAATCTCCCAGATTGTCTCATAAATCCGTGGATAAATTGCATAGATTGAAGTGTCATAAATATAATTGGCGACGCCCGATTCAATATTTTTGACATCGCGATCGGTTAACATTGCAACACCTTCTGCATCTTTTCGTAACCCTTTGCTGGTCATATATCGGGTTAAAGTCCCCGACAACAGATATCCTTTCAGGTCATACCCCTTATAATTGATACTGCTTCGCTGATTCCAGGCCTGTTCCAATTCTTTTGGACAGATATACCAATACACATAATAGCCGTTTTCCTTTAATTTATTGGAAAAGTCAAATTCGTAATCATTTCCTGATTTCGTTCTTTGTTCCAAATTATCGGCACGGGCATATTGAACGTCATAAAACTTGTAGATTACCACTCCAAGATAAAGCACTGGAACCAGGAAAAACAATAGAGCACATACAATTACTAGCTTACGATATTTGGGTAGGTATTTCCTTTTTGAAATCAAATAAAGAAGAAGAATGACGGTAAAATAAAAAGCGATCAACCCCAAAAAAGACTTCAGAATAACGATAAAAAACAGCAACCAAACTATCCAAACAATCCGGAAAGAAGGTTTCAGAAATTTCAGAATCCAGTTCTCCTTAAAAAAAGAGTAGATCAAAATAAAAATTGAAAAAGCAATTTGAAGAGAAAAAGGGATATGTGAAATATAATTTACTGCTCTAAAATTGGTCACTCCAAATGAATTGGAAAAAATCATCCGAACAAAACTAATAAATGTAGAAACGGTTACTCCAAAAACAAACAATGTTAAAATGAACCAAAACTGTTTTTTTGAAAGCCGGCGACTTAAATATACGCCAGCAACAATTGTAACCAGCATTAATTCCTTATTCAACTCTCCGAGCCCCAGTTTCATGTCATTGGTAAATAGCAACCCAACAAGATAAACCCCAAAAATTGAGATCAGAAGCCAAAAAGAAGGATCGCCAGTTAATCTACTTTTGATTTCCCGGTTCAGAAAAGAGAAAAAAAGGCCACTGATAAGAATTAAACCACCAAAAATACTAACAAATGATTTTGAATACGGTAAGCTTAAAACAAAGATTGAGAACAGAATTAAAGTAAAAATTTCACCTATTTTCCTGAAATCCAATTGCCTCATTTCCCTCTTTTTAGATTAAATATTAAAAACCTAAGATAGCAAATAATCCTTAATGCGGGAATTATATTTACCGTTACGAGAGTAAAGGGCAAAAAAAAACCCGGCTCAAAAAGAACCGGGTTTCAGGTAAGTTGGCGGCGACCTACTCTCCCACATTGTGGTGCAGTACCATCGGCGCGGTTGGGCTTAACTTCTCT
>Ga0116170_10004530_pt1 | contig 12678 bp, 14 predicted proteins | sample AD_JPNHW1_MetaG_FD_89797 | JGI IMG/M metagenome (GOLD analysis project Ga0116170, IMG submission 89797) | Active sludge microbial communities of municipal wastewater-treating anaerobic digesters from Japan - AD_JPNHW1_MetaG | ecosystem: Engineered > Bioreactor > Anaerobic > Digestate | place... | reverse complement strand
GGGATTACTTTCTTTTTCTACCCACATTTTGTTCCTAAAGGAACTGTCCCGTCGGGACAAAATGTGGGTAGAAAGTAAAATACAAAATAGACATTCGTCCCATAGGGACGGGATTTACTTTTTCCGGACAATAGTGGTTTTTATAAGCGAAAAACAACTATTTTTCACAAGAAATAGGATCGGCTTTGATACCGAACAAACAGAATAGGATCTATGAATAAAACATTTCACGTTGGGATTATTGGCGCCGGAATGATTGCCGAAAAACACATTCTGGGCTTACAGAAAACAGGTCGGGCGAAAATCGATTGGGTGGTCAGGAAAGATGGATCCAAATTAATGGAGTTCCAGCGAAAATATCAAATCCCCTTCGGGACCGTCAATTACCACGAGATGCTTGCCGATCCCGGAATTGATGCGGTGGTTATTACTTCCCCGCCAAAATACCATTATCAAATGTTTATGGATGCGGTTGCTGCCGGGAAACACATCCTGCTGGAAAAACCTGCGGCCATCGAGAGGAAGCACCTCGACGAGATGGTGAAAGCCGCCGAAGCACACCCGGAACTAATCATCAGCGACTGCTCGTCACGTCATGCAAGGCTTCAACCCAAATTCCGCCAGGTAAAAGAGATCATCGATTCAGGGAAACTGGGCGAGATCTATTTTATCCATCACAATGCCGTGCAAAGGCAATCGAGACCGGGCATTGAATACCACCCATCGGCCAAATGGTTCCTCGACAAAGAAATTGCCGGCGGCGGGGTATTGTTCGACTGGGGTGTGTACGATTTGTCATTCCATCTGGGACTGCTCAACGACACCCCACAACTGATCGGTTTCGACCTGCTCTTTATGGAAAACGGGCTTGATCAGGTTGATCCGGGGACTCCGGTGTTCAATACCGAAGAGCATTTTGCCGTATCCATGAACTTCACCGGAGGGTTGAAATATTATTGGGAACGCGCAACCAATGCCAATATGGAAGAGGCCAACGAAACCCGTATTTATGGCACCAAAGGGGGAATAAAGCTATCCTTCTGCACCTGGGACCAACCCGAATTCATCGAATTTTTCGACGTAGAAGACAACGGGAAAGGTAAAGCCCGCAAAAAAACCATCTATGTCGATTTGAGCAAGCACGAAGACAATGATGCGCTGTCGAAACACTTTGTGAATGCCCTTCTTGAAAAAGAACCGGTGGCAATGCCCCTTTCCCTGGCAGCCAAACACCTCGAAATCATTTACCGGATCTACGAACGGAATGAATAAAACAGAGAAAATCGTCTACTCCCTCGTACTGGGCTTTATTCCTCTGGTATTTCTCTTTGTGGCCATCTGGTTCGCTGCCGTTTCCCTTTTCCCTGAAAAAAATTTCTTCTATTTCTCGTTCGCAGGGTTGGCAGCAGGTTTTCTAATCGACTTTTTCTTTTTAAAGAAAGGAGTTCTCTCGTGTCCGAAAGCGCCTTATTGGATCCTGATCGTGATTTTTCTCTTTTACCACATTGGAATGCTGGGTTTCTTCATGGGGGTTCCAATCTTCAATGCGTTTATGGGGATTCTTGCCGGTTATTACATCGGACGCCGCCTTCAGCAAAGCAACCTGTCCGAAAAACAAAAGAAACGGATTGCCCGGAATACCGCACTGTTCACCCCGGCAATCATGATGCTGATTTGCATTTCATCGGCAACGTTTGCCCTGATCGATCCAACAACCCCGGCCAATCTGGAAGGAATGTTCCGGTTACGCTTTAACATCACGCAGGGAATTCTGATCTCGTTCATAATAATCGGAGGAGTTCTTCTTGTTGGGTTCACACACTGGAGCACCCGGTTCACCATTAAAAGAATCACAACACCTAAAACACCATAAAATCAATACCATAACATCCAACCTCTTCTTCCTGCCAGTTCGCATTGATCACATTTTTAAACGTTAAAAATTTCAAAAAACAGCTTTTCGTAATTTTCATTTACCTTAAAAAATGGATATTTGACCTACTTTTTCTAAATTTATTGCAGAAACTATCTACTTTTGGAGGTGAAACCAATCAGCATAAAAATGAATATACGAAAAGTCTCTATTTTATTATTCCTCTTCACAATCATTGGCTTCAGCAGACTTGCAGCACAGAGTGATACCGTTTTAATTTCCGGTAAATACATTGTGCCATCCTGTCCGGGTTGGGTCAACACCGCTGTTTTCTATCAAATTTATCCACAAACCTTTTACGATAGCAATGGCGATGGCATTGGTGATTTGAACGGAATCATTGAAAAACTTGACTACGTAAAAAGTCTGGGTGTAGACGGAATCTGGTTAAACCCATTTTTTGAATCACCATTCCACGATGCCGGATACGACATCTCCGATTACTACAAAGTAGCCCCCCGTTACGGCACCAACGACGATGCCAAAAGGCTATTCGAAGAAGCCCACAAAAGAGGGTTGAAAGTTATTTTCGATTATGTAATCAGCTATACATCCATCGAAAGCAAATGGTTCCAGGAGTCGGCCAAACAAGACACCAACAAATATACCAACTGGTATATCTGGACCGACAACACCTGGAATAATCCACCGGATGCCTACAAAGATTCCTTCATCAAAGGATATAGCCGCCGGAATGGCCAGTACATGCGGAACTTTTACTGGAGCCAGCCCGCGTTGAATTTTGGTTTTGCCAAGCCTGAAGCGCCATGGATGTTGCCTGCCAATCATCCCGATGTAATAGCCCTGCGCGAAGAATTGAAAAATGTTCTCCGTTTCTGGATGAACATGGGAGCCGATGGTTTCCGTGCCGATATGGCCGGAGCGTTGGTGAAAAATTCGAATGTTCAGGGAAATGATCAGTATTACAGCGCACGTGATGAAGCCACAAAGAAATTCTGGAAAGAGATCAGGGAATTAATGGACCGTGAATATCCCGGATCGTTTATGATCTCCGAATGGTCGGCACCCAAAGATGCTCTCGACAACGCTTTCCATGCCGATTTCTTCCACTGGTTTAACGGCTACAACGACCTCACTCAAAAAGAAAGCTGGCGAATCCTGAACGGCTGTTCCGAAGGGCACAGTTTCTTTGACAAAGAAGGCAAAGGCAATATTTGCGCTTTCCTGAACAGTTATATGGAGCAATATGACGCCACCAAAGGGAAAGGATACATTTCAATCCCAATGGGGAATCACGACAATGCGCGCATCAACGTGCAACGCACCAACAAGGAGCTGGAAATGATTTATGCGTTTGGCCTGACCATTCCCGGAGTTCCCTTTGTTTTCTACGGAAATGAGATTGGAATGAAGCAACTTTATAATATGCCCAATGTTGAAGGAGCCTATCCTCCCCGCTCGGGCGACCGGACACCGATGCAATGGGCTCCTGGTAAAAATTTAGGTTTTTCTACTGCCGATTCCAATTTGCTTTATCTTCCGGTCGATACCTCTGCGAATGCGCCAACGGTTGCTGCCCAGGAGAAAAACACCAAATCGTTGCTGAACAACTTCAGAAAACTAACCATGATCAGGCATCGTGAGGCAGCACTGGCTGCGTATGCTGAATTTGTTCCAATTTATGCCAAAGAAAGCACCTATCCTTTTATTTATGCCCGTGCCAATGGGGAGGAAATCATCCTTTGTGTTTTTAATCCTGCTGACCGCAAAGAGAAGGCCGAATTTAAGATGAACATTCGGGCCAGGAAAATCAAACTGCTTGCCGGCGACCATTTAAGTATCGTTTCAAAGGGCAACAAATACACGGTTGAAACAACTCCAATGAGTTATGCCGTGTACAAGATCTTTCAATAAAAATCAAATTCAAAAATAGAATGAAAATCCCGGGTAAAACCGGGATTTTTTTTTCAAATACAGCCACGAATAGGCAACCCATGTTTATATTCACATTTCTACATATAACATTTCCGGCAACTATCCAAATTCACCTTACCCAGCATTCTTTCCAATAACTTCAAGCCTTTGAAATATATTACACATAATAAAACAAAATAACATATTACAAAATACTGATAATTAGGTGATAATATTTCATTTTTTAAACAGAAATATTATATCGGGTATTGACTTATCTTAAGTTTTGACTTAACTTTCGTTTTCAAAGTAAAAGTACGTATTGGATCATCCTGCAAGATTCAAGACCACCAGAAGATGCCAGCTCACTTCAAAAAACAGCTGATTTAAATTTCAAGAGCATCATTCTCCTGTACGGAATTTTTGGGGTACCCAACGTGAATGGAATTTGAAAACATGGCAAAATGATATACGAAACCCTTCAAATACTCAAAGAACAATTGGAAGCCTATTTCTCCGACGAAGGACTGGGTAAAATTATTATCCTTGAAAATATTGCCTTGTGGGAATCGGGCAGCGATGATGCTTCAAAAATTACGGGGAAAGTCGTACTTACTTTGATTAACACCGAAGAAGAAGCCACGTTAAAAAACATCCCCAATTTCATCGTCAAAGAGGGAAAGACCGAATACAAAAATCCACCGGTACACCTGAACCTCTTCCTGCTAATCAGCGCCAATTGTGAGACCTACGACAAATCACTCCGTTGTATTTCCAAAATCATCCAGTTCTTTCAGGGTAAAAAGGTATTTACATCGGCAAACACGGTGTACAACCGCGATAATGTTGCTTTCGACGTTTTCGACAGCTTCAAATTCATCATGGAGCTGTACAGCCCCACGTTTGAGGAACTAAACTATGTATGGGGAACCCTTGGTGGCAGGCAGCTCCCATCGGCAATCTACAAAATCCAGCTTATCCAGATTGAACAAGACAAGAAGCTGGCTGAATCAGAAGTAATTGTCAAAATAAGCGGAAACCTGAAAAACAACCAATAATGTCGTTCTCCACTCAATATAAGACCCTTTTCGAGGTGAACATCCTTCACTTTTTCTTCCTTAACAAAGGAGCCAATGAATTCTTTTCGATGGATGATTCTGAAAAAACAAAACAACTGGACCATTACAACCTGAATGATTTTTTCAAAATTACACCAACCACAACCACTCAAAAATTGCTGAACGGGTCAAAATTGCTTTTTAAAACTTTTCAAAAAAAGATATCGGTCATAACCCAAATTACTGAAGATGATGAAACAAAACCATTTATACCACTAAGCGACGATCTTTCACTCACATTCCTCCTACAAACCACCGACTCAAGATTTTTTAATTACACCAACCTTAATATCAACGACACCGGTAAAATCTACTACTTCTCGAACCGGATACTGAACACCGAGCCAGGCACCTTCCCCCTCATCCAAAAGAATGGGGATACCGGATCGGTTGACGAAACCCACCTTCTTTCGGAAGAAAGCACAAAAAAAGAGCTCAGTAATCTGAACGCAAAAGAAAAAGAGCAGCTGTTTGGCATTATCCGGATCTTCATGAAGGGAGAAACCTCCACAACCGATGTAACAGATCCATCCGGTAACATAAAAACCCCATGCCCCACGTTCCAAATCCTGTTTTCGAACAGGAAAACGTTCTGGCGCTATATTTTCAGGCAAGAACAAACCGTTACCGAATCCTGTGATGTAGAATTTGAAGAGAGCAGCCCAAAAATACTGACAACAAAGGTCTCCCAACCATTAACCGAAATCGGGTTTGTTTCAATCAAACTAAGAGGGAAAGAATTACCAAATCCAAATAGTAACCTCATAAAATCAAACACCACCGGTGATCGATTTTATTCAGAAATATATATGTAAAACTAAATTTAATAGCAAACTATGGCAACATCGTACAAAACACCCGGCGTATATATCGAGGAAATTTCGAAATTTCCTCCCTCCGTCACGCAAGTAGAAACTGCTATTCCCGCCTTTATTGGCTATACTGAAAAGGCCACTAAAACAGTAGCCGACGATTTACTTCTGGTTCCAACCCGCATCTCCTCTCAGGTTGAGTATGAATCCTATTTTGGCAAAGCACTCGACGAAACCTCGATTTCCATAAACGTTGATGACAACTATGAAAATGGGATAACAACCCGAACCATTGTTGCAAATCCACCTTCTTCAAAATCACCGTTTCTCATGTATTATGCCATGCAAATGTATTTTGCCAACGGAGGAGGCCCATGCTACATCATTTCGGTATGCAACTACGAAGATGCCAGCTTAACCGTTGACTTCGATGAGTTGAATGAAGGACTCAACAAACTGGAGCTGGAAGATGAACCCACCCTGATTGTTTTTCCCGATGCTACAGCACTTAACGAGGCAGACTATTATGCCTTAATGAACAACGCACTCACACAATGCAATAAACTTCAGGACCGGTTTGCAATTATCGACACCTACGACGAAACAGAAGACTCCATTGAAGAAATCCGAAATGGAATTAACCTCGAAAAAGATTACCTGAAATATGGTGCCGTTTACTACCCGTTCCTCGAAACAATCCTCAACTTTCAATACGATGCAAAAGCGGTAAAGATCAATCACACGTCAACAGTACCAACTGCTATTGCGACTGCATTCACACAAATTGAGGAGTATGAAGATGACTTCGGCGAAGTAGCCGATGAATTACGGGATATTACCAGCGCCGACAATGGTTACATCGGAATGGCCCGTAAAAAAATCACCGACGAACTGAGTGATTTCACATCAACAGGGCCTGCATTGGCAACATTAAAAACCAGCGCAGGTGATCTGATTAACCTGAGTGAAGACATTATCGAAACCCTTTCGGAAGCAGATACCATCCGTTTGTTGATTACGGATGCTGCGGAATCGGCTGCAGAATCGGTCGAAGAAGATTTGGGCGATTATGATTCAAATCCTGCTACTCCCGACACCAATCCAACATCCGACGTAATAACCAGTGCCATCGACAGTTTAACAACCCTCTTTGAAGGTACAGGCAAAATAGAGGATGTGATTGAGAATCTGGAGCTGGCAGTTGAAAATCTGAAAATCGCCAATTCAAAAACAAAAATTCAGACCAATGTTGAAACTATTTCAGCCGAATTGGACAATTTGTTCGTTTTCGCAACACCTACACCAACTACCGATGTGTTAACCAATGCAATTTCGACAATCAGTACGGTAAAAGCCGCTGTTCAGGCAGCCGATTCTTCTGATTTAAATAACGGGCCACTCAATGGTCGCAACCTGGCAAGCATCGAATCCATCGACAACGATGCCTATAACAAGATCAAAACAAAAATCAACAACCTGCCCATCACGTTACCACCAAGCGCAGCAATGGCGGGTGTTTATGCCCGTGTTGATAAAGATCGTGGCGTTTGGAAAGCTCCGGCCAATGTCGGTCTCAACTATGTGACAAAACCAAGTGTTAAAATTACCCACGAGATGCAGGAAGGATTAAATGTAGACAGCACAGCCGGAAAATCGATCAATGCCATCCGTGCATTTACCGGAAAAGGAACCCTGGTGTGGGGTGCCCGTACCCTGGCCGGCAACGACAACGAGTGGCGTTACATTCCGGTTCGCAGGTTTTTCAACATGGTAGAAGAATCGGTCAAAAAAGCAACTTCTCAGTATGTTTTTGAGCCGAACGATGCCAACACCTGGATTAAAGTGAGAGCAATGATCGAAAACTTCCTGACCCTTCAGTGGCGTGCTGGTGCCCTGGCCGGTGCAAAACAGGATGAGGCGTTTTATGTCCGCGTAGGATTGGGACAAACCATGACCGCTCAGGATATTCTGAACGGATATATGCATGTTGAAATCGGAATGGCAGTTGTTCGCCCGGCAGAATTCATCATCTTAAAATTCTCACACAAACTTCAGGAATCTTAATACTAACAATTTAATGACACACGAAAATGGCAACAGCATCATATCCATTAGTAAAGTTTCATTTCCAGATCGACTGGGGAGGAACAAAAATAGGTTTTACCGAAGTCTCTGGCCTGAATGTTGAAACCGAAGTGGTGGAATACCGCGTAGGTTCAAGCCCCGAATATTCTAAAATAAAGATGCCGGGGTTGCAAAAATACGGCAACATCACCATGAAAAGGGGCACCTTCAAAAGCGACAATGAATACTACAAATGGTGGAACACCGTAAAGCTCAACACCATTGAACGGAGAGACATCACCATTAGCCTGCTCAACGAAGACCACGAACCCATCGTTGTCTGGAAAGTTAAAAATGCATGGCCGGCCAAGATCCAGTCAACCGATTTAAAAGCCGACAGCAACGAAGTTGCAATAGAATCTATGGAGATTGCTCACGAAGGCATTACCATCCAAAATGACTAAACGATGAGTAATTATTATCCTCCGTTGGGATTTCACTTTTCCGTTGAATTTGCATGGTCGAAAAATGAATTTCAATTTCAAACGGTTTCCGGTCTCTCGGTTGATCTGGAAGTGGAGGAAATTGCCGAAGGAGGAGAAAACCGGTTCAAACACAAATTGCCGGTTAAAAATAAATATCCGAATCTGGTGCTTAAGCGGGGCCTTTTAATCGATTCCGATCTGAATAAATGGTGCCGCAAAGCACTCGAAGGTTTTGAATTTAAACCAACCGACCTGACGGTGAAGCTTCTAAACGAGGAACACAAGCCTCTGGCAACCTGGAATGTTGTCCACGCATATCCGGTAAAATGGTCGATCTCCGATTTCAATGCCGAAGAAAGCAAAATCATGATCGAAACCATTGAATTGGTATACAACTATTTTAATGTATTGGAAGATGCCCATTGAGATCAAAGAACTGCATATAAAAATCAACGTCGAAGAGAGGCCGGGCACTACCGGATCTTTGAATCCTGAAAAGGAACAAAAACAGGAGATCATTGCAGCTTGTGTTGAACAGGTAATGGAAATTTTATCCAAAAAAGAGGAACGATAAAATGAACGGTGAATTGATAAAATTAAAGATCAAAGCTTTTAACGACGACCATTTTACCAATGAAGTAGCCGACGGTGATTTCAAAACATTGCTGAACCCTGAGAATTACACCTTCAAATATAAAATTGAACAACAAGAAGGTCAGGCATCAGGGACAAGCTCGTTGGCCCCGAAATTCAACAAATCGTTACCCGAAGAGCTCGAATTCCAGTTTATCTTCGACCGTACCGGAGTAATCACCGATTATGGAAAACCCGGAACCGATGATGATAAAACCTATAAGGATGAGGGTCAAGGAGTAATTGATGACATCGAAAAATTTAAGAAAGTGGTCTTCGATTACAACGGCGATCAGCATAAACCCAATTACCTGATCATCTCGTGGGGAACCCTCTTGTTCAAATGCAGCCTCACCGAGATGGACATCACCTTTAAACTGTTCAAACCCGATGGAACCCCATTACGGGCAGTTGCAAAAGCTAAGTTTAAAGGATTTGTTGAAGACGACCTCCGGGTAGCAATGGAAAACAAAAGCTCGCCCGACCTGACCCATATCCGAATTGTAAAAGAGGGCGACACCTTGCCGTTGATGACTTTCCGGATCTATGGCGATTCAAAATATTACCTTGAAGTTGCAAAAGCCAACAAAATCAACAATTTCAGAAAACTGAAAGTGGGGCAACCAATTCATTTCCCTCCCATCGCGAAAGTTTAAACCATGACAACCCAGAGTACAATACAAACTTCTCAATCAGCCGATTTGGCAACCAAAAAGATACTGATCGATGATGTGGAACTCTCCGATTCCTGTTCCGTCATAACGATGGTCGTGGAAAAAGAGATTAACCGTATTCCTCTGGCCCGGATAATCCTTCTCGATGGCGATCCTTCTTCGCAGGATTTTGAACTCAGCAACCAGGAACTTTTTCTCCCCGGCAAGAAGATCGAAATCAAAGCGGGTTATCATTCCGACGAGGAGACCATCTTCAAAGGAATTGTAATCAAGCACGTCCTGAAAATCCGCAACAACCAGTCTTTTCTGATTGTTGAATGCAAGGACGAAGCGGTAAAACTCACCATTGGACGTAAAAACAATTACTTCTACGACAGCAAAGACAGCGACATGATTGAAGAGATCATTGGAAAATACGGGCTTGAAAAAGAGATCGAAGCAACCAATGTCGAGCACCGGGAATTTGTTCAATACAATGTTTCCGACTGGGATTTTTGTATTACTCGGGCTCAGGCCAATGGAAAGATCTGCGTAGTGGATGACGGAAAAATCATCGTCAAAAAACCAGACCTCGAACAGGCTGAAACGGAAACGGTCGTATTTGGTTCTACCATGTTAGAGTTTGACGCCGAAATAGATGCCCGCAACCAGGTTTCAAAAGTAACCACCTACAGTTGGAATGCATCGGGTCAGGAACTGTTGGAAATTGAAGCCAATGATCCGTCATTGAGCCTCAACGGAAACATTTCCATCGATGATCTGGCGTCGGTGATTGCACTTGAAAACCTTGAATTAAGAGATGGTGGCAGAACACCTGATGTGGAATTGCAGGAATGGGCCGATGCGAAATGGATGTTCAACCAGTTTTCGAAAATCAGGGGTAAAGTAAGGTTTCAGGGTATTCCGGGAGTAAAACCCGATACAACCATCAAGCTGGAAGGCGTTGGCGACCGGTTCAACGGGAAAGTGTACGTTTCGGCAGTTCGTCATCAGATTACCGAAGGCGACTGGACGATTGATGCACAATTTGGGATTAATCCCACTTGGTTCTCCGAAACTTACAACATCAACAGTTCCCCTGCATCGGGCCTATTGGCTGCCGTAAATGGATTACAGATCGGAATTGTCAGCCAGTTGCAGGATGACCCCGACGGAGAAGACCGAATTCTGGTTCGACTCCCAATTGTCGACAACGAAGCTCAGGGCATCTGGGCAAGGGTTGCCTCACTTGATGCCGGAGAAAAACGAGGTTCCTTTTTCAGACCGGAAATAGGCGATGAAGTGATTGTCGGGTTTATCAACGAAAACCCCAACGACGCCATCGTCCTGGGAATGCTGAACAGCAGCGCCAAACCAGCGCCACTCACGGCATCGGACGATAATCACGAGAAAGGTTTTGTCACCCGCAGCGAAATGAAGTTCATCTTCAACGATGATAAAAAATCGGTTGTTCTGGAAACTCCCGCCGGGAAGAAAATCTCCATCGACGAAGATGCTGGAATAATAAAAATTGAAGATGAAAACTCAAATTCCGTAACGATCAATTCGGATGGAATAAAGCTTGAAAGCCAGGGAAAAATTGAGATAAAAAGCAGTGGCGATGTAAGCATCGAAGGAATGAATGTGAGCATAAAAGCCACTGCTCAATTAAAAGCAGAAGGGAGCGCCGGGGCTGAAGTTTCCAGTAGCGCTACGGCCATTTTGAAAGGTTCGATCGTTCAGATAAACTAAAATGGGAGCAGCAGCACGAATAACCGATATGCACACCTGCCCGATGGTAAATCCGGGAGGTGTTCCCCATGTAGGCGGCCCTGTATTACCACCGGGTGCCCCAACGGTATTAATCGGAGGAATGCCGGCTGCCCGGACTGGCGACATGGCAACCTGTTCCGGCCCTCCCGATTCCATTATCATAGGTTCTTCAACCGTTATGATTGAAGGAATGCCAGCGGCACGCATGGGCGATGCAACCGCTCATGGCGGAACCATTGTGGCAGGATGCGCCACTGTTTTAATTGGAGGTTAATGTAAAAAGTATGGATACCGAACAATCGTTTTTAGGCCGGGGATGGGGTTTCCCTCCCGAATTCAGCAAAGAACTCAAGGCTGTTGGAATGCTCGAAGATGAGGATGACATCAAAAGCAGCCTCGAAATATTGCTTTCAACCCGTTTGGGCGAACGGATCATGGTCCCCAATTATGGGTGCAATCTCGACGAGCTTCTTTTTAAACCACTCGACAGAACCCTGAAAACGTATGTAATCGATCTGATCAAAACGGCCATTCTGTATCACGAACCCCGAATCGACGTCATCAAAATCAAAATCGAATCATCCGATGAGCAGGATGGTTTGCTACTGATCTCGATTGACTATATCATCCGGTCAACCAATTCACGGAAAAACATGGTCTACCCATTCTATAAAGAAGAAGGCAATGAATTATAAGATAAAATCGTATGGCAAAATGTGGTAAAGAAATAATAATCGATAGAGAAGGAACGGAACAAAGCCAGCGATACCTCAACGCATTGGATCCATCCTATTTCAAACTGAACGATTTCGGGTTGAAAGAATGGATGCAGTTTGCATACCAGTTTGCCGAACAGGTAAATTATTTCAGCACAACTGACGATCAAAAGGAATCGGGTAACTGGCAGGAGTTTTTCAAGGATGAATCGGAGATTTCCGCTTTTCTTGAATCGGTTGAAGTGGGATATACGGTTACCCCGCACCTGGCCCTCTATGTCTGTTTCTTAAAGCTGATCGAAATCACCCGGGGACATTTTAACAAACTCACCAAACGGCATCTCGACTTTTACTACCAGAAGATTTTGAAGATTGGGAAACAGGCAGCCACACCCGACAAGGTTTATGTAATTTTTGAACTGGCCAAAAATTGTGCAGAAGCCCAAATTGCCCGGGATACAGAGCTTGATGGAGGAAAAGATTCAACTGGCAAAAAACGGATCTACAAAACGACCGAAGAACTTATCGCGAACAAAATCAACCTGGCGCAAATCCGATCGGTTTACAATGATTCGAAAAACAAAAAGATAAAAGCGGCTGAAGCCACAAATTCATC
>Ga0116170_10004529_pt1 | contig 12678 bp, 9 predicted proteins | sample AD_JPNHW1_MetaG_FD_89797 | JGI IMG/M metagenome (GOLD analysis project Ga0116170, IMG submission 89797) | Active sludge microbial communities of municipal wastewater-treating anaerobic digesters from Japan - AD_JPNHW1_MetaG | ecosystem: Engineered > Bioreactor > Anaerobic > Digestate | place... | reverse complement strand
CTTCTTCATTACGAAACAATAGTAATGCAGCTACCTTATTCCGGACAGATAAAGAAGTTACTGCGCCTTCATGCAGTGCTGATAGCTTTTCTTTTGCCCTTCTCATCTTTTGGCCAGACATATTTCTTTGAAAAATACAATGTAGAGGAGGGACTCAGTTCTTCAAAAGTATATACCATCCTTCAGGATTCCACTGATCATGTGTGGCTTGGCACAGAAAGCGGTGTATCGCGCTTTGATGGCAAAAAATTTACCAATTTCAACCCTGCCAATGGCCTTGCACCGGGAGGTGTATACAGTATCTGCCAGGACTCTACCGGCCGAATATGGTTTGGTCATCTTAACGGCGGGCTTAGCTGCTTTTCCGGAGACCGGTTCCTGCGGGTGAGGTTCGATTCATTAAAGGTAAGCAGCGATATAACTTCAATAACCCAGACCGATGGTTACCTGTGGATCACAACTGCTGCTGACGGAGCCATACGTGCCATATTCCCTGATCAGGGTGACACAATAATCGGTGGCAAACAATACAGGGGAAAAGAGGGACTGAGCGATCAGGTATTTAAAATGTATACCGACAGGGAGAAAAACCTCTATTGCATTACCGACGCCCTGATAAAGAAGTTTGTTCCTGCATCAGACAGCTTCGAGACTTTCAGCCCTCCGGGCCTGACAAAATACTTCCAGGTGATTGTAATGTTCGAAGACTCAAAAGGCAATTTCTGGTATGGAACTCACAACGGTGGCCTTTACATGCTTGAAAAGTCTACAGGGAAGATGAAGATATATGATTCGGGACGCGATGGCCTTTCAAAAAACTATGTCACTTCAATTACTGAAGACTACAGGGGAAATATCTGGGTTGGCACATGGGGTGGTGGCGTTACAGTATTTTCAGGCGACAGGATAAAAGTTTATAATAAGTCAGACGGACTTAATGCTCTTTATATACAGGATATTATTGAAGACAGGGAGAAAAATATTCTCATCGCTGACCATAGTGAAGGGCTATCAGTATTCAAGGGTGAATATATAGTCAATTTCAATGCAGGTAAATATCTGCCCGACCAGGATGTGTGGGCAATAAGCCAGGATAAAAGAGGTCATTACTGGTTTGGGTCAAATACGGGTATTTCAGTATACAATCCTGCCGATACAACTCGTAATGCTGTCACTGTTTTTAAAGAGGTAAAGGATATCATTGGCACGCGTATCCGTTTCATTAAGCACGATAATATTGGTAGCATGTGGATTGGGACCGAGGGCTATGGAATATTCAGGTACGATCTTGCCTCAGCGAAATTTGATTATGAGCTTGAGCTGAACTCTATTCTCTTCAACAGTTATACAGATAAGATTATTACTGCTCTTGAGACTGACAGGAACAATAATGTCTGGATAGGCACCAGTGATGGTCTGGCGTGTTGGAAAGGGAGTCTTGAAAACAGTTTCAGATTTACCCAGAGCAATGGGCTCAGGGGAAATGTCATCACTGCCCTTTATTGCGACAGGGATGGAAATCTGTGGATTGGGTCGGAGACAAAAAACGGTCTGACTAAGTACTCACCTGCAACGAATAAATTTACTGTTGTTGACATAGGTGATGACATCATTCCTAGGGCAATATGCCAGACAGATGATGGCAGGTTATGGCTTGGCACAACAGCCGGACTCATTGTTCTGGAAGGTGAAAAGATATCCATGTCTATCACTGAAAAAGAAGGACTTCTTTCAAATAATATCAAGTTGCTTCAGAGCGATGACAGGTATGTTTACATAGGAACCAACCAGGGGCTTAACAGGTATGATATCAGGGAAGGAGCAATAGCGTCATTCACAAAGCATAACGGGTTTACAGGTATAGAGTCAAGAAACAATGCCACGTTCAAAGATTCAAAGGGTAATATCTGGTTTGGCACCTCAAACGGGGCGGCAATGCTGACTCCGGGTGAAGCACATCCTCCGGTAAGGAGGCCATTGACACATATAAATCAGCTTGATGTCAACTACAAGCCAAGAGCAATGCACAATGGCCTGAAGCTCAATTTCAAAGAGACAAACCTTATCTTCTATTATTACAGCGTTTGCCTTTCAAATCCGGATGCAGTAAAGTATAAGGTGAAGCTCAAGGGTGCCGATAATGACTGGCGTCCTGTAACTGACCAGACAATAGCAATCTATCCGGCCCTTTCTCCTGGGCATTACACATTTATGGTTATGGCTTCTGATGCCGATGGGTATTGGAACCGTGAGCCTGAACAATTCTCCTTCCAGATAAAACCGCCGTTTTATGCTTCATTCTGGTTTCTCTCAGGCTGTTTCATAGTTGCAGTTATACTGGTTATCCTTTACATAAAGATGAGGGAAGAGAAACTGAGAAAGGAAAAACAGATTCTTGAGGACAAGGTGGAGGAACGGACTGTGGAAGTGGTACAGAAGAGCCTTGAACTGGAGGAGAAAAACAGGGATATAACGGCCAGCATCAGGTACGCTGAAAGGATACAGCGGGCAATGCTCCCTTCAGAGGATACCATAAATGATACATTTGTGCTGTTCATGCCTAAAGACATTGTAAGTGGTGACTTCTTCTGGATGTATGACGGGGGCGACAGGAAGTACATTGCTGTGGTTGACTGCACCGGTCATGGTGTTCCGGGAGCCTTTATGTCAATCATTGGCCATAACTCACTTAACAAGATTGTGAGGGAATACAGTATTATTAAGCCCTCAGAAATACTTAACCATCTTCACGAAGAGGTTGTACAGGCTCTTCTTCAGCACTCCGACAGGGCTGTAAGGGATGGCATGGATATTTCAATAATTGTCTTCGACACCAATACCAGGAAGGTTGAATATGCAGGTGCATTTCATCCTCTTTATCATGTCCATAATGGTGAGGTGGATACCATAAGGGCCGACCGTTTCTCAATAGGCTTCTCTGAGACCTGGGAGTCGGTTTACTTTACCAACCATGTCATAGATGTTGAAAAAGGAGACATGCTCTATATGTGTACCGACGGTTATGCAGATCAGTTTGGCGGTGGGGACGACTGTAAGTTCAAGACAAAAAGGATAAAAGAGATGTTGTTGAGGATCTCCAATCTGCCAGTTGAAAAACAAAAGGAAGAGGTCTATAACAGAATCATAAACTGGATGGACGGCTGTCCGCAGGTAGATGACATTCTCTTTATAGGTACCAGGGTCAATTGATCAGATACGGGCTATTACCTTGGGATCCGCAATCCAGCCGGTATAGTTTATTATTGCAGGCACAACCTCTTCGGCTGTAGTTACAATCTGCCATATATCCTTGTGCTCCAGTCTCATAAAGTTTCCTCTCACCATGTGGTCAAAGAAGGTGATTAGGTGGTCATAGAAGCCGTTTACATTGATAATTACAATTGGTTTGTTAAACAGTCCAAGCTGTTTAAGGGTGATCACCTCTGTGAGTTCCTCGAGTGTGCCTACACCACCAGGGAGGGCCACCGCTGCGTCAGACATATCGAATATTGTCTTTTTCCTTTCAGACATGTCGGTTGTTACTATCATGTCTTCTACATCATTATGACCCCAGCCCTCTTTCTGCATGAACCCGGGTATGACACCAGTTATGTTGCCTCCTGCCTCAAGCATTGCATCAGCGAGGGCACCCATAAGTCCTATCCCGCCGCCGCCATAGACAGCATGTATGCCTTCACGGGCAAAGATTTTTCCAAGCTCTGTTGCAGTGGTAAAATAGGCACTGTCAATACGGCTGCTTGAGGCAGCAAACACACATACCTTCATTTTCGTTCTATAAAAGAGCTGTTAGTTTTGAAACAAAAACCGACTTCTGTGCGGCACCCACCTGTTTGTCAGCAATCACTCCGTTCTTGAAATAGAGCACAGTAGGGATATTCCTGATTGAGTATTTCCTGGCTACATTTGGTGAAGAATCAACATCGCACTTAACCACAATGGCTTTATCTTTAAACTCTTCAGCCATCTGCTCAATATAGGGGCCGATCATCTTGCATGGTCCGCACCATTCAGCCCAGAAATCCACTACTACCGGTTTGTCTGATGAAAGCACCACCTGATCAAAGTTGGTGTCGTTAACTGCATGTTCCATAATGAATTATATTTAATGTTTTTAATGTTCTGCCAGATGCTAATATAACTAATTAACTTTATAATCTATAAAAGGATTGTCGTCGAGCCAGGAGATAAGTTCGTTGGTTACATTAACCTTTGCCGACCTTGAGAAGAGCGGGACACTTATTTTTGCCTCATGGTCAATGAGTAGAAACTTAACTGTTTTGTTGCCTTTATTTTCATCAAGAACACTCTTCAGCTGGCTTATAAACTCATTGGTCAGGTTTGCCGTATTTATCTTTAAGGTGATTGAGGTTATAAGATCTTCCCTTACACTTGAAAGAAGGTGTATATCCTTGATCCTGAATTCGAGTTCACTATTATTGAACTGACGAGGCTGAACTCTGCCTCTGACCAGCAGGTAATATCCGGTCTGGAAAAAGTTACTCATTGCCACATATTCCTTGTCGAATACCATGAACCGGAAGGAGTCGGAATAGTCCTGCAGGGTGAATCCGCCATAAGGTTTGCCTGTCTTGCTCACCCCGCTGCGCGTCTCTGTGACCATCCCGGCCACGCAGACATCGCGGTTGACAAACTCATTAAGATCCTGTACCTCTGCAAGTGTTACTGTGGTGAAGGTATTTATCTCCAGTTTAAAGTCGTCGAGTGGGTGGGAGGAGAGGTAGATTCCAATAACCTCTTTCTCTTTGTTTAGTTTTTCAAGCTTTGGCCAGTCGGTACATTGTGCGGCAACAGGCTTTACCACGTCAAATCCTCCTGCATCACCAAAGAGTGAAATCTGGTTACTTCCCTTTATATTTTTAACATTATTACCATATCGGATCAGGTTTTCCAGGAAGTTGGATCCTTTCCCGTCAGAAGCAAAGTAGCGGGCTCTGGTAAAATCGGCAAAGCAATCGAAGGCACCGGCATGAACCATTGCCTCAAGGTTCTTTTTATTTATGGTATTGAGGTTTACGCGCTCTACGAGATCATATATATCTTTATAAGGACCGTTCTTTTCGCGTTCTTCAATAAGATGAAGTGCGGCATTTTCGCCGACACCTTTTATAGCGCCCAGTCCAAATCGTACATTGCCGGCCTTGTTCACGGTAAACTTCAGGTAGCTTTCGTTTACATCCGGACCAAGAACCTGCATCCCCATGCGGCGTGTCTCCTCCATCATGGTGGTGATCTTCTTTATATCACTGATGTTTCGGCTGAGTACTGCAGCCATGAATTCGGCAGGATAATGAGCCTTAAGGTAACCAGTGTTATAAGCTACCAGGGCATAACAGGTTGAATGCGATTTATTGAAAGCATATTCAGCAAACGCTTCCCAGTCTGACCATATTTTGTTAACCGTGTCGGCGTTATGGCCATTGTTTTTACATCCATCAAGGAATTTTACCTTAAGGGCATCCATGATGTCTTTCTTCTTCTTACCCATTGCCTTACGCAACGAGTCGGCCTGTCCTTTTGTAAAGCCGGCAAGCTCCTGGGAGAGAAGCATCACCTGCTCCTGATAAACCGTGATACCATATGTCTCATTGAGAAATTTCTCCATGGCCGGTATCTCATATTTTATCTCCTCTCTGCCATTTTTACGATTAATGAACTGAGGGATATATTCCATTGGGCCCGGCCTGTAGAGGGCGTTCATGGCAACAAGATCTCCAAACTGGTTAGGTTTGAGTTCCCTGAGGTATCTTTTCATCCCGGACGATTCAAACTGGAATACCCCTGTTGTCTCACCGTTGCTGAAGAGCTCATATGTTTTCTGATCATCCAGAGGCAGCTTATCCAGGTCGATGTCTACATTCTTTGAGATCTTTATATTTTCGAGGGCGTCTTTCAGGATTGACAGCGTTTTCAGGCCAAGGAAGTCCATCTTCAGCAGTCCTACCGATTCCACATGGCTTCCCTCATACTGGGTGACGTACAGGTCGGTATCTTTGGCTGTGCATAGAGGGATATACTCGTCAAGGTTATCCTTGCTTATGATGATGCCGCAAGCGTGAACGCCTGTCTGTCTTACGTTTCCTTCCAGCACCTCGGCAAACTTCAGGGTGGAGGATATCAGAGGTTCTTTTGATTCTCTTTCCTTAACGAGCTCAGGTACCTCTTCATAGGCATCGGCCAGTGTCACACCCGGTTTCTCAGGGATAAGTTTTGCCAGGCGGTTTGCCTCTGGCAGAGGTAGTTTCTGGACCCGGGCCACATCTTTTATAGCCATCTTTGCCGCCATGGTGCCGAAGGTGATGATATGAGCAACCCTTTCGTGGCCATATTTCTGAACGACATACTGAAGCACTCTTTCACGGCCGTCTTCGTCAAAGTCAATATCGATATCCGGCATTGAGATACGGTCGGGGTTGAGGAACCTCTCAAACAGAAGGTTGTACTTAATGGGGTCAACGTCAGTAATGCGGAGGCAGTATGCTACGGCACTCCCTGCTGCCGATCCCCGGCCGGGGCCTACCCACACTCCCATGTTGCGGGCAGCATCAAGAAAGTCCTGTACAATGAGGAAGTAGCCGGGGAAGCCCATCCCTTCTATTACTGAAAGTTCAAAATCAATACGGGTCTTTTGCTCTTCGTTCATCTCACCCCACCTCATCTTTGCCCCTTCATAAGTCCTGAAACGAAGATATTCGTTCAGATCCTTAAATTCAGGCGGGATGGCAAAGTCGGGCATAATAGGAGGACTTTCAAGCGAATAACTCTCCACCTTTTCAGCTATCTCGGCAGTGTTATAAACAGCCTCAGGGACATCCTTGAAGATAGCAAGCATCTCTTCTTCACTCTTGAGATACTCTTCCTTGGTATAACGTAGTCTTTTCGGATCGTCAACATCCGATCCGGTATTTATACAGATAAGCCTGTCGTGGGCCTCTGCTTCTTCTTTCTTTACAAAATGGACGTCGTTGGTAGCAATTATTTTGACATCAAACTTACGGGCCAGCTCCTTATATGCGGCAACTACACGCTGTTGCAAAGGAAAGACCGTGTTGTCGGCATTGGGATCGCTGGTCTCATGCCTTTGTATCTCAAGATAAAAATCATCGCCGAAAATCTCCTTGTAGGATAGAAGTGCCTCTTCTGCCTTGTGCATGTTCCCGGCAAGCACCTCCTGTGCTATCTCCCCTGCAATACATGCCGATGAAGCAATAATTCCCCCGCTGTATTTCTTTAACAGTTCTTTATCAATTCTCGGCTTATAATAAAAACCCCTCAACCAGGCCTGGGAGATAAGCTTTATCAGGTTATGATAACCTTCACTGTTCTTTGCAAGCAGGATAAGATGGTCACCAGACCTGTCTTCCGGAGAGGTACGGTTATCCATTGATCCCCTGGCAACATACGTTTCGCAACCTATAATTGCCTTTATCCCTGCTTTTTTTGCATTGTCATGAAACTCTTTAACACCAAACATGTTACCATGATCGGTTATTGCCACTGCCGTCATGCCAAGCTCACCGGCTCTTTTCATCAATGCTTTGGTGCCCGAAGCTCCATCGAGAATTGAATACTGAGTATGAACATGCAGGTGGGTAAAAGAGGACATGGATCTGAATTTGTTATTGTGACAAAAGTAAAAAAAGAGTTCCAACTAGTTCAGAGAATCAGCCAGAATAAATCCTAATTTTACTAACATTGTAATGTAAAGAAAAACAGATATATAAGAAAATTTTGTGCTTAACCGGAATAAACACCGGGAAGCAGCAGGAAGCCTCTCATATTCATGATCTGGTTTGTTAAAGTTTTAATTAAAGAGTCAAACATGAAACATTAAATAAATATCTTCGTATAATATTTAACGAGAGTGTAAAATAGTCTCTTTTAAATGTCTGTTGTAAGAATTTAGTACAACCTTAAGGAAATTTATTGGGGTATTGATAAATAAAAAATTATGTTATGAAAAGATCATTGATTAACCTGATTTCACTGGCAGTAATTGCTTTAGTTGCAGTATCATGCAAAGACAAGAAAAATGGTCTGGATTATACATTACTTGATCCCTGGAAAGGAACATATACTGTAACCGCCCAGAGTTATTTTGGTGACGCTCAGGTTCCTGCATCTACTGATTATGATGAGACATGGACTGTTGTTGTTTCCCAGATTGATACCAGTGAGACCATGCTTGCATTTAATGGTCTTGGCGGGAATGATGCCCAGACAGTATTTGCAACGTTGGATCCGGTAGCACTGACAATATCATTTGAGCCGGGTCAGATACTTGGCGATCTTCACACCTATGGCGACTGCTCTTTCTATTTTGGATCGAATGACATCATTGCACGTGCCGGTGCAGATATTGCGCAAACATATATCGATGCTGTTGCCTCAACCAAGGTAACAGGTGCTCTTCAGACCAGCGGGGCAATTGCCATTGACAAAATGGCCGAGATTGTTGTTCAGGGTCCGTCTGTATGGGATGTCTTTAACACCACATGGGTTAAGACAAGCAAATAGGCTTGCCGGGTTATTCCAAAAAAAATGTATGGATGGGTTATTTTGCAGTCTAAAAAGGTTGACTGTAAAAAATTTACTGCTATCTTTGCACCCACATTTTTAAGAAAAGTATAATTAAAAAAGAGAACATTTAATGTCAGTAAAAATTAGACTAGCTAGGAAAGGTCGCAAAAAAGCGGCTTACTACCACATCGTGGTAGCAGATAGCAGATCGCCACGTGATGGTAGGTTTATTGAAAGGATCGGAATTTATAACCCGATCACTGACCCGGCAACAATCGAGATTAATTTCGAAAAAGCCCTGGGTTGGCTGCAGAAAGGCGCACAACCTACAGATACATGCAGGGCTATCCTCTCGTATAAGGGAGTTCTCCTTAAGAAACACCTCCTTGAAGGCGTAAAGAAAGGCGCTTTCGATGAGGCTGAAGCTGAAAAACGTTTCAACGCATGGATGATGAAGAAAGAGGCAGAGATTGAAGCCAATAAGTCATCCATCGAGAAGAAGAGCGAAGACAATCTTAAAAAACGTCTTGAAGCTGAAAAGGCCGTTAAGGAAGCAAGAGCAGAAGAGTTAGCCAAGAAACAGGCAGCTCTGGCAGCAGCGGCTGAAGCAGCAGCAAAAGCAGCAGCAGCTCCGGCAGAAGAAAGTGCCACAGAAGAAGCTGCTCCTGAAGCAACTGAACCTGCACAGGAATAATATTCCTGCAGAGATCCTATGAAAAACAGGGTACTGAAGACCATAGGGACAATTACAAAAACACACGGTTTTGAAGGAGCGGTAGCAGTAAAAACACTCAGCGGCTCTGTGAAAGAACCAAAAATAAATGAACCGGTATTCGTCGTTATAGATGGGATACCGGTTCCATTTTTTGTCAGGGATGTCAGGTATGCTGGCGGTGATACCATGGTGCTGGCCTTTGACGATTATACAACTCCTGCTTCAGTTCTTATGCTTAAAGGATGTGAAGTTAAATATGAAATACCGGAAGGAGTTGAAAAAGCGCCTGATTTAATGATCGGATATACAATCTGTGATGCGAACTCTCCTTTTACAGCGGTAATAATCTCTGTTGACGAGCAACCAGGTCAGTTGCTTGCTACCGTTGATATGAACGGGAAAGAGATTTTCATACCTCTGCATCCCGATCTGATTTTATCTGTAAATCATAAGAAGAAGTTGATTAAGATGTCTCTTCCTGAAGGTCTCGCAGATTTAAACCTGTAGGCCAGTTGCACAAATCCTTTTTACTGTTTTTATTCTCCTGAATCAACAGATTCCGGAGAGACGTGCAAAATCCAATTTGCTTTTAGTTACTTTTTCATGCAGCATTATAATCTGTGCTTCGTCTTTTATCTGAAATTGAAATAAAGGCAGTCATGAAAAAAACATTATTATTGGTGCTAGCCACCATCGTATCAGCAATTACAACTACTTCCTCAGCACAGGGCACATATTCTGAAACCCGGAATGTGTCAGGATTTGACGAGGTGGCCTTTACCATTGCAGGAGAAGTTTATATCTCTTTCGGGCAGCAGTATAAAGTAACACTTGAAGGAGACAAAGAGTATCTGGCAAAGGTTGAAACCAAGATAAGCGGAGGTACTCTTGTAATAAAAACCGACAAATGGTTTAACACTTCAAACGAAAAGGTCATTGCCCGTATTACAATGCCGATGCTTAAAGGCCTTGATTTATCAGGTTCAGGAAAGGTCTTTATCAATGATCTGTTGAAGACACAATCTTTGGAAGTGGACATAAGCGGCAGCGGTAAAATTTATGCAAAAGAGGTTGAGATAAATAAGTTTGAATGCGACATATCAGGTTCAGGCAGCCTTGAATTTTCAGGCTCAGGAACAATTGATGATGCTGAACTCTCAGTAAGCGGATCAGGTAATCTGTCTGCTCCGACGACAAAAATGGCCATGTTCGAGGTAAGCATTTCAGGCAGCGGCAGATGCGATTGCTATGTCACCGAAAAACTTGAAGGCTCAATCTCAGGAAGCGGAAACATAACTTATTCTGGAAACCCGAAAATTGATGCATCCGTATCAGGCTCAGGACATATTAGAGCCAAATAAGTATAGATTATTTGCATCAATAGTTGTTATCAGCTTAATATAAAACAGCACATCATGAAAAGATCATTATTGTTTTCCATTGTCATTTTAGTCTCAGCTCTGACATCCTGCTCTTCCGGACAGGCTGCTTACAAAGAAACCAGGGACGTAAAAGACTTTGACGAGGTTAGCTTCTCGGTCAGTGGGGAAATACATATCACAATAGGGAACGAATTTAAGGTCGTTCTTGAAGGTAACAAGGACTATATTAATGAAATTGAGACTGAGGTAAGAGGACATAACCTCGAGATAAAAAGGAAAGACCACTGGATTGATTTCGAGAATGAAAAGGTGAATGCTTATGTTACTCTTCCGGCGATAAAGGCTCTTTCAATTGCCGGTTCAGCAAAAGGATTCTTTGATGATCCATTAAAGAGCGACAGGTTTGACCTTTCAATTGCAGGTAGCGGTAAAGTCTATTTAAAGGATGTTGAGCTGAACTATTTTGAGAGTTCTGTCGCTGGCTCCGGCACAGTTGATATTTCCGGAAAAGGAACCATTAAAGAGGCGGATTTGTCAATAAACGGATCGGGTACATACCTTGCAAATGAGGTAAGCATTGAGACAATGAAAATAAGCATTGCAGGAAGCGGAAAGTGTGAATGCAATGTTACGGGAACAATAAAAGGCTCCATTGCCGGCAGCGGGAGGATAATTTATTCCGGGAATCCCAAAATAGATGCTTCCGTGTTTGGATCAGGGCATATAATGAAGAAATAATCTAGTCACGCAGTATTTTAACTGCACCACTTGACGATATCTTAATGACCGAAGAAGGTTTCGACCTTGTTTGGTCATTTTGTCTGTATTGACATATATAGTCAACAGCATCCTTTATTTCCTCGCTTATCTCATCAAAAGTTGATGGTGCCGGTTGTCCGCTGATATTTGCCGATGTTGACACCAGCGGTTTACGAAAAGCGGTTATAAGATCATCGCAGAACGGATCGAGGCAGAGCCTGGCGCCTACAGAGCCATCCTCTGCTGTCACACCCGGGGCAAGGCTTCTTCCCTTGTCGTAGACTACGGTAAGTGGGGTGTCTGTTAGCTCAACCATATCAAGAGCAACCTCAGGTATATCTGATACGTAACGCTGAAGCATCTCGGTGGAGTTGACAAGCACAATCATGCTCTTGGTGTCAGCTCTTTGTTTTATCTGGAAGATTTTCGCTACAGCTCCGGCATTTGTCGGGTCGCATCCAAGTCCCCATATGGTGTCGGTAGGATAAAGAATCACTTTTCCTGCTTTCAATGCCGTCAGGGCATTCTTTATATCCTCATCATATTCATTTTTCATACCATAACATCATTATCCCTCAAAGCATTATTGAGAGAGGTCTTTTTATCTGTTGACTCTTTTCTCTGTCCTATTATTAAAGCGCATGGGACATTATATATACCGGAGGGGTATTGTCTTGGGTAAGATCCGGGTATTACCACGCTTCTTGGTGGGACATATCCCTTGTATTCAACCGGTTTTTCACCTGTGACGTCAATAACCTTTGTACTTCCTGTTATTACAGTGTTGGCACCAACAACAGCTTCGGTGCATATTCTTGCTCCCTCAACAATTATTGCCCTTGAGCCGATAAAGCAGTTGTCTTCAACCACTACCGGAGCAGCCTGTACCGGTTCAAGTACTCCTCCCAGGCCAACGCCGCCACTGAGGTGCACATTCTTGCCAACCTGTGCGCAGGAGCCGACTGTTGCCCAGGTATCAACCATGGTTCCTTCGCCAACCCAGGCTCCGATATTCACAAAGGAGGGCATAAGTATCACGCCTCTGGAAAGATATGCACCATATCTGGCCACTGCATGAGGGACCACTCTCACACCAAGCTCCTGATAGTTGTGTTTAAGACCGATTTTATCATTAAACTCAAGCGGACCCGCTGTTGACACTTTCATCCCCGTGATCTGGAAGTACATTATCACAGCTTTTTTTATCCACTGGTTAACGATCCATTCTTCTTCATTTGGTTCGGCTACTCTGAGAAGACCTTT
>Ga0116170_10004528_pt1 | contig 12679 bp, 9 predicted proteins | sample AD_JPNHW1_MetaG_FD_89797 | JGI IMG/M metagenome (GOLD analysis project Ga0116170, IMG submission 89797) | Active sludge microbial communities of municipal wastewater-treating anaerobic digesters from Japan - AD_JPNHW1_MetaG | ecosystem: Engineered > Bioreactor > Anaerobic > Digestate | place... | reverse complement strand
GTGTCTCCATGGAACTGCCGCTCATGGCATTTGTCGAGGAGAAGGCAGAACGGGCCCGGCTCAAGAACACCGGCAGCGACATGATCTACGAGAACGTGTTCAACCCGGTGCCAAAGTAATAATACTTTTTTTTCTATAAAGGCACTTTTTTGGCACGGTACAGAAACGATTCAATTTGCGGTTCTTCTCTCATCACAACATACGATCAACCGCAGGCAACAGCACCCCGCGACAGATAAAAACATCTCGTGCAGCAGCGCCAGTTCAGCCGCACCTATATGATTCCTTTTCCAAAAGTCTCATTAAAGCCCTGCTGGCTTGCCTGTGCTCTTTCTATGCATTGCTGGTGCCAGACTTTCAATGCCAGAAGTTTGCATATCATTTCAAGTTTCTCCCGATCAACCACCATTGCATCCCCGAAGGCTCCAGGACGCCAGCTGAACCAGCCCAGGGTCTTCTTGTTTTTCCTGATAGGAATACGCAATAAACCTTCATAATCCTTTGAAATGAGACCCTGCTCTCCTGAATCCGGTTTCTCACAGGGCAAGGGGGAATGAGGGGAATCGCCCGAAGATTTTAATCCGGCATCTGTTTCGGGTGAGGATTGTGATGCACGCCAGCAGTACGAACAACGGAAACCATCCATATCCCTGAGGTATATATCCAGAATGCATTCATCAGAATTGAGAAGTGAATGTATACGCTCCAGTGCCCAGGGTATCAATACTGCGCATGATTCCCTTTCATAAATCTGGAGACGGGTTAAAAGATCCATCAGGTAATTATCCCATTCCGAAGGTGTCGGCTGTGAAAAAGCCGTTTCCATCGGCGGGGCATTTGTCTTACGGAGTACCCCGATTACTGCCTGTGAGTCCATATAAGGAATCCATCCAAAGTGGAACGAGTAATTCCCGGCAGTCCCCGTTCCCTGGCCAACCAGTGTTATGTTCAAGGGGGGAGAGGTTATGCAGCTCCCTTTACTGAGGGGAGATATGCATTTTTCGAGCGCAAGCACTGAGGGTACCTGGAAAAAACGTTTGATGTTGCGCCCTTTTATTGAATCAAGGGGTCTGTTAAGGATTCGGGCAAATGACTGGCTGGCATGAATAATATGCATATCCTGTAAAATAATGATACTATCATCGGTCTCAGGGGGACTTTCGTCAGAGGGTGAATAAGAACCGCCCCCGGATCCCCGGGATGCTGTTTTTTGGGGGTAATTTGTGTATACAACCACAAGCGGTTCCATTCCTTCAAGGGGAATGGGAAAAGCCCGATAGAGAATCATGGCACTATGGGAATTATCCGTTTTTTTGATTTCGTAAAGGGAATGAAGAGATCCCGATGCCGTTTTTATCCCGGAAAGCCAGTGAAGGAATTGTTCTGACTCAAGAACCGCAGATACCTCCTGCGGGAATGGCATTTCTTCAGTTCGTTCAGAATGTAAACGGGAGATCAAATTTTTTTGGCATGTCTTATCAAAAATCAACAATGATCGGGAAGTATCGATAATGAGAATTAATTCATGAGTATCAGTTCCCGGTTGGCCGGGCGACTCTTTTAAAGGAAGGTAAAACTTTTTTGCCATCCCATGACGTATAATTGCGACACTGCCGTTCGATACCATTCCTTCAAGATATTTTGAGAGCGTATTCCGAGAAATGCCGGTTTTTCGGGCGAGCGCGGAAATTGACACCGGTTTTTTGTTCGTCTTCAGAAAGGATACAATGATATCCCGTATCTCAGCAGATCCTTTCATTGAATTGAGGATATATATAAAACAAGTATTTAATAGTATTTTCATTGTTGAGCAATTTCTTTGGTTTTATCTGCTCAGGACAGGGAGAATTCGTGTTATACGATCATTTCGATCGTATGAGGGGTTTCGAACATGAAAACCAAACTGTTAATTATTGCATGCTTTCTGGTCATAGCATTAATATTGCTGGTTGTACCGGTTATGGCAGATAGTTCAAATACGACTCCGGTCTCGGGCAATCCAACGCCAACGATCGATCTCTCATTTACCGGGTCTGTTGCCTATCAGGATTTCGTACCCGGGAATCCACATACCAACTCCTTCGGGGGGGTCACCCTGGTAGTCCAGGCAAATAATGCCAGTTGGAGTGTTGACGCCAAAGATGCGGGTACTCTTGGAAAAACCCATACGGGTTATCTGGTAGAATTTGATGGGACCAATTTTGTTACCACCACTCCAAAGTATATGCAGCAGCCTTTAAAAATTAAAGCCGGCAGCGGAACGGCTTTTACTGCCGGAGGATCGTTCCAACCATTGACCGGCCCGACATCGGGTTTAATCGTCGGAACAGGTGTACCTGCGGATGCCGGGACAAGTTCTGCAATAACATTCACTCAGGATGTGTATTACAGCGACCCGATCATACCTACTGCGGGCCACTATTATAATATCGTCACAGAATTCGACGGTGGAATAACGTAACCACAGGGCAGCAAAAAGATAAAACCTTCTTATTTTTCCTGTATCGTTATGGCTCTGGCGTAAAAAATTGGAGATATACTATGAAAGATCCTGTTCAAAGATGTCGCGGGATACCGATGGCGATTCTGATTCTTGTTCTTTTTGCGGTACTATGCACGGCACCGGTTTTCGCATTCACGGTAGCTGGAGCGAAGTATTCCGGCAGTATCCTTCCCGGAGAAACAGTTCATCATACAATAACCGTGGTCATCGGACAAAATGAAGATCCGGCCGATCTTCTTGTGGAAGTCATGGGATTTGGTCAGAACCCAAACCTCGGCTATATCACTCTCGATCCGGCAAGCGATGTGAATCCGTATTCTGCCAGAACATATATCACACTTGACCGAAGTTCCCTTCATGTCGAACCCGGAGGGGAGAGTCGCATAACCGCTGCAATCACTCTTCCAAAGAACATTGGTGCAGGAGGAAGGTATGCGCTCATCTACATTCACGCCATACCAAGGACCGGGAAATCCTTCACCACAGGAATAATTATCCCGGTCATGATTACGGTCTCCGGAACAACCCTGACTGAAACCGGTAGCATCACCGGCCTGAATGTGAGCGATGTAATCGTCGGCCAGTCAATTGCGATCACGACAACTTTGAAAAATACCGGGAACTTCCATTTTTATCATATCCAAAATACGGTCACATTGACAGATGCCAATGGAAATGGCATCACAAATACCACGACTCAGCCTTCGAATTACGCGCTCCTTCCGGGAAGTACTGTACAATTTGTCGTTATTCCTGAAGTGAAAAACCTGCCGGCAGGTACCTATACGGCAGATTCAAAAATTCTGTTTGAAGACGGCAAGATTCTTGATGAGAAAGCAGTTACCTTTCACGTCAAGACAGCCTATATCCCGCCACCTGAAGAGACCAGTATCACCGTGAACCCCGGAAGTTCATCTACACTGGTGTCACCGGATGGCCGGTACTCAGTTACATTCCCGCAGGGTTCCGTTACCGGGGATAGCAGGGTCATCCTGAAACCATATCCCCGGGACCAGCTCCAGTCAGCACCGGATGGTGCAAAACTGGGCACCAGCAGTTTTGAAATTACCGGGCTGGCCGGCCTGCTCATAAAAAACGCCACGGTCCGGGTCGTCTATTCAGCGGATGACCTTGCGGCTGCCGGCGGGGACACATCCAGACTGAAACTGGCATACTGGGATGAAGTACAGGGCGAGTGGGTCATACGGTCCACACAGGTAAATACCCAGGATACATCCCTGACTGCCACAACGAACCATTTAAGTGTCTGGGCTGTGGTGGTTTCGTCATCAACAACAGGTACAACGCCTGCTGAAGTCCCGACAAAAAGTCCCTTGCCGGCATTCGTGAGTCTCGGTGCTCTCATCGCCGCAACGATAATTTTCTCCTCTGTTGCCAGGCAAAGAAAATGATGGGGAAAAAAAATAATTTTATTTTTGTTGTCCTCTGTTGTTGTCTTATTGTAGCAGGGACTTTTTTATGCAGCAGCACGGTTGCTGCCGCAAGCACGTTGACACTATCGATTTCCGGGAGGATACCTCTTACTGCATATAATATCACGGTCTCGGGTATCGATACCAGCCACGCAACCGTTTCCTGGAAAACGAACGGTGATGCAAACAGTACTGTTGAGTACGGTACCACATCCGGTTATGGCTCTGTGGGGTTTGACAAAACAGAGGGGGCCGGCCACGCAATAACCCTGAACGGACTGTCCCCCGGCACGCCATACCATTACCGGGTCCTGTCTGCCGATCTGGCCGGTGAACAATATACAAGCGCCGATTTCACATTCCAGACATTATCCCCCCCGGGTACCGTTGTCACTTCTGCTGCTCCATCGACAACCTTTGCCGGGACAACAATCCAGACCGTTGGTGGTGCCCAGCAGGTCAGCCTCAATGAGACACTCACCACGGGAACTATCCAGATTTCCGGAAACACGGTAATCGTAGAAAATCCCGGCAACGGCTGGTCCAGACTGAAATATGTCGGCTCGAATGTGGTTATTGATGACGGGAATGTCAGTACCGGCCCGATCCAGAGTGTGAGCATGCAGAACGAGCCGGTCACCGCATCACTCGGAGGTAACATTGGGACGGTATCCACTCAGATTGATATCGGCCTGAAGCAGGTTATTTCCGATGTATCGATTCAACAGAATATCATTCAGGGAGCAAGCACTACGGTAGCGGATGCCTTCCAGGTTGCGGCAACAAACAACCATCTCGATGTGAAGGCAATTGCCTATACGGTAGAGTTCCAGAACACTGCGCCGTTGGATGCCAACCTGAACTCAGACGGCGTCACCCTGAATTTAAGTATCGATAATGCCTGGGTGGCCGCAAATGCCCCGGGCGGTAGTGTGGATAACGTAAAGATCTTACGGCTCGGAGACGACGGGACAACGGAAGTCCTCAGTACGACGTATCTCGGTAGTCAGGGCACCACTGATTATTTCGAAGCCATCTCGCCCCATGGACTTTCCACGTTCGGTATCGTTGCCGTAGCATCAAGTAGCACATCTGGTGGCAGCGGGGGGAGCGGTTCCAGTGGGGGGTCAGGTGACGGAAGCACGGGTGGAGGTGAGAGTATTGGGGGGAGTATCCTGGTTGCCAGACCGCCGGGAGCTCCCGTAACTCACCGGGGTCAGCCGATACTGGTGCCCCCTCATAACGAACCCAAGACAGTACAGTCACTGGCGGTTGCAGGACTGAGCACAATCACGGGATCCTCTGGAGTTCAGACATTTACCCTTGACACTGCCCTCGCGAGGCAATCCGGTGTTTCAGTGACCGTTGAGAATAACGTGATCATCATAACCCAGCCCGGACTTACCCTGAAGATCGTAACAAGCGGGAACCCTGTGATTGTGAATGGAATAATATCGGGTATTGTCCAATCAGCCAGCATAACCACAACGCCCTCAATCGCCACCTTAAGTTGTGGTACCGTATCAGTGTCTGTCGATGCTTCGCTTGCCACGATTCCGGGAAATGCGGTGATTACGACCACCCTCTCTGAAACGGTGAGTCCGGAAACGAAAAGTGCGTTCCAGCAGGCTGCACAGAGTGATAACCGGCAGGTTGACGCGATTGCCTACGTGATGACCGTTGAGACCACCAACTTCGTGGCAACCGGGCCGGCTGTCGTGACCATGACCGTTCCCTCAAACTGGGTTGCAAGCCATGGCGAATCTGAATCGGTAGCTATTACGCACTGGGGGGATGATAGAACCAGCGTGGAAATGCTGGACACGTCATACAGGGGAATGAATGCTCAGGGGGATATGGCCTTTGAAGGCAAATCTTCTCATGGATTGTCAGTCTTTGGTCTTGTCCAGGTAACAACCCTAAAACCGCCCCGGCAGGATCAGCCTGAGGTTTCTTTGAAAGAATTGCCTCCTCAGGGAACCTTCGGAAATGCCAGTGTTGTTATCGAAGAAATTGGTCTGCTGATGACGAATAATTATATTGTTATCATACTATGCGCAGGCCTGGCAGCGCTCTTTCTCGTGTTCTATCTCAAGCGGGAGACTCCAGGAAGATATCGGAATGAGCGTAAATAAAACGGTTGATACTTTTTTAGCATATACTGCAACATGTCCATGAGCAAAATTTCAGTGGTGTCTGTCAGGGATTTAAAGAGGGCAACATCCCATTCACTCATTTGGTAGTAATTAAATCGTTCCCCCGGGACACTACGGAACATAACGAATAATTATTATCGTTGAAATGGAATGCACCAAAACCAGTATTTAATAGTATTTTTATCGCTGTGCAATTTCTTTGGTTTTATCTGCTCAAGACCGGGTAAATTCTCTTTTATATTAATCAGGAAAGAAATCCCGATGGGGTTATGATCCGATACCGGATGCCGGGAGCAAACAACTGCACCTGATGCAGGTAAATGTGTTGGGGACGTGCATGATCTCTGTTGCCTATATCAATGACAATCATGCCTTGCTGGAGTACGGCAGACAATATCTTGAATACCGCGGGGGCTGCCTGGTCGAAACAATCGATAGCCTGAAACACATTCCGGACTGGATCCCATTTCATACTTATGATGTGATTATATCCCGGGAATACATTAACGGCATCAGTGCACTCAAGAGAGTTCTCCCGGCGCTTCCGTACGATGATACGACACCGATCATTATCCTGCTGGATGGATATCCCCTGAAAATTCCTGAAAATAAGAGCCACCACCAACCCATGTTCGTTTTAAGAATCAGCCAGGACAGGCCGGCATTCTTTTTTGAAATGAACCAGTTGATCAAACTGACAGTATGCAGACAAAAAGCAACGGATAATATCAAATCTCTCGATATTCTCCTCAAACGCTCTGAAATCTCCCTGGAAAGTACCGTTGAAGATAATATCAAAGCCATTGTTGAAACGTGTGGCAGGTCTCTCCAGGCACTTTTCACTGCATATTACCGGACTTCTGACAGAACACAACCCCCTGTTGCAGTATGGCATGCCGGCGAGTTTCCCCTCTATTATATACTGGATGATCAGGTCTGGGATGAGGCCAGGCCCCGGCAAATCAGGAAATGCTCTGTCTCGCCAGGATGGACCGGTTTGCCGGACGGCAGGATCGTCCGGACCGGAAAAGAGGGAATGTTCGCTGTAGTCATGTTCCCGGTCACCGGGCAAGAGTGGCAGGAGGGTGTTCTCTGCAATGTTTTTCCTTCAAACCATGTACTGACCGATTATGAATTCCTCATGCTGGAAACTTTTTCGGATATAATAACCTGGAATGAGCGCATGGCATCCCGGTACCCGGAAGAAGTGAATGTATTATGATACGGCCGGGTTCAGAAAGGGATGCAGGCAAAGGCATGAGGGCAATGAACGGCAGCCATAAGAACAGACCGGGAAATAATGTTCATTGTACGGTACCGGATGAAATCGCGGGGGAGGGCCGGACCGTGAACCAGGAAACGAATGGCAGGAAAAACCTGAACCTGTATCCCATTACCCCCATCAAGACGAGTACCCTCATCAATAATCTTTACCGCGTGCCGGATTATGACCTGAAAAGTACCTCTTCCTTACCATCCACCCCCCGGTCGCAGATAATAAAAAACCCGGCATTAACGGGAATAATCCGCGTGCTGTACGTAGATGACGAGCCCGCTCTGCTCGAGATAACCAAGCAGTTTCTGGAGAATACCGGTGATTTCCGGGTTGATACGGTGTCCTGTGTCCCTGATGCGAGGAAGGAACTCATGAAAAGTTCATATAACGCCGTCGTTTCGGATTACCAGATGCCGGGGACGGATGGCATCGCATTTTTAAAACAACTCCGTCACCAGGGAAATACTATCCCGTTTATCATTTTTACCGGGAAAGGTCAGGAGGATGTTGTTATCGAGGCACTCAATGCCGGCGCGGATTTCTACATCCAGAAAGGGGAAGACCCGAAAGTACAGTTTGCGGATCTCGGGAATAAGATACGGCAGGCGGTCCGGAGGAACACAGCGGAACGTGCCCTCCGGGAGAGTGAAGAACGGTTCCGGAATGTAGTTAAAGACCAGACTGAACTTATCTCACGGTTCAGTCCTGACGGGATTCTCCTCTTTGTCAACGATGCATTCTGCCGGTATTTCGGTGTACAACGGGAACAGATCCTCGACCGCCGGTTCGAGATGCAGGTCCCTCTTGAAGATTGCAACCTCGTGAAAGCTCATCTCAGATCGCTGACCCGGCAACACCCGGTTGCGACCATTGAGTATAAGATCATCATGCCAGGCGGTCTCATACGCTGGCAGCAGCGGAATGACCGGGCCATTTTCGATGATTCCGGCACACTGATTGAATACCAGTCTGTCGGGCGGGACATCACGGATCTTAAAAGCGCAGAAGGAGCCCTGAAAACAGCACTTGTCGAGAAGAATATGCTTCTTAGAGAGATCCATCACCGGGTCAAGAACAACATGCAGGTCATCATCGGTCTTCTCCAGTTCCAGGCATCGACTGTCTCATCGCCTGAGATCGCTCGTATCGTTCTCGATACCGAAACCCGCATCCGGTCCATGGTCCTTATCCATGAACGGCTCTATAAGTCCGAGGATTTCGTTAACATCAATCTTGGGATATATATAAAAGATCTCATTGACAGTCTTATCTACACGTACAAAGCGAAAACTGCCATTGCTGTTGAGTATAGTATCGATAAAATTCTGATCGATCAGCCTATGCTGATTCACCTGGGGCTTCTTATCACGGAAGTTGTCTCAAATTCACTGAAACATGCATTTCCTGATCGGAGTACCGGAACCATTTCCGTGGCTTTCCACCGCAAAGAAAATAACAGCCTGATCCTTTCCATTCATGATGATGGGATCGGAATCCCCGATTCCTGCCTGCGGGAAAAACCAACCTCGATGGGGTTGCAGCTCATTTACATGCTTGGCCGGGACCAGCTCAACGGGGAAATCCAGATTGAAGGTAACAACGGAACTACTTTTACCTTTACCTTCAGCCCGGCGTTACCGGAGGGAATATAATGATCCCGGAGATCTCCCCGCAGATCATGCACGATACCACCAAGTTCTACCAGATGATGTTCGAGTTGTCACGGGATGCAATCCTGACTATTGAACCACAATCATGGTGCGTTACCGCGTGCAACATTGCATCTGTGAAATTATTCAATGCGTCCGGTAAAGAGGATATACTCACAAAAAATATCCCGCAAATCTCCCCGCTGTATCAACCGGATGGAGAACTGTCCTCTGAAAAATCCATGAGAATAATTGAAACGGCATTTCAGGAGGGTCGTATTGTTTTTGAATGGCGGTGTAAACGGTTCACAGGTCAGGAATTTCCCGCATCCATCCTGATTACCCGTATCGAAATAAACGGGGAGAAAATCCTTCAGGCAACAATCAGGGATATCACTGAAGAGGAACATCTCAAAGAAGATCATCAGGCGACCCAGCAGCAGCTCATCGCTACAGAAGAGGAATTGCGTGTCAGGTACACCGAACTCAAACACGTTGAAAATAAACTGCGTGCATCAGAGGCAAAATACCGGATGCTCACAGAAAATACCTGTGATATTATTTATTCCATCGACCCGCATGGCGCGATTACTCATGTCGGACCACAGGTTGCGAGGTACGGATTTACACCGGAGGATTTTATTTCCCATAATATCAGGGAGATCATCCTTGAAGAAGATCTGGGGAGGATCCTAAAAGAAGTAAAAACGACGATTTTAACCGGTAAACCAGTAAGGACGGCCTTCCGTACCAGGGATCGTGCGGGAAACATTGTCTGGTTTGAAGATAATAGTTCGTTCATCGCAGATCCAACCGGAAAAGCCGGTGCAAGAACCGGAGTCCTCCGCGATATCACAGAACAGAAAGAAACTGAAGAGCGGGTAAGAAAGAGCGAAGAATTATACCATTCCCTCGCAGAAACTTCGCAGGACATCATCTATATCGTTAATGCGCAGGACCGGATCGAATACGTCAACAGCTATGCGGCCGCCGCACTGGGGAAGAGGTATGAAGAGATTATCAACATGGACCGGGGCGCGGTCTTTCCATCAGAACTTAGTCTGGGGCAGCAGCAATACCTGAACATGGTTTTTGCGACCGGTAAACCGAGCCGGTTCGAAAGCCAGATCCTGCTTCAGGGAGTGACACGGTGGATGGATCATGCACTTAATCCATTGAAATACCCGGATGGAACCGTCAGGGCGGTCCTGAGCATATCGCGCGACATCACCGATCTTAAACAGACAGAAGATGCATTGAAGGCATCGCTGGCAGCAAAGAACGCACTCTTACGGGAGATCCACCACCAGGTCAAGAACAACATGCAGGTTGTTATCGGCCTGCTCCAGTTCCAGGCATCGACCGTCTCGTCACCTGAGATCGCGCGTATCGTTCTCGATACCGAGACCCGTATCCGGTCAATGGTCCTTATCCATGAGCGGCTCTATAAATCGGATGATTTTGTCAATATCAGCCTTGAGACCTACATAAAAGATCTAATTAACAGCCTGATCTGCGCATACGGAACAAAAACCTACATCAATGTTGAATATTCGGTCGATAAAATCCAGATTGACCAGTCCACCCTGCTTCACCTGGGACTGCTCATCACGGAAGTCATTTCCAACTGTATCCGACACGCCTTTACCGGCCGCAGCATCGGGACTATTTCCCTGTCATTCCACCGTAAAGAAAACAACGGTCTGATCCTTTCCATCCATGACGACGGAATCGGAATCCCCGAGTCCTGTCTGAGTAAAAAAGCATCGACCGTGGGGTTGCAGCTCATATCCCTGCTCGGCCAGGATCAGCTTGACGGAAAAATCCAGATTGAACGCGACAACGGGACTACCTTTACGTTTACGTTTGATTACACGCCCCATAAGGAGGAACACTAATGGTACATGAAAAGATTCTGATTGTTGAAGACGAAGTCATAATTGCCAAGATTCTCGAGGATCTCCTCGTGTCCCTTGGGTACACTGTCGTAGCGCGGGTGAAAACCGGAGAGAATGCAATAAAAGCGGTCGGGCAGTACCATCCGGATCTTATCCTTATGGATATCTTACTCGAAGGAACGATGGACGGGATTGATGCTGCAGCTCAGATTAAAAAACGGTTTGGCATTCCGGTAATTTATCTGACATCATTCTCCGATGACGCCACGCTTGGCCGCGCAAAAGAGACCGATCCGTACGGGTATCTGGTTAAACCGTTTGTCAAGGAGACCATTCATGCAACGATCCAGATTGCCGCTGCGAAAAAATTATTCGACGAGCGCATACGCACGGCATCCGTCTGGCTCAACCGGACCATTCAGATTCTGGACCGGGGGATCATAACCATAGACAAAAACGGAAGAACAATTTTGATCAATGCCTACGCAGAGCAGTTGACCGGCTGGAATATCCGCGATGCCTATTTAAAACCGCTTGACGAAGTCCTGCAATTTTACGATGCCATCACGGATCAACCTTTTATTCTCCACATCTCCCCGACACTCAATAAAGGGGTTGTCTCAGTCTTCCCCTCAGATGTGTACGTCATCTCACGGAACGGGGGCCGGCAGTTATTGAGGGACTGCGTGCTCTCTCCGGTAACTAACACAAAAGGAATAATAATCGGTGCCCTCGTGGCATTTTCTGTTGTCGGGGATAATCGCCTGAAGGGAGAACTGACCAATACCTATCTGAAAATTACCCAAAAGGCGCCCACTTCCGAAAGTATCGATGAAAAAGTACCGGCAGCACAAGCGGCATTGAAATCGCTCTCTTCAGAACGGATAAATAAGATCCAGGAAGAGATCACCGACCTTATGCACCTTGAACGGGCGAACACACTCTCAGTCATGGGAAAATTCGAGGAGGCAATACTGGAATACCAGAAAGCCCTGAAGATCCGGGCAAGTAACCTCCAGGCCTGGCATAATATGGGGGTTATCCTGGAGAAACTTGGCAGAAATGACAAGGCCCTGAATGCCTTCAACCGGGCGCTTGAAATAAATCCCCGTTCACTTGAGGCGCTCCGTCATAAAGGGGAGATCCTTAACAAACTCGGAAAGGCAGACGAATCTCAACATGCTTTCCATCAACTGGAGTTGTATTCGAAGTAAACGACGCCGGTGCACCGGTGTTTTTACGGTCTATGGCAGACAGATAATATCAATAAAATTTCAGTGCCGGGTCTCATTCCAGCAATTATTCTGTCAGGATAGTATGCCATTTTCCTCTGTAACCGCCCCTGGTGGCTTTGCCATAAGGCACCACCCCTTACAAACCGGACGGAAATTACCCGAAAGCATCAAGACGTTACTGGCACGCCGCCGGGTTACATCGGCAAAGCTGCGGAACGCTTCCGGCAGCACGTATTTTTACCGGATCCCATGCAGTTTCCGTAACATCCGCACCCGCTCCCGGGCCCCGACGGACGGTTCAGGTACCAGCTCAGTGTTTCGTTTCCCGCTTACAGCCCCAAGGATCGCATTGATGGCTGCGGGCTGGGACGGACCGTACCCGCCTTCGAGCACGAATGCGGGGGAGAGGTCGAGCGTATCGAGCAGCATCCCGGCAAGCGTGCCGTAATCGGCCGGAAGAAGACTCATGCCGCCGACCGGATCGTCCGCGAGCGCGTCCTGCCCGGCCGAGACGATGACAAGATCCGGG
>Ga0116170_10004525_pt1 | contig 12684 bp, 6 predicted proteins | sample AD_JPNHW1_MetaG_FD_89797 | JGI IMG/M metagenome (GOLD analysis project Ga0116170, IMG submission 89797) | Active sludge microbial communities of municipal wastewater-treating anaerobic digesters from Japan - AD_JPNHW1_MetaG | ecosystem: Engineered > Bioreactor > Anaerobic > Digestate | place... | reverse complement strand
GTGCCGTTGGAAATCACGAGTTCGCTGACAGAGCAGTCGCCGGAATAGGTGAGCGTGCCGACGCCGGTCTTCACGAAAAGCCCGTCTTCCCCCTCCTTGTTCACGAGATCCTGCGTAACCGAGACGTTATAACCGTTCGAGTCGAACACGAGTCCGCACGGACCGAACTCAGCGACGTCGAACCCCGTGATCGACACATAGGGAGCCGGAGCCATGTTCTGACGGAATGTGCCGCCGTTCGCGGAGAACTTCGAGCTCCCGCTGCCGCCCTGACAGGCGGATCCGAGACCGCCGAGGATGCGCGCGGCCTCGAGAACGCCACCGTCGAGATAGTACGCCGCGTGATTGGCGAAGTTGCGGTCGTTCCAGGTGCCGCCGGCCGCATTGCAGAAGGTCATGAGGCCGACGCGCGAATAGTTGGGAGAATTCTGCGTGTTCACGGAAACCGTTCCGCCGGTCTGGCGGATGAACGACTCCGTCGCAAGCGTCGAAGCGGCGAATCCGATGTTCACCTGCGAGGCCGCGATCTCGCCGCCGTAGACATAAACCTCTCCGTGCCCGCCGCCACCAACTGCGAGACCCTCGGTCGCACCGCTCGCCCAACTTTCCGAACCGAGCCGGACCTCGACCTTGCCGCCGTCGTAGACGTTAAGCCGTCCGCACCCCGTCCCGTAACTGTCCTTGTATTGTCCGATGCGAAGTTGGCAGTAGGTCGCCGCCGGTGACCGGAGAGTGCCGTTGACGACGTCGACGACGCCAGTTCCGCGCCAGCCGATGTGCTGACCCTGCGTTGTATCACCGCTCTTCGCCCATTCGACCGTGGCGCCGCCCTTGATGGTCAGGCGCCCGTTGCTGTTGCCCGCATAACCGATCTGGGGATGGCCGAAAGAGTACGTGCCGCCGTCGAACACCATCTCGGCCGGTTCGCAATTGTCCCCGGCCTCCGAAACACGGAGCGTGCCGGCGTTGGTGATCGTGCAGTTCTCGAACGTCACCAGCGACTTCCAGGAGTTCGCGATGACCCCGGACGAGCCGTTGATCGTGCAATTCTTGAAAACGTTGGTCGCCGCATGGTAGAATCCTACCGACGAGCCGAAGGTGAATGTCGAATTGGTCGCGGCGACGTTCAAATAGCTGTTGGGATAGTACCAGTTTTTGCGGCCGAACTCCATCGCGCCGCGGACGGTCAGCTCGGCGTTGTCGAAAAGCATGGCCCCGGTCGCCGTGTATCCGGCGTAGAGATTCGGAAACTCCGCTTTGGCGCCGTTGACGAGTTCGAAAACGAACGGCTGGCTGCCGTTGCTCATAAGAACCTCGCGTTTGGCATACGCCGTGCCCGCGGGATCGTAGGTGTTGAGCGTGCCGCCGCTCATGCGGAAGCGGACGCCGGTCGCGGTCTGCGCAATCGTGAAGAGCGCGTTGCTGAAGCAGAGCGGAGAAGCTTTCTTCTGATCCGCGGCGTCCAGTTTCGAATCATCGAGCTTGAGCGCCTGATTGCCGGCGCCGTCGTAAATCCAGAACGGAGCCGCCGCGTAGTTGCCGGCCGCGGAGTACGGCATCAGGAGCTTGTGGCCGCGGCCGTCGAACGTGAGGGATGCGGGCGTCGCCGTCGAGGTGGACGCGCGGAACTTGAGCGCAGAATACTCCGTCGAGTCGTCCGCGGACATCGTGAGCGTGATGTCGCCCTGCGGGACGACGCTCACCTCTTCGCCAGCGACGGGCTTCACGCCGCCCGACCAGGTCGCATCGGCGTTCCAATCCGCATTCGCGGTCGGATCGGCGAGCGTTCCGCCTGCCTGCGAGACAAAAGCCGCGAAAACCGTCGCAAGAACCAAAAACACTTTGTGCCCGAAACGTTGCTTCATGTTTTCTCCGATAAATTATCAACCTGAACCAAGATTCATCCGCATACTATCAAAAAAACGGTGCCTCACAACCCTAACCATTCGGCTAGGGTTCCGTTCAATCGACGTGGAACGGCCCGAGCGGCAACGCGACCTCGTTGTAAAGACAGGCGAAATACGGCGCTTTGTAGAGGTATCGGAGCTTCACCGGATCGCGACGTTTAGGGGTACTCGATCGTCCGTCCGCCGCGGGCGCGGAGACGAAAGCGCACCTTCCAGTTCGGCGGCAGTTTGCACGGAAGAACCGTCACTTCGCCGCCGCGGAAGAAGTCCGCGCTCGGCTCGGCGGGATGGCTTTGGAGAAGGAGCTCCTGAATGCCGGTCATCGTGACACCCGAGCCGTCCAGATACGGCGCCTCTTCGACCTGCGCGCCCTTGTAGAGCTTCAGGGACGGCGACTTGCCCCCGCCGTACGGCCACTTCTGGGTCGCTTCGGCGTGATTCCACACCTTTTTCCAGGCGTCGTCGAGTCTGAGACGCGCCGCCACCACCGAGGTCTGTGGCCAGCCGTACTCATGGCAATCCGCGTCGAACGTTTCGGCGGCCGTCGCGACCGCCCGACGGTACATGTCGCCGGTTTCACACATCGCGAACGGCATGACCAGATACGTCTCGTTGTTCGCGTCCGCCTTCTTGGCGACGCCGGGCGCGAGCCGACAGGCGGTGAAGATGCGGTCGCCCGGGATCACGGACGCGGTGATGAGGCGGTTGGTCGCGCAGTTCTCCACCTTTTCGGCGGTCGGAAACGGCGCGAGATTCTCAAGGCGCTCCTTCGCCGCAGCGATCAAGTTCGCGGGAAAGCCGAATTCCGCGCCATGCGCGACGGTCTGAAAGAAGGCGAATTTCGCCGCGGCGAGATCGACGATCGAATCGTCGACCTTCCACCACGATTCGTTCACGTTGGTGTTGTGAAGATGCCATTTGCCGTCCACTTCCTTCTCGAGCAGCACGACGTACGCCTCGGTGACGCCGCGGAGCCAGCGAGCGATCTTCGGAAGGCACGTCCGGTCGCCGGTGAACCGCACGTAGTCGATAAGCTGCTGCAGATATTCGACGCCGCTCGAATAGACGTGGGTCGTGTAGGCGTTGCCGCGCGCGCGGCGGATGTCCAGACTCTTCGCGCGCTCGGCGGCGGTCGGCTCACGGTAGGGACGCGTCACGTCCGGCGGCGGCGGATTCGTCTTGCTGAAATACGGATTCTCCTCGAGCTTCATCGTTTCTTCCACGACAACCGCCCCGGTGCCCGCCATTTCCGGGAACCACTTCGGCGTGTGAAGGAGGATGTTGCCGAAAGCGTCGTCATAGTAGTCGAGAATCGCCTTGGCGAACTCGGGATGTCCCGCGACGCACATCGGCCAGATCATCTCGCGGGTGTTGTTCCACCAGAGGTTCTTGCCCCAGTGCCTGCGGTCGCCCTGGACGAGACCCGCGCCGCCGTTGAACTTGGGCGGGACGGGTCCGTACCCGACGGAGGCGTAGCCGTACATGTTGATCCACCACCAGCGCGTAAGTTTTTCCGCTTTCACGTCCCCTTCCAGGATGACGTAGCCTTTCTCCCAGAAATCCGCCCACCCTTTCACAAGCACCGCACGCCGAGACTCCCGCGTCGTCTTCAAGACCGCCGCACGGGAGGTCTCCCCGCAGGAAATGAGGATCGAGCCGTCCTTCACATCCGCGAACACCTTGTACGCGTCGACAAGACCCTTCCCCGTACGCCAGATCGAATAGCAGGGCTTCGCCGGAATGCGGTCCGTGCGCGTGTCGTCGACGTCGCAGACGAGCGCGCCGGAAGCACGGTCGCCGTAAAGCGTGCAGTCAATCCGTCCCGTCTTCGTACCGATCGCAACCGTGACAAGGCCGTTCTTCGGATCAAGCGTCTGCTTAAACGAGGTGAACCCGTTTGTGGAAAGTCCCTCGAACGCGATGGTGACGTGTCCCGGCGAAAGAAGTTCTCCCTCGGCGAAGTAATCGGTTTTCGAAAGATGCAGCTCGAGCGCGTTTGTGACGACGCTCACCATCGCCGAGAAATCTCCGGCGCCGACCGGCATCACGTATTCATCGCCCGAATTCCACCGGTCAAACGAAACCGTGACATCCGTCTCCGCGGACGCGGTGAAGACCGCGGACGCGGCGATGAGCGCGGACGCGGCGATGAGCGCGGCGCTTATTCCAAGACGTCGCAGGTGAAATCCTTGCCCCTGAAGATCCATTTCCCGTTCTCCTTTTTCAGATTGCCGAAGCGGGATTTGAGCTCGCCGAATTCCGGCGGCACAATCACCTCGCTCTCATGCTCTTTTCCAAGCCCGCAGACGATCACGATGCGCTTGCCCGCGCCATCCGAAAGCGCCGTGGCGTGAACCGGGGCCTTCGTGTCGACGGCCGCGACGGGATCGCGCTTCTCGCCGCTCATGATGAACGGCTCAAGCGCGCGCATGACCTTGGCGATCTCGCACATGCTCTTCCAGCGGCTCTCGCGCCATTCGGGAACGGGACACTCGATGAGATCGAAATAGGCGTAGAAAAGGAATCCCGTGACGCCATCCGCCGCCATGCAGAGCGCGACCGAAAGCATCTCGTGCTCGGTCGGTTCGCGTCCCGACGCGCGGTAGATTTCGGAATCCTTGCGTCCCTTGACCATCCGCGCCCAGTTGTAGCACTGGGGCGCGTACCAGATCGCCGCCGGGGCGCAGCCCGCGACCTCCTTCACGCGCGCATGCGTGCCGGCGAGGGTAGACGCGCCCTTCGTGATCGGATAGTCGTCGCCGCCCGCGATATCCGCCGCCGGAAGGTACGGCGCGGTACGGTTGATGTTACAGATGTTGACCATGCAGCCCGGCGCGACTTCGTTCAGCATCCGCCGCATGCGGCTCAAGGGACCGACCGCGTTCTCCGGACCCTCGTCCATCGTGTAGAAGCCGATGATCGAGGGATACGCCGTGAGTTCCTTCGCGGCCTTGCGGAGCTGTTCCATTTTCGCGTCGATCGTCTTGAAGTCACCCTCCTTGAAGTCGTCGGCGATCATGTAGATGCCGTATTTCTCGCACAGCGCGTAGAACGCGTCCCGGCGCGCGCCCTTGAGCGAATAGCTCTGGTAGTCCATGATCGTGTCGAAGCCGGCCTCGTGCAGGCGCTTGAGGTGACGTTCGACGTCCTTAAGGTCATGTTTATCGGCGTCGGCTAGCCCCGTATAGAAGCCGAGCGGCATGAACGGCTTGCCGTCCTTGAGGACGACGCCGTCCTCTCGCACGAAGAGCCGGCGGTTGCGCTCGGGCGTCCGGACCGTCAGCTTGATCGTGCGGCTGCCGCGGTTGAGGCGATGCGTCCGGTCGTAAAGCGTGACCTCGAGCCGTGCAGGCCCCTCATAGCCGAGTTTGCCAAAGTCGGCGGTGAAGTTCCCGTTCGCATCGGGTTCGCACGCGGCCTCGCCGAAAAGACATCCGTCCGCGGTCACGAGCCGGCATCCGTAGACGGCCTTCGAGTCCTTCTCGAGATAAGGGCCCGAGAACGAGGAATTGAGACGCACGCGCCCCTCGTCCGCATGCACGAGGTTGTGCACCGGCCACGTGTTGCTGAGATACCAAACCGGCACGTCGAGCCGGATGCCGACGTTGTCGACGTCGACCCACTCGTTCGAATTGCAGTCGCCCCAGATCATGAACGTGTAGTCCATCTTCTCCGGCTCGTGCTTGGCGACGACCGCGGTCTCGAAGTGCTTCCAGCCGTCACCCCGGTCGGTCGCGACACTGTGCCAGGCACCGCATCCGCCGGCGTAGCGGGACGGATTGACGAACATCGCGTCCATCACCGCCTTGCCCCATGACCGGCCCTGGCCGCGGATGTCGGCCGTGAAGACGTAGCGATCACCTTTCTCAAGCCGGGCCTTCAGCTTCAGGTGATAAGTGAAAGGGCCGTTGGAACGGATGCGGAGCCCGCCGTTGCCATTGACGCCGTAGCGCCCGATCTCGGCGATGTCGTTGACGCGGCCGTACTTCGCCGCATCGTCGAAGTTCGGATTCTCGAATGCGTCGAGCTCGACCGACTCCATCGGAACGCTGCGCGCCCAACCGTCGAATTCGGCGAGGACGGATTTCCCCGTAGCGACGATCGCAACCGCGGCGATGAGCGCGACGATGAGCGCGGCGATCACTCCAAGACGTCGCACGTGAAGTCCTTTCCTTTGAACATCCATTTCCCATTTTTCTTTTTCATGTTGCCGAAACGGGGTTTCAAATCGCCGAATTCCGGCGGCACGATCACTTCGCTCTCATGGTCTTTCCCGAGCCCGCAGACGATCACGATGCGCTTGCCCGCGCCATCCGAAAGCGCCGTGGCGCGGACCGGGTCCTTCGTGTCGACGGCCGGGACGGGAACGCGCTTCTCGCCGCTCATGATGAACGGTTCGATCTCCTTCAGGTACCTGCAGATGTTGGTCATCGCGGCGAAGCGGCCCTCGCGCCATTCCTTCACGGGACACTCGATGATGTCGAAATAGGAATAGAACAGGAAGCCCGTGACGCCGTCCGCCGCGTTGCAGAGCGCGACCGAAAGCATCTCATGCTCGGTCGGTTCGCGTCCCGACATGCGGTAGACTTCGGGATCCTTGTACCCCTTGACCATCCGCGCCCAGTTGTACGCCTGCGGCGCCCACCAGATCGCCGCGGGCGCGCAGTTCATCATGTTGGTGACGTACTTGTGGCAGGAGGCGAGGGAGGAAGTCGGCGCCTTCGAAATCGGATAGCCGTCGCCGCCCTGGATATCCGCGATCGGGAGATAGGGCGCGGGACGCATGATGTTGCAGATGTTGACGATGCGGCCGGGCGCGACCTCGTTCATCATCCGGCGCACCTGTTCGAGGCGCGGAATCGCCTCCTCGGGCTGTTCGTCCATCGTGTAGAAGCCGATGACCGCCGGCGACTCGGCGAAATACTTCGTCCGGGCGATCGCCCGCGACGGTTCTTTCTCGTACATCACGCCGGACGGCTCGTCCGCGATGAACCAGATCTTGTACCTCTCGCAGAGCTTGAGGAATTTCCGCCCGAGCTCACCGTCGAGCATGTATCCGGAATAATCCATGATCGTGTCGAACCCGGCTTCATGGAGGCGCTTCAGATGGAACTCGGCGAACGCGAGGTCGGCCTCGGACGTGATCTTGCAGAGCCCCGTGTAAAAGCCGATCGGCATGAAAGGCCTGCCGTCCTTGAGGACGACGCCGTTCTCCGTGACGGTGATGCCCTTTGGATTCACCGGCTTCTTGACGGCGGCGAGTTCGATCATCCGCGACTCGTAGCGGAGGCGGCACTTGCGGTCGTAGACCGTCACGCGCGCCTTCACCGGCCCCTCGTAGCCGAACATGCCCAAGTCGGCGGTGAAGTTGCCGTGCTCATCCGCCGAAGCGGACGCACGCGCGAGGAGCCTGCCGTCGTCACCCTTCAGAAGCTCAACGCCGTAGGCGGGCACGGCACCGTCTTCAAGGTAGGCGCCGAAGAAGAAGGAGTTGAAGCGGATGCGGCCCTCGTCGGAATAGATCTGGTTGCAGATCGGCCAAGTATTGCAGCAATACCAGCTCGGGGACTCTTCGCGGAAGGTGAAATTGTCGAAATCGACGTAGGCCTCGGGCGAATTCGGATCGGCTTTCGCATTCGTTCTCAGCCACAGATAGAGCCAATGGGGGAACTCCTGCGGATCGTTGGCGACGGTGAAGGTCTGCTGGATGCGGTACCAGCCGTCGCCGAGATCCGTCTTGGTCTGCCGGGTGGACATGTCCGCGTGCGGACGCTTGTCGACCTTGCTGTTGCCGACGTCCGAATTGAAGGAGACGAAAATGTCCGTCTTGGGATTCGGATGGACGTCAACGGTGGCAGTATATTTGACGCCATTCCGGAAATTCTTGGGTAGGGCTCCTTTCGGCAGGAACCGCGCATCCTTGTCAGGAAGAAACCAAAAAAGCGGGTTTTGTCCCTTCACATGCACGCGCACGCCCCCGCCACCGTTGATGCCGAAGCGTCCGGTCTCGGCGTAATTGTCGATGAACCCGGTCGCACCGCAGCTCTCGAAGGATCCATTGGCGATGAGTCCCAGCTCTACGGGCGGGTTGACGTCCACCTGCGCGTAGCCAGTGAATTCGTCGGTGTCGAGGAAACCGCAACCGGCAAGCGAGGCCGCGAAGAAAACGGAAACGAGTGTGTTATTCACGTTTGTACTTTACCAAACAACCGCAGGGAAAACCACCTAGCCATCCGGCTAATCAGCCATCCAGAAGCCGGCGCTTGAGCGCAACGGAAACGGCTTCGGAGCGATTGGCGACGTTGAGTTTGCGGAAGACCCCGGAGAGATGGAACTTGACGGAGGCGAGGGAGATGCCGAACTGCCGGGAAATGTCCTTGTTCGTAAGACCTCGCGTGAGCGAATCCACCATCTGCTTCTGCCGCGGAGAAAGCCCGATCGGTGCCGAATCCTTCAATGCGGTCTCGATTTCCGGAGCGACAACCCGCTTTCCGGACATGACATCGCGGATCGCCTTTACGAGCGCGTCGGCGGACATCGTCTTGGTTATCGCGCCGGCGGCGCCGTTCCCGAAGACCTCATTCAATTCCGCCGCAGAGCCGAAGGATGTGAGCACGAGCACTTTGGTCTCGGGACGCGCCTTCAGGATTTCGGCAGTCGCCTCCGTGCCGCCCATCCCCGGCATCATCAGGTCCATGAGCACCAGATCCGGTGAAAGCGATTTCGCTTTCTTGACGGCGGACGTTCCGTCGACGGCCTCGCCAACGACCTCGAAATCCTTCTCGAACCCGATGATCGTGGCGAGCCCGTCCCGGACCATCGCGTGGTCGTCGGCGATCAGAATGCGTATCGGTTTGGACATCTTCAGTTCCCCTTTTCCGGTTTAAGCCCGGACATGACGACGGCCGCACCCTTTCCTGTGACGGAAGTGACCTTGAGCGTACCGCCAAGACGGTGCACCCGCTCCTCGACGCCCTGGAGCCCGAAATGTCCCTGCAACGGTCCGGGACGCTTCTCCGGGTCGAACCCGACGCCGTCATCGGAAACGGAAACGCGAAGACCGTCCGCCTCGAAAGCACCGGATATGGTGACGTGCTTCGACTTTCCGTGTCGCACCGCGTTAACGACGAGTTCACGCACCGCGCACAGGATGGCATGAATCGAATTGTCGGAAAAACCGCGGCAGGAAGCGCCGCAGTCGATTCCCACTTTCACGCTCCCGAGGTGCGGAGCAATGGTGCGCTCGATCGCCGTTCCGAGATTCCCCTCCTCAAAGGCCCGGCTACGAAGATCCCAGAGACAGTCGCGAAGATTCTCGCGGCAGTTCCGCATCTTATCCTGCGCAGTCTTGACGTGCGTCATCAGCGACTGCGGATCGCGTTCGGCCGCAAGCCTGATCGCATCTATCTGCAAGGCGACGCCGGTGAGATTCTGCGAAAACGTGTCGTGGAGGTCAACCGCAAGACGCATCCGCTCCTCGGACTTCAGTTCGGCACCCGCGTGCGCGACCTCCTCCCTGGCAAGCTGCCGCCAACGGCGTTCAACCATCCGGTTGAGAATCCGGATCCAGACCGCAAAGGCAACGAGAACAAGCAGCAGTGAGCAGATCACCAGCAGAAGCCGAGCGGGCGTCCACCACGGAGGCCTTTTGAGGACAACGAGGTCTTCCGGCGCGCGGGGAACGACGAAAAGCCCGCGGACGGACGGAAACATGCTGTCCGGACGCCAGTCGTCGGCATCTAATATGCACAAACCCGTAATCTCCAGCGTACAACCTACGTCAATTCCGTCAAGGGCATTTGGCATCGCGCTCGCGTCAACCGGCACGATGCGACCATCGCATTCAAACTGAAGCCGTCCGTCGTCGGTACGACTTCGCACGACGCCCTTCAGCTTCACCGTCCGGCCGTAATGCGAAGCGTCAACCCGCGACCTGCCCTTTTCATCCGCCAGCAGCTCCGCACCCGAGATTGCAACCGGCTTATCCGGTTCTGCGGACACGTTCTCCTCACGCCGCCAGACAGCAGACGAGAGCTTGACGAGAAACATGTCCGTACCCGGATAGCCGACAACGCTAGCACACTCCCCGTAACGCGGCGGTTCGACCCCGCGGGCAAGGATTCCCATCACCTTCACTCCGCGTGAGGTCTCGACCAGAAAGTGATCGCCCTGCCACACGGCCACGACACGTCCGGTAACGCGCCGTCTCGCCAATCCAACCAACACCGCTGGACTCACATGATGGGGCTCCCCAAGCGGTTCGACGTCGAAGACATCCGCAGGGCCTCGCTTGAGCACGCGGATGTCGCCGATGGAGTTCACGCTTAGCATCGTGCCGGTGAATATCCTCCATCCCGTCGAGGCCGGAATGCACAATCCGATTATCCGCACCTCGGAGTCCGGCATTTTTCTCAAAACATCGAACTCGCCCTTGCGATTGGAAACCGAAGCGAGAAGACGGTATCCGCCGCCGCAGACGGTCAACCGGCAGCAATTGGGATCAATGTCGTCGACCTGCACATCAGTGACCACGCCCCTGACATTGACCCTGTCAAGGTCGAACTTGCCGCGGACCACGTCCTCGACGGTCGCGTCCGCCGGTCCCGGAACCGCTTTTCGTCCGACAAATTCGACACTGTCGGCAAATAGGCTACGGCGGCGCGTCCCCTCGATGTAGGCGTTGCCGACGACTCTGATGACGCTTCCCGTCGCAGGAATTTCAAGGTGATAGAAGAAAACATTCCGGTTCGTTCCGTCGTCTACGACGAACATGGCGCCGCTCGCACCGGTCACCGTCCCGCACACCTCGAAATGCCGACTGGAAGCGTAGTCCTCGTCGGTGAACGCGTTCACTTCCGCCACCGTCCGCGCCGGTTCCGCGCCGAATGCCCGGCAGAGCGTCAAGGCGACAGCAACGGCAATCGGCATTACAATGCTTCTGTTCACGTCTTCCATTTTCCTTGATGAGGTTTGTTGGCATATTTTACCAAAAAGCCGACAACACGCCACCCTGACCGTAAGGATAGGCGTGTTCGTCACGCCCCGGCAATCCTTGAACAAGCCCGCCGGCTTTGCTACGCTCCGAAATACCGGCTTGCTGCTGACAATGTCCGCGCGGGGAGCCGGCATGGATGGAGACCGATGGCGATTCATGTGATAGTTGTGGAAGACGACAGCCGGTTACGGTCGGGGCTCGTGGAAATCATCAACAGCGACCCCGGGTGCGCGTGTGTCGGCTCCTTCGGTTCGGGCGAGGACGCGCTGGCCAGGGCGCCGGCGTTAAAGCCGCAAGTCGCGGTGATGGACATCAACCTGCCGGGCATGGACGGCATCGAGTGCGTGCGGCAGCTCTCCGGACGGCTGCCCGCCCTGCAGATCGTCATGCTGACGGTGTACCAGGACACCAACAACCTCTTCCGCGCGCTCGCGGCCGGCGCCCACGGTTATCTGGTGAAGCCCGCGCGGGCGCGGGACCTGCTGGCCGCGATCCGCGACATCCACCGCGGCGGCGCGCCCATGACCAGCGCGCTGGCCCGCAAAGTCGTGGACGCCTTCCGCGGCCAGGCGCCCCTCGCGCGCCCGCCGGCCAACGCGGCTCAGCCCTCCTTCAGCGATTCGGACGAATTGGCCGCGCGCGAAAAAGAGGTTCTGGACCTTTTGGCGCAGGGCTTCTCCTACAAGGAGATCGCCGACAAGCTGAATGTGGCGTTCGCGACCGTGCACACCTATGTGCTGCGGATTTACAAGAAACTCCATGTGCGTTCCAAGAATGCCGCCGTGGCGCGGTGGCTCGGATACCAGCCGGGCGAGTGAAAGGGCGGATACGATGAAACCGGTTGCCTCTATCGGACGGCGCGAGTTTATGCGCCTGGCCCACGCGGGAATGGCGGCGCTGCCTTTCGCGGCGCGGCGCGCGGACGGGCAAGAGTCTTTGCAGTCCGCCGCGCAGGAACCGCGCCACACGTATGGCCGGAAGGTCAAGCTCGGCCTGATCGGCTGCGGCGGAAGAGGCTCGTGGATCTGCAACCTGTTCGCGTCGAACGGCGGGTTCTCCTTTACGGCCGTTGCGGATTATTTCCCGGAGCGGGCCTCGCGGGTCGGCGCTCAACTGGGTGTGCCGGAGGCACACTGTTTCTCCGGTCTGGAGGGGTACCGGCGGCTGATGGCCTCCGGCGTCGAGGCGGTTGTGCTGCAGACGCCCCCCTATTTCTTTCCGCTTCACGCCGCGGCGGCGCTGGACGCCGGGCTACATGTCTATATGGCCAAGCCGGTGGCGGTCGACATCCCGGGCACCGTCGCGATCCGGCGCCTCGCGGCACGCGCGACGGAACAGAAGCGCGTTTTTCAGGCCGATTATCAATTGCCGCGCGACCCGGTGAACCAAGAGGTGGCCAACCGGATCCGCGCGGGCGCCCTCGGCAAGCTCCAAACCGTCTTCTCCTCCGGGTGGGCGGGCGGCAACGGGTACCAGGACCCGCCCCGCGAGAAGAGCGCCGAAAACCGGCTGAAGGATCTGGTCTGGTGCAACGACGTGGCGCTGGGCGGCGACTATATTGTGCATTACGACGTCCACATCATCGACGCGGTCGTCTGGGCGCTGGGCAAAGTGCCGGTGTCGGCGATGGGCGCATCGGCCGCGTTCCGGCCTTCGGTTCACGGCGACGCGCGCGACTCCAGCACCGTGGTTTACCTGTTCGACGACGGCACGGCCTGGTGCCACCAGGGGATTCTCGGGGCGTACCACGACTGGCTGAAAGCCGGGCGCCTGACCGCCTCG
>Ga0116170_10004524_pt1 | contig 12686 bp, 8 predicted proteins | sample AD_JPNHW1_MetaG_FD_89797 | JGI IMG/M metagenome (GOLD analysis project Ga0116170, IMG submission 89797) | Active sludge microbial communities of municipal wastewater-treating anaerobic digesters from Japan - AD_JPNHW1_MetaG | ecosystem: Engineered > Bioreactor > Anaerobic > Digestate | place... | reverse complement strand
TTTCAATTCCTGCACCGTCAGGTTCCCAAGCCGGAGAAGCGATGTACAGCTGTTGCTGATCAAAAGCAACCAGGAAGCCCGGTTCGATTTCGACGATGTGACACGCTGGTACAAGAAAATGATTATTGAAGAATACGGTCACCAAAACCAGTATGCCGGGTTAAAGGACAAATTCACCTTCCCCAAAGGAAGCTTCAACAACTTCGCGGAATACTCCAGTGTCCAGAACGATTTTCCCAACTTCTACGGGATTAACGAAAATGGCGTCCCCGATTTCTTCGATGAACAACGAAAAGCCCAGGCCAAACAACTGAAAGCCTATCTGCTGGGGTTCGACATGACGCTGGCCAACTCGATGCAGGAGCTGGGTTCGCTGAACCAGTTACTGAATATTGATGCCCCCCTGCCCCACGCAGACTTCCCTGACCTCTCGAAAACAGTTTCTCATTGGGACGAACTAATCGACCACCAGAAACTCTATTCGGAGCAAAAGAGTGTGGTTGACTATCAGCTTGAAGCCCGGAATGCGCTCTTCGACCTGCTTGACTCGTTCTATGGCGAAAAAAGTGCCCTGCCCTTTTCCGACGAATTCGACATCTACCAAAGCACCATTGCCACTACGGTCGACAAAATCAACCACCGGGCGCTCTTTATCCGCAACGAGCCATCCCTGATTCCCCAACGCTCCTGTGCCATCGACCTAACCACCGACGATCCCGACAATTTGCCCGGGCTGAAAAAATGGTTTTCACTGGTCATGGGGTTACCAGCCGCTTGCGAAATGCCGGTAACCAATGTTTTCTCCCGGTTCTCGCTCCGGCTACTGAGCGACAAGGAGTTCTACGACGACCTCAAGGGACTGCTCAACATCGACTTTGTGATCAACGACCTCGACGATAACTTCAAAAACGAAGAGGTTTTCGACGTTCCCAACGAACCGGTTCCCGATCCGATTGAGAACTACAACCAATTCAAGAATAAAATTTACCTGCTCAACCACAACATTGTTTTTGAGAGCTTTCTGCGAAACGGTATTCATCTGGCAAACTATAAGATCGTACAGCACGGTAAAGGGCTTTTCCTGCTGGCATACCATTCCGAAGAACAAGCCGAATGGATCGGTCTGGGGCGTTTCGACAGAAAAGAGGAAGCGGTTGAGGCAGCCAATCAGCTGAAAGAGCTGCTTATTTACCTGAACCGTTACAGCGAAAACCTCTATCTGGTAGAGCACCTGCTGTTATTCAATAAAAAAGCCGAAAGCGGTTATACAATCCATATTTCCGACGACGGAAAACCAGTTTTCAACCTGCTAAAGCCTGTTTCGCGCAGTGAGGTGTACCAGCTTAGCAACAATTTGGGCGATGTGATTGATATGGAACGGTCTTCTATTCACCGCTCCATCGACGGACGTTTTGTCATCCAGTTCAAAGCCATCAACGGGAACATCGTGCGCGCCTCCAAAGTCTTTGGCACCGAAAAAGAAGCCGCAGACTTTCTTCTTGCCAATAAGAACGAGAACATCCTGCTTCGAACCGAAAAATTTGGTATCAGGCAAACGGAAAACGATGATTATGTAATCCTTTCAGAGTATGGTGAAGGGAATGCGGTTTATTGCCAGCAAACCTTTGCCACCGAAGAAGAAGCATCCGATTTCTTTCAGCACAAACTAAAGGAACAACTTTTTAACGTCGAGTTTTTCTACCAGCTAACCGACAACCTGTTGCTTCCTGCCGACTTCATGGATTTTGGGATGACCGTGGTACTTCCCAGCTGGTCGGCGCGCTTTCACAACACGAAATTTCAGGGCTGGTGCGAAGAACTGATTGAAGAGCGCTGCCCCGCCCATGTAAAACTTCATTTTCTGTGGCTGACAGCCCCCGCCATCAGGCAGTTCGAGAAACTCTATTTTGCCTGGAGATCGGCACTGGCCACAGGCATTACCCTCTACGAAAAGTCGGTTGACCTTGCATCTTTTCTGAACAACCATCTGCATCGGAAACATGGGAAAAACAATTAACATACAAAAGGTGAAATTTGAATTCGCCATGGAAAACGAAGAGTCGGCTTTCGACCTCTACTCCGGTTGGGATTCGTTTTACCACTCCCTGTTCGTAAAGGTAGTCGAAAAGGTATTGTCGGCTACGACCAGAACGAGGTACACCTTTACATCGAAACGCTGGAACTCAATCTGGGCGAAATCCCCAGGGACGAATTCTACGAAAAGTTCCCGGTTCTGCTCGAAGAGAAACTCGAAGAGCTGATGCAGAAGCTCTCCATTCAGGGAAACAGCGAAGAGATGAAGAAAACAGCCAAACATGTTCTGTTTTTCGAAGCTTTTACCTATTACCTGATTCATGGATTCTATCCCTGGCCGGGGAACAACACGTCCGACGATTTCAAAACCCTTTTCCCCAAGATTATAAAAGAATATCCCAACGAATTCCGCGATTTCCTTTTCCTTTACGGGCACTACACCTCGTTGCGCCGCCGGCTGGTGCTGCAACTGGAGGACGAAGACCTTGAAGAGCTGGTCTTGCTGATTAACCACGCAGAAAGCCCGTTTATCATCTCTTACTTCAGACTGCTCATCGACGAAAAGACCCTCCGGAAAACCGGCACCGACAGGGCAAAAGAACACCGCGATGCCTGCTGGGAAGTAATACTGGCGTATCTGCTAACCCTGCGGGGAAGCTATTTCAACCGGAAGGAATTCGTGAACCAGACCATCGCAGAACTGGCAGCACACTACAACATCAGCTATACCGATCTTTTGCGGTTTCTCACCACAACCGCCGAAGATTTCCTGCGCGAAAGCTATTTCCATTCCGAGCTAAAAAGAATTTTGCTTGCCTTGAACAACGAATCGCCTGAAAGAGAGAAAAATGAAGATGACAAACAAGCCCGGTGGTTCGAAAAACTGAAAGAATGCCTCATCCAAAACAGGCTACCGTCAGATTTTGACCTCGAAGAGTTTGCCCGTTGGCTAACCAATGAACCATTCAGGCAAAAACTCCTTGCCACCTTCACTTTTGACCAACTGGCACAGTTGACCGGGTTGATTTCAGAAGAAAGCCATGCAGGGGCACAAACCTCCGAAGCACTCTTTTCAGAACTGCTCGAAACCAGCATCCGGAAGGGTGCTCAACTTCAGGCTGCGTTTATCGAAGGCGTGCAGAAAGAATACATCACCCCGGCCATTTACCTGGATGAGATTAAAAGAGAGTTGCGCCAACCGTTGTTCCGCAGGGTTTTGATCTCGAAATTGAACGAAACAGCCATCCACCAATTGGTTAAAATATTGGCTCCGGCCGAGAGCATCTTCATCATTGAGTATGCCCGGAGCCTCGACGAACAGAAAGAAAAAAACCTTTTCGAAGGAAAAGCAGGTGGCGAATTTCAACAGCTAAAGTGGGAATTTATTTTTGCAGTAATGGTTGAAGATGCCGACATGTCGTTTAACCGGAAGTCGTTTGTCCTCTCGGTTATCACCATGTTGGCATCTCATTACAACCTCCGGACTGTCGATCTGCTTTCCTACATCTACCGGGCAACCCTCGATGGGAAGATCCACCTCAAAGCCGAACTGACCGGGATCTTGAAAGACCTTTACTTCGAAACGAAGGCCGAACGGCCCAAACTTCAGGAGGTAAATTGGTTCGATAAGGTTACCAAAGAAGCATTCTACGCTTCGCTGCTGAAAGATTTCATCCAGACGGGCGTGGCTGTCAACAAGCCGTTTGCCGATAAGCTTTTCGATGTGCTGGGTTACCTAGAAGCCTATCGTCCCGATCTGCTCCTCACGGTCATCGAATCGCTGAAAGATGGCTTTGTGCTCACTGACACCAGTTCAATCGTACACCACAAAGAGTTTTACCGGAGACTCATCCGGTTCACTGTCGAATCGTACCAGATCAGCCTCCCTGGAGGGAAACAGGTGCAAAACCTCTTCCGCAACATTGACGAAGACCGTTTCCAGGGTGTTCCGGTAACAACTTTCAAAACCCTGCTGCTGGCACTGCTCCGCAACGATACCGCCCTCTACGAAAAAGCATGGGAAGTACTGACCGAAAAGATCAGCCCCGCCAGCCTTTATCACTTCAACAACCTGACGATAATCCCCGACGAAGTGCTGCTTCGGATAATCGCTCTGTCGGACAAAGAGGAGGTGCAATGGCTGATCGCTTCCGAACCGAAACCGTTTATCGAACGGGTATTCTCATCCACCAGCCTGTTGTCTGCAGTAACCGAATGTTACCGGATCCATCCGGCAATCGCCCCGGCCCTCGAAAAAGCATTGCAAAACATCTCACTGGTTTATCTGTTCGAAAAGCTGTACCGGCTCTACCCATCGCAAGGTGAACTGCTGAAGATCTTTTTCCGGCTCCTCGCCACGGTACGCCTGAAACGCGATGGCACAGGCTATGGACGGGTTGTGTTCGAAATCCTCACCTCGCTGGTCAGCAACAGCGACAACTTCCCGGAAACGCTCATCCATTACCTGCTAAAAAACGGGACCAACAACCACCCGGACGAAACCACGGAGGCTCTTCTGGCTCAGACGGTCAAATTCGCAGCAACCGGTTCTTCACTGGAAAAAAACATTGGAGAGCTGATTTGGGGAAAGAAGAATAAGGAAGAATCGTCACTGCCCGAAAACGAGGAAGAGCAACAGACACCAACAGATGCAGCCACACTATCGTTGGTCGAAAAAGCATTCTCATCGGCTGAATCCCTTGCAGCTGCAATCGAATATGATCGGCAGAACCCGGCTGCCATAGCATTTGAAAAAGCACTGCAACATGTTGCCCCAACATATCTTATCGAAAAACTGTGTCGGCTCTTCCCCGCCGAAGAGAAAGCACTGAAAATATTCTTCGGTTTGCTGGTGCCTCTACACCCCGATGAAGAAGGTAGCCGCTATGGTCACTTCATCTTCGAAATGCTCACCGCCCTGGTAAAAGGCCAACCAACGTTTTTTGAAACAGCGATCGGAAAACTGCTGAAAAGCGGGCTTACGGCCAGTGAACAGAACATTGCCATTGCTTACTTAGCACAAACAGCCCGAGAGTTACCTGCGGGATCTCCACTAAAAAAGAGTATCGAAACGATGATCAGCCTCAGGGAATACCCGGAAGACACCGAAGAGATTCATACCGAAGAGAAGAACCTGATTGGCTGGATGGTAATGCACCTGGGCGATGGAAACGAAACTTCGGAGATAATACGGTCATCCGTCTCATTATCCAACCCGGTTCTCTTTCCGGCTTTCGAAAAGCTGATAACCGAACAGCCCGAGCTGATCGGACAACTGATTTCGACCGGGAAGATATCGAAGCACAAAGCGACCGGGTGGATCAAATCCGCACCCCTCTCGTTACAGCTCCGGTGGCTGCAAACCATCACCCCTCCCTACCAGCGAATGGTAATCGACGAAGCGTTCATCCTTATTGGCTGGCTGCAAACAGCCCTTGCCATGGTTCCCGGCACCTCGCTGCCCTGGAATAAAGTGACCGCACTGTTGCTCGACTTCTCGTCGGGAAGGTTACAGTACATCGACCGAGACGAACTTTTCAGCCGCATCCTGTCGCTTTGCCTCAAGGGGGTTGAACCTGGCGAAAAGGACAAAATAACCATCAGCATAAGGTCGAAAGCAATCAACCACGGGCAACTCTGGGAGAAGCGCATCGAAACAATACTGCATAAAATGAATACCAAAGAGGAAACCCCTGCCGGAGCACCATCCGGCAAACCGGTTGAGTCGCCCCGCAACAAAGCCGACGAAGAACCCAGAACGCTGGAAGAAATTTACATCAACAATGCGGGGCTGGTGCTCTGTTCGCCATTTCTGCCCCAGCTTTTCACTATGCTGGGACTGATGCAGGAAGGGGCTTTCATCGACCGGAGTTCAAACGAAAGGGCCGTCTTGCTGCTTCAATATCTGATTTACCACCACACGATTTTTCCCGAGCACCAGATGATCCTCAACAAACTGCTGTGTGGACTGGTTACCGGAACCCCCATCGACTGCCACATCGAAGTAACCGAAAAAGAGAAAACCACCATGGAACAGATGCTCACCGGCATCATCGGCCATTGGAACCGACTGGGTCAAACGTCGGTCGAGGGGCTGACCGAGACCTTTCTGCGCCGTGAAGGAAAGCTGGAGCAGAAAGAAGACGCATGGCATCTGACCGTTGAGCAAAAGAGCTTCGACATGCTGCTCGACGGCCTTCCGTGGAGCTACACCCCCATTAAACACCCCTGGATGACCAAAGCAATACATGTAAAATGGAGATAAAAACAAGAAATACAGAACAATTATAAAATACTCAACGATGGAAAAAGCATTCATATCACACGGGAGCCGCGTTCGCACTCCGGAGCGGAGAGGCGGCGGCACGGCCGGCATCACCGACCTGAGGCCGGCAACAGCGATGCAACAAAAGCTGGCCGATTCCATTCAATGCAAGCCCAATGACGAAGAGTTAAAGCAAGGTAAGTTCATTCAACGGGCAACCCCTGAAGAGGAAGAACTGAAACAGGGCAAATTCATCCAACGAGCCACACCCGAAGAGGAAGAACTGAAGCAGGGTAAGTTTATTCAGCGGGCAGCCAGCGAGGAAGAGGAGCTGCAAGGGAAGTTTATTACACAACGGGCGCCCAACAAAACGGGTATGCCCGACAACCTGAAGTCAGGGGTTGAGCAGCTCTCGGGCCTCGACATGAGCGATGTGCGGGTGCATTACAACTCCTCGAAACCAGCCAATGTACAGGCGTATGCCTACACCCAGGGCTCCGACATCCATGTGGCCCCGGGACAGGAACAGCACCTTGGCCACGAAGCATGGCATGTAGCCCAGCAGAAGCAAGGACGGGTACAGCCCACCACCGAGGTGGCCGGCATGCCCGTAAACGACAACGCCGGTCTGGAACACGAGGCCGATGTTATGGGAGCCAAAGCTTCCAGCCTCTAAAGGTGTCATCCCAAAGTCCCCTTCAGGGGATTTAGGGGTGTGATTAAAAATAAAACGATGGCTCCGCTCACCCTTTTATGGGACTGAGGAGCCGGAGGCGTGAAAGAAACATAAGAAAAGGAAGCAATGTATGCACCAGTAAACAAATCAAAAGAGAATAGTTTTCCGACGACCAGGCAGGAAAGCCGGGCGGTGGCGAATTCGGTTGGACAGAAGAAGAGTGATGTGAAGCAATATTCTGGTTTTAAAGATAACCGTTCTGAGGTTGTTTCACAGAGAAATCTTCATACGCTTCTTAACAGCAATCTTATCCAGAGGAAGACTGTCATTGAGAATTATGGGCAGACATGTACTTATGGTTCTGTATTCAATCCACAAAATGTGGTTGTTGGACATACCATGAATGCATGGCTCGATCCTGACAACCCTATTAGGGGACAAAGTGCCAATGTGAACACTTCTCAGGATAACCTTATGGCTTGGATTAAAAATATCTATCCATTAGCGAAAGGTGCAATGTCTGTCAAAGGACATCTTCTTAACGACAATTTGGGTGGCACAGCGTTGGACAATAATCTTTATCCTATTTCAAAAGGAGCTAATGGAATGCATCTCTCTACTGCTGAAAACTATGTAAAGAATGCTGTCTGGAAGGATAAAAAAGCTGTAAAGTACTCGGTTGAAGTCAATGGTTCGACTGACTATACTGGAGCTAACGATACTAATGCATTGGCAACCTTCCAAACATCGGTCAGTCCATGGAATGACGTCAATAATAAAGAAAAAATAAGTGAACCAATATACACAGCAAATATTGTTTCCAATTTAGGTGTACCAAAGAAAAGAGAAGCCAAAGACAAAAATGATCTTCAACTTCCCAATATTTCTGGTCATGGATTGAAACCTCTTCTATCGCCTGCAAAAGCTGTTGGTAACTTAGATAAGAATGAGAAGGAATACAGGAATTCTCAGCCATTAGGGTTGCGTATCGACACTGCTGAAGGTTATAGTTCATTTACTCCAACTTCAGATGATAAATCAGGAGATGAGATGTTATTGAATAAGGCATTGGCTATGTCTTCTTCTGAGTTTGTTGAAGAATATATAAATGATACCTGTAGGGACATCATTGAAAATGCTATTGATGTAAGTACGGAAATCACTGAAGTTAAGCACAATGTGATTCAATTCGGGATATGGGATGAATTTATTTCTGGATTACCAAAAGGGCTTATTGAAGCTATGGAGGTTAAAGAAGATCAAATTTATAATGCATTATTAATGTTTGTGCAGGAGGAAGCAGGGGACTATTTCGATTAAGAATCGCTGATCGAAACACCTTCAGGCCTTTCGCAACAATTCATTAGAGTTGGGAATATTTGAAATTCTAACAATTATAAAACTTATCAATCATGAAGAATAATTTTGATGCAAAAGAACGGTCGGCACGATGTGATGCCGGCATTTCATGTGATTTTATCGACGGTTGGTACGTGCTGAATTTGAAGGGAACCAATACACAAATTGGTCTTCAGCACGGGCTCATGCTTGCCGAGGAAATTTCGGAGTACATCGAAGAGACCAAAAAGTATGTATTTGTATGTATGGGCATTGGTTACGATTATGCCCGAAGCGATGTTCAGCGATTAATCGACAGCACCCTTTCGGATGAAATCCGCGAAGAAATGACCGCCATAGCCATGGGCGTGAACAAGATACTCTCAACGAATTACGATGTTTGGGACATTGCCATCCTCAACTGGCTCGAAGGCTGGAGTGGCTATGCTTTTAACAGCAGCGCTGCTTACACCTACTATTCAAAAGCGAACCATACGACCATTGATGCTCCGGTAAAAGTACGGCGCGACCATTGCTCGGCATTTGTTGCAACCGGAAAGTACACCACCGATGGCAAACCCGTGATGTTTCACAATACGTTCACCGTGTTTGAAACGTGTGGTTATGCAAATGTAATAACAACCATCACGCCCGACGATGGACATAAATTCACCATGCAAACCCAAATCGGATACGTGCATTCCATGGCCGACTTCTACATTGTTCAGGTCGGAGATGGCGAGAACGACCGTGTGGCCATAACCGAAACAACCATTGGCGGGTTTAATCAATATAACTCGAAAGGAATACCGGAATTCGACCGCATAAGCCGTGCGGTACAGCATTTCACTTCCATAAATAGCGAAAACGATGCAACCTCATTTGTGAACATCATGCGCACAGGCGAAAGTGGCGATTATGCCAACACCTGGATGCTTGCCGATTACCGTGATAATTCCATTTGGGAATTTGAAGAGGGATTGGCATTTTTTAATGTAACCTGCAAACTGGCCACCGACGACAAACCCTATTTCTTTGGAGCGAATTATCCAAAGTATCCGCCCATTAAGAATCTGGAATGCTCTAACGATGGGGGCGAAGATATCCGCCGGCACCAGGGCGCACGACGGGTTCATCTGCCCCGGTTGATTGAAAAACAGGGTATTTCCGGGAAGATTAATCTTGAAACCGGACGTGAAATCATCGCTGATCACTACGATACTTACAACGATTGTGAAACAGAAGGGAACAGCCGTACCGTTTGTTCGCACTACAACCTCGACAAACGGGAATACATGTCCGATCCATCACGTCCCAAGCCTTTTCAACCCCGTGGCGCCATCGATGGAATGGGGATTGATGCAACGCTGGCAACGAGTTTGCAGCTCAACGCTCGCTGGGGTAGCAGTTGTGGTACCGCCTGGAATGCGGAAGAGTTTTTAGCCGAACATCCACAGTTTGAAGACTTGAGACCATTTCTGCACGATCGGCCATCATGTCCCTGGACCGTGCTTCCGGTAGTAAGTTAAATGGATTAACAGATGCAACTTTTAGCCAATTGTTATAGGCCAATCCCGGAAGCCTTCGGGAAGCCTATAACAATTGTGAATGAACAACAAAAGGTTTGAGAGATGTATGCACAAGTAAACAAATCAAAAACGGATGCTTTACCATCTAAAAAGGGTTTCGGAAAACCTATATTAAAAACATTGCCTGCGAGAATTAACAGGCCACTTATGGGTAAAATAAATGCAAATCAAAATACCAACCAGATGATTCAAAAGATGGCAGACAACAGCCCTCAGGTAAAAGCTCAGGATAAATTGAAGCAAATCATTCAGGGTTCTGACAATACAGAACAATCCATCCAAAGAAAAGCGCTGGGTGTTCTTGGCGGTTACACAGTCGACGACACAAAGTATGCGAACGGTAATTGGGCAACGATAAAGACCCATGTAGCCGGGGAGTGGGATAAGTCAAATACTTCAAAACCGACTGGTGGTCATATCTTGAATGAAATGACTGCAAAATGGGGGCAAGCCTATGCCAATAAGGAGAATAAACGCAATGCTACAACCAACGCATCGGGAGTATATTTTACCGGAGCCATTCCCAATGCAAGGAAGATTGTTGGCGATACCTTCGACTATTTTTTGGTTGATTACTCCGATACCTCAAATAAGAAACAGTCAAAAACCAAAACGAGTTCTTTTTGGCCAACAAGTTGGGATACATCTAACTTGGGAAATGTGTTGGCCGATTCATATAAAACCAACACAAACGATACATATGCCAGCAAAGCAGAAGTATCGTATTGGTTTACATGGGATTCACTTGGGGATGACACTGCTTACCCGCTTGCCCGCTATAAGGAAATGACATAGTAATTCTTATTCCAGGCAAAATTTGCGGAGAATGAATAGTCCTTGAATAAAACAGAATAATACGACATCTCTTGAACAAGGCACTCCCAACAGGAGAAACAGAGCAAACAATTACCTTCTCATTCACCTTTAAAACCATCAACTATGCCATTTATTAAGATTTCAACTCTGCCCAACACGCTCGATAAAGCAACCATCATGAAAAATGTTGAAAATGCGTTGTACACCGCCGTGTTTGAAGGAAAACAACTGATGCCCCCCAATATGGCCACCTGTATGTGGCAAACCATGGATGGTGTGGTACACAAGTTGGAACCACATACGGAGTTCGACCCACAAGCCATTGAAGTACCCGTCTTCGTCGATTTGTATGTCAACACCATCTTCAGCGAGGCAAAACTGAAGACCATAATGGAAATCATTGGCCGGGAACTAAGTGCAGGAACAGGGATCGACCCCAACTATGTGTTTATCCAAACCCACGTAGGCCGGGCCGGGTACATCTTTATTAACGGCGAAGTGTGGAAAGGTTGATACCCGAAACGAATAACCCTCTCTCCTACTCGTTTGCAACGAGGAGGGGTTAACCGCAACTCGTCAACCACAAAGAGAAACCACCCCCAACTTCACACCAATCCTTTAACCAACTCAACAAACCGACCTTCCAAACCATTAAAAAAAGAGAAACCGCCACACACCGAAATCCAAAAAACACGGAGCAACAGCCGGTAGCCGGCCAGCGTTCCTGAGGCCGTTTGCCCACCTCACCGCCCAAGGGCAACGGTGGAAACTGTAAACCACCCTAAAAACGAACCTGTCCCGCACAGGTTAAGTATGCGGGGGCGTACACCCGAAAAGCCTTACGAGTAAGGAAAGAAATATAATGACTGAATTATGGCAAATACAATTCAAGTAACAAAATGCGACAACGAGCTTATCATTCTCGCATTTCAAGAGGGAGTTAGCTATGAGCTATGCAGAATTTTGAGCGGCAACAATTTGCCCGTGTCGGTTAGCATTAGCATTGTTGCAGATACCTATGCCGGAACACAGGTTTTTAATGGCGTTAATAATGCTTTAAATGTAAATACGATTATTAGCTTACCTAAAGGAAAATACAGTCTCCTGTTGGTAGGCATCGATTGGGGAAGTTTACAACAGTTTAATGTTAATGTAAATGGTACTATATACGATTTGGGACCTAGCACTACTGGCGAAGGTACTGTATGGTGTCCTGGTCCTATTGCATTTGCAGTGTAAAACACTAGACGGTTAAACCTGATTGTTTCAACCTTTTTTGCACTTACAATTTCCCTCGTCACAACAGGCTCCCTTGTTTGTTGCGAGGGATTTACAGCATTCCGAACTTACCTGCCAACAAAAATAAACCACCCCCAACCTCACAACAACCTTTAACCAATCCTTTAACCAACTCAACAAACCAACCATCCAAACAACCTAAAAAAAGAGAAACCGCCACACAGCAAAATCCCAAAACACGGAGCAACAGCCGGTAGCCGGCCAGCACTCCTGAGGCCGTTTGCCCACCTCACCACCCAAGGGCAACGGTGGAAACTGTAAACCACCCTAAAAACGAACCGGTCCCGCAAAGGTTAAGTATGCGGGGGCGCACACCCGAAAAGCCTTACGAATAGGGAAATACTTTAATAACAAATCAATTATGACAACTCATGCAGACTTCATAGCAGATATTTATCCTGCCAAAGGAACCATTGGAAACGTAGGAATGCCCGGAGCACCCATCGTCCATTTCGATTTGATCGTTGTACCATCACAGCACAAAGTAACTGGTTACGTTCACATTACCCAGGCTGTTTTACACGGAAACTATAGTGGTGAAGTCACTGGATCCATTTATGCAACCGGAATACCTCCTTTTACCAAAATTGTCGGCTTTTCCGGAATGGTTCATTGCGACGACGACAATTCTCTCGTATTACTTCCATTCCAGGCAAGCATGGCCATCAAC
>Ga0116170_10004521_pt1 | contig 12688 bp, 12 predicted proteins | sample AD_JPNHW1_MetaG_FD_89797 | JGI IMG/M metagenome (GOLD analysis project Ga0116170, IMG submission 89797) | Active sludge microbial communities of municipal wastewater-treating anaerobic digesters from Japan - AD_JPNHW1_MetaG | ecosystem: Engineered > Bioreactor > Anaerobic > Digestate | place... | reverse complement strand
GGCGAATAACGCCCGGTCACCAGGGGGTGTTGACACCCATGTCAGCAACAGGTAGGGCGCGCTCATCGGGCAGACCCTACCTAACCCATAACAAGGAATTACAAATCATGAGTAAAATCACCGTCATCTACCACTCGCTCTACGGTCACACCAAACTTCAGGCGGAGGCCGTTTTACGTGGCGCACAGCGCGTGGAGGGTGTTCAAGCGGAGATCATGACCGCGGAAGAGGCGGCTGGCCGTCTCAATGATCTGGACTCAGCGGATGCCATCATCTTCGGCTGCCCAACCTATATGGGCAGCATGTCCGCGGGAATGAAGACCTTCTTAGAGACCGCCTCCAAGAAGTGGTTCTCGGCGGCATGGAAAGACAAAATCGCAGGAGCGTTCACAAACTCCATGTCCTTTTCGGGCGACAAACTGAACACGCTGATCGGATTGTTCATCAACTCCATGCAGCACGGCATGATTTATGTCGGCTTGGGAATGATGCCTTCCGCCAACAAACCCGGGCAGATGAACTCCGTCACGGGGCCTGGCCCCGAAGCGCAGAACCGCGTCGGCTCGTTCATCGGCCCCATGGCGGCGAGTTTCCAAGTCAAGCCGCCTGACGCGCCTGGGATCGGCGACATCGAAACGGCCGAGGCGTATGGACAGCGGGTTGCCGAAATCACCCTTCAGTTCGTCCGCGGAAGAAACAGCAAAGCGTAATCCGAAAGGACGCCGTCCCTTCGGCACTGCTAGCGCAAATCGCCCACCGACACTTGCCCGCGCCTTTTATCGGGTTGCCGCCGATATGATACGTGAGAATTGTGAGGCGTATGAAAGCGATGAAAGACGGTTTCATCCCTGTGTTTTACGCCTCTGTTGCCGGGGCTCTCCTTGTGATGGAGGCGGATGCCGCAGATGATCCGTTCGCAAACGTTGCGGCCACACCGCAATCCGGCACGAATGTTGCCGCCAGGGCTGAACCGGGCTGGGCCGATAACCTGCTGTTCCGGAAAGAGGTGTACCTGCTGTTTGGTGCGGGACGTGACACTTTTGATGATACTCACGACACGATGTCGCGGCTGTCGGCAGGGTTCGAGTTACAGAAACGTTTTGCCACGGCGACACGCACGTTTGCTTCGTTTGACTATCAGGGGCGTGTCGTCTACCGCGATCATGTGTTGGATACGCCGGCCGACCCGATGGGCCGCGATGCCTCGCCCTGGGAGTATGAAACGCACAACGCGTATATGGACTTTTACAATGTCTTCGGCGAACCCGGGCGTTTCAACGTGCGCGGCGGTTATTTCTACCAGCCTTTCGGCCTCAACCCGCAGACCGACACGCACGGGACGCTTCTGCAGCTTTCGAACGATCAGCTGTTCGGCTCCGAACGCGATTGGCAGACGGTTTTGTACGGCACGTTAACGGAAGATTTGGACTACACGGCCGGCTATCTGTTGGGGGCCGGCCCAGACCACGAAACGGACGGGCAGACCGGGATGGGCGTGGCGCGCGTGGCGCTGAATAACGATTGGCTGTTCAACCGCGGGCTTGAGGGCGGATTGAGCGTGGCGGCAGGCGAGCGCGTGGACGAACACGCGGTGATGCGCAGCCGATCGGTTCATCATGCCGCGCACGGCAACTCCGTGGTGAAAACATGGCGGGCAGGAGCGGATGTGCGAAAACGGATCGACTCTGATGTGGGTCCGTTCTCGCTGATGGCCGAACTAGCCGCGGGCGAGGACGAGGACGACACGGTACTGTCGGGACTGACGCAGGCGGACTGGCTTCATCCGAGCCGCCGCTGGGGTACGGCACTCCAGTACCATCAGTTCTGGCAGGATGTCGCTATGGGGTCGGAGAACTACACCGATGAGCGGGTAACCGGCGTGCTGACCTATTACTTAAGAAATGATGTCGGCAACGCGAATCTGCATTGGATCGCGTTGGCGGTGGAACAGCAGACGCGTCAGACAGACGGGCCCGAAGACACGCTGGCGATGATACAGTATTACCGGTATTGGTGAGAGGCAGGCAGATGAAAGTGATCATTGGATGTTTTGTGATGTTGGCGCTGGCACCGCTGGTGTCGCGTGCGGCGGTCGGGTGTACGCTCAGCAATCCGGCGCGCGATCTCAAATCGATTTTTCCGGAAATGACCTCGTACCGCGAGGACGTGAAGGAACTGCCCAACTATCCGCAGGGACGCGACCTGTACGAGGCGCTTAAGGCACGCGTCGGCGGGGACCTCGACCCGGTCTATGAGGCGTTCGAGACGCCGTACACGCTCTACTCGATCTTCAAGGGCGAGGAGCGGATCGGCTACGTGCACGGCGTCAACGTGCCCGGCCGCGGCGGGGTTATCCAGGTCTTTGTGTCGGCCGATCCCGCGACGGCAGCCATCGGTAAGCTTTTTTTTCAGCGTCTGGAGAGCCCCGGCGGCGCGGCGTTGCGCTCGAAAGAGACTCGCGGACAGTTCACGGGGCTATCGTTGGCGGACTTCTACAAACACGACTATTACGCGGCAGCCGAACCCCGGAACGCCTCCGACAAGGTCGCGCAACTCAAGCCTCCCGCCGCGTTGCCCGAGGCCGCGCGTCCGGACTGGGATGCAACGCTGCGCGGGCTCCGCAAGAACCTGATCCTGCTCGACTTCTTCGCGTTCGACAGGCGCCACGAACCGTTTTACAAACGCGCCGAAGAAGCGCGCCAAAAGAAGGAAATAAAACCATGAAAACAACCCGAAAAATCGCATGTGTCCTGTTCGCTTCAGCCGTCACGGGCGTCCTGATCTCAGGGTGCGGGCGCAAGCCGGAGGCCGGAACACATTTCGGCGAGCCGTTCACACAGGCTCCAACGGTGACCATCGGCCAACTGTTGGACACGCCGGATGTTTTCTCGCACAAGATGGTGCGGGTGAAAGGGGCGATCGAGCGGCAGTGCCCCGTGGCGGGCTGCTGGTTTTTCATCAACGACGGACAGGGCCGTTCCATCAAAGTCGAACTCGGCGACTACCTTGAAAAATTGCCGCAGAACATCGGCAACACCGCGGAAGTCGAGGGCGAATGGATCAAGAAGGGCACGGCGTATGAGTTCATCGGCACACGCGTGTTTTTCACGAAAAAGGGGACGCCATGACGTTTACCGCCTTCGCATGGAAGAATCTGACCCGCCGTCCGGTTCGCACGATGTTGACGGCGGGCGGCGTCGCTCTTGCCGTTGCCGTGGCGGTGAGCCTCGGAGGTTTTAACCTCGGCTATAAACGCGCGATCGCCGGGAGTATCGGGCAACTCGGGTTCCAGGTGATGGTCATGGCCAAGGGCTGCCCTTACGAGGCCGCAACCATGATGCTCAAAGGCGGAACGGGGTTGCTTTATCTTCCGGAGGACGCACACACCAAAATCAAAAACGATCCCGACATCGCGGCCATCACGCCAATCTTCATCGGCATCGCCGAGAAACAGGGCTCGTCGATCAGCGACACGCCTTCGGCCAGTTCGTTCACGATCCTGTCGGGCGTGGACGAGGCGTCGTTCCGCGTGATGAAGCCGTGGCTGGCTTTCAAGAAGGGCCAAGGTTACGAGGGCGGACGCTGGTTCGCGCCTGACTCGACCAATGAGGTGGTCATGGGATTCGAGGCCGCAGAATACGAGCAGCGCAAAGTGGGCGACGTGTTTTATGCGTCGGTCACACCGAACGGCAAGACCGAACCCGAGATGCACACCTTCAAGGTGAGCGGCGTGCTGGAGCGGAGCGGTTCGCAGGACGACGGGACGGTCTTCCTGCCGCTGAAGACGGCGCAGAAGGTGTTCGGCCGCGAGGGACAACTCACCATCATCGGCATCAAGCTGCGCGAGTTCAACGGCATCCGGATGCGCGAGTTCGAAGGCCGCTGGATGGGCATCCCAGAGGTGCAGGTGGTCAGTCTGGAGCAGGTGAAGGGCGCGTTGGTTTCGCTCGTGGGTACGGCGCAGACCATGGTTGCGGCGGTCGCGGTGATCGCTATCATCGTCGCGGTGATCGGGGTCATCAACGCGATTCTGATGAGCGTGTACGAACGCATCGGCGAGATCGGCATCATGAAGGCGGTCGGCGCCGCGCGCAACCAGATTTTCCGGCTGATCTGGACGGAGACCCTGCTGATCTGTTTGGGCGGGGCGGTGGCGGGCTGTCTGCTCGCGGTGGTCACCGCCGGGACGACCGATGCCGCGTTGCGTCATCTGCTGAATATCGGTGTGACGCAAGGGTTGGTCCGCATCACCCCCGGATTACTGGGCACTGCGGTCCTGGGTTCCGTTATTCTCGGCCTGCTGGCGGGCATTTGGCCCGCGCGTCGCGCGGCCGGCCTACATCCGGTCGAAGCCATACGCTCGATTGGCTAAGGAGGTCTTATGGGGGGAAACGTGATTATTTCAGGACGAGGCCTTTGCCGCTATTATCAGCGTGGCAGTGAAACGGTACGCGCGCTCGACGGCGTAGACATCGACATCCGTTCGGGAGAGGCGGTCTGTATTCTCGGCCCTTCCGGTTCGGGGAAAACCACGCTCATCAACCTGCTGTCGGCGCTGGATGCGCCGACGGCAGGGACGCTGGCCATCGACGGACGGCGGGTGGACGGACTGCCCGAGCACGAACTGGTGACTATCCGGCGCGGCACCTTGGGGTATGTATTTCAGGAATTTCACTTGATCCCGACTCTAACGGTCGCCGAGAACGTAGCGTTGCCGCTCTTGTTTCTGGGCAAAAAACCCGCTCAGGAAAGTCTGGCCCGCGTGCTCGATTCGGTGGGTCTGGCCGACCGCTCCAGCCATCTGCCGAAGGAACTCTCGGGAGGGCAGATGCAGCGGGTAGCCATCGGCAGGGCGCTCATTATCCGGCCTCGCGTGCTGATCGCCGACGAACCGACCGGCAACCTCGACCGTCAGACCGGCGACACGATCTTCGACCTGTTTCTCAAAGCCGTCCGCGAAGAGGGTGTCGCGCTTGTGCTGACCACTCATAACCTTGCCCTTGCGGAACGCTGTGACCGTACAGTCACGCTTGAAGACGGAAAGGTTACAGCCGAGACAACCGTGTCTGAAAAAGCGGCCCAGCCCCGATAAGTCCGCGGGGCGGCTTTATTTACCAACCAACCCGCCGATGCCACCTGAAATCAGCAACGACAAGTCGCCCAACACCGTTGGCAACGCCAAGCCTCCGGGGGAAGCCAGATAGCGGGGGCTCCACTCCGGATTGAATTTCTCTTTATAGTGCCGCAAACCTTGGAAGTTGTAGAAATGTTCGCCGTGCCGGAACATGAACCCTCCGACGCGGTTCCAGAGGGGCGCCAGTTCATGCTGCGGCAGTCCCGAGAGCGGCGCCATACCCAAGTTGAACCAGCGGTAGCCCTCCCCGCGGCCGCGCAACATCAGCTGCGCGAAAAGGAAATCCATCAGTCCGGCGGGGGCGTCAGGAAGATGGCGCATCAGATCCACGCTCAACTCCTCGTGCCCGGCCGATTCCCATACGGTGGCAAAGGCTTCGATGCGACCCTGACCGCGCACAATCGCAACAGGGAAACGCCGAACATACGCCTCGTCGAAACGGCCAAGCGAAAAATGTTTTTCACGCGTGTGTTTGCTCTCCAACCAAGCGTCCGAAACGCAGCGCAAGTCGGGAAGCAACATTTCAGTCCGTTCTTTGGGCACCACTTCGAATGTGAAGCCGTCCCGTTCCAGACGGCGCACCACGCGGCGTAGCGAACCATGTCCCACCCCATCGACCGAAAATGACGGCAACGCCACGCGTGCGTCCTCGCCGAGTTTCAACAGGTTCAGTCCCAAGTCCAGATACAGGTTCAGATGGCCGCAGCCGACCTCGTAAAACACGGGGTGCCCGGCGTGCGCATGGCACTCATCGCGAAACCTCCACAACAGTTCCGGCCACTCCCCGGCCGGCCCCGCCGGGTCGCCCATCGCGATCCAACTGCGGTGCTGTATACCATACATAATGAACGCATTCCCGCTTTCGCTAAACAGGAACGACTTGTCCCCCAGCAACGCCAGATTCTCCGAGGTGCCGGCGGACCGGCGGACAATCTCCTCGACCTTGCCGGTGGTTTCCGGTGTCAGAGGTTCCGGCCGAACCGGTGCCGGGCGAAGCAGCCGCCCGAGGGCGAACGCCAGCAGGGCGCACGCCGCGCCGACCAGCGCCCGCAACGAACGGGGAGCCTGCTCGTCGAGAGCGAACCGCCACCAGAGGTCTGACGTGTACTCGACATGCTTATAGGCGAAGAGCGTCAGCCAAACCGTGGTGATCAGCACGGCTCCCACCGAACTGATCCAGCCCGCTGTAAACGTCCCGCTCAACAGCGAGGCCCTGCGGGTAAAAGTGTGCCGGCACGCCACCAGCGCGGCGAGCACGGCCAACAACACCAGCGCCTCTTGATAGACGAACCCCTTCAGCACCGAAAAGCAGGCGCCGGCCGCAAGCAGGATGCCTGTCATCAGATACGCCGCATCGAGTCTCCGCCGTATGCCGCGCGCCAAAAGCAGCAGCCATACACCGATGACGCTACCTGCGAAGTGAGAAAACTCGACCAGCGGAACCGGCAACCGTACCTCCAGATGCCGCGCATGCCAGACAAGATCGGGCGTGGCCCCCGAAAAGAGCAGCGTTGCGCCCGCGATGAAGGTCAGCAGCGCCATGACGGAAGGCACGGCCCCAAACGTCCAATGGCCAACTGCGAAAGCCGCGTCCAAGAGTGCCTGACGTTTGTTGAAAAATTCACGCGCGCCCAGCAGCGACGTCGCCACGCCGAGCGGCGCGAGGTAGTAGATGGCCCGGAAGGCCAGCAGGGACGCCACGACGTCCGGGGCTTTCAGAACAGGCGAGAGCAGGAGCACCATGATCGTTTCAAACACGCCGAGTCCGCCGGGAACCTGGCTCGTGATGCCGGCAACCTGAGCCAGAATGAAAACCGCCATGAAGTGTGACAGCGCAAACCCCGTCGGATGCGGCAGAAGGACATAAAGCGTCAATCCTGCCACCGCCCAGTCCAATGAGGCAAGGAACGCTTGAGCTCCCGCCATCCGCCACGACGGGACGGGAAAACGCAGAGCCCAGACCTGTACCGGCGCACGCCTGATCAGGCTCACACCGGCATAGGCCGCTACCGCGCAAGCGAAGAGTACCCCAAGCGGACGCGTGGTCGCAAACGGCAGATGCAGCCCGGAAGGGATGGCGAGCGGAAAAAGCAGGAAGACAAGGCTTCCGAAGGCGAGAAGCCCGAGCAGGAAGGTGAAGCTGCAGAACAGGATGACACGCGCGATGTCCAGCGCCAGCAATCCCCACGCGCCATACAGACGGTACCTCACCGATCCGCCGGTGAGCATGCAGAATCCCATGTTGTTGCCGAAAGCGTAACTCATGAACGAGGCGAGCGCCGTCTTGCTGTAGGAGAGCGGGCAACCGACGTACCTCAGCGCAAGCACATCATACCCAGTCATGACGAAGTAGCTCAGCACCGTGAGCAACCCCGCGAGTCCCACGTGGCTGAACGGGATCGACTGCACTGCGGCGCGGATGTCATGCAGATGGTAGTTGTGCAATTCCCGGTGCAAAACAAACAGGGCCAGGACACACAACGTCAGCGCGGCTGCAGGGCCGGCCACGCGCCGCCACGTCGGAGGCTTCGGCACGATACTGTTTAACGCCACCTGAACTTTCATGTCCTTCTCATGTTCGCCCCTACACCGTTAACGCATACCCCTTGCGGTACCCGGGCGTGACCATCGCATTGGCCGAGTCGCTGTTTTTAAAGCGCATCGCTTCATGATCCCATTCCAGCCTGACGCCGGGATGGCGGACCGCGATCGCGCCAAGCGCCGCGTTCTCAGCGACATAGCCGGCGGTCTCAAAGGGATTGTTCGACTTGCGCCCGATTTTGATGGCCGTGACAAAGTCCTCAAAATGACTGCCGATGTTGGTCATCCAGAAACCGGGCTTGCTCTTCTCCGCTTCCCGGATGTCATGGATCATCTCACGCATAGCCGTCTCCGGAATGACGCGGCAGGCGACCGCGCCGTGCGAACCGTACTTCAGGACATTCTTGCTGCCGTACACGACCGCGCCCGCGTTCCACTGTTTGGGGATAATCGTGTTGCCCAACTCGCGACCTTCTTCCAGGGCCGCGGGACGCGGCACCTCATTGCAGAACTCGCCGTCGTGCCACAGGATCGTCATCGTCTTGTTGTTTGAGAGATCGTACTCATAGCGGATACGCGATGAATTCGGGAACGCCAGCGCGTCGCGCTTCGGATCCCAGTCCGGCGTCACTTCCGCCGTGATGCGGTTCGGGCTGCGCAGATTCAGCGCGTCGTAAATGGGATCCAGCAGGTGGCACCCCCAGTCGCCGGGGGTGCCCGTACCGAAGGGCGTCCAGGCGCGCCAGAGGTTGGGCGCGAAATAATGCGAATAGGGATGATACTCAGACGGGCCGATCCACCGGTCCCAATTGAGCCCGCCAGGGACTTGCTCCTTGTTCGCCAGTTCAGCGATTTTGCTTTTGGAATCCAACAGCCGCATGGTCGTCCAAGTGTGAACCTCGCGGATTTCTCCGAGCAGTCCCTTGCGCACCCACGACTTGAACGTCTGATGGCTGGCAAAGGAGTGTCCCTGATTCCCCATCATCGTGACGACGTTGTATTTCCGCGCGGCCTCCATCAACTTGCGTATCTCCCAGACCGTACGGGCAATGGGTTTTTCCGTGTAGACATGCTTACCCATCTGCATAGCCCCAACCGTAGGCAACGCATGCCAATGGTCGGGCGTCGCCACTAAAACGGCGTCAAAAGTCTTACCGGCCTTGTCATACATTTCGCGGTAGTCCCCGAACACCTGCACGTCCGGCAAAAACTTTTTCGTGGCGGCGATGCTGCGCGGGTCGACGTCGGCAACTGCCACAACTCTGCCCAAGCCGCCAAGCCCTTTGAGATCACTGCGCCCCTGTCCCCCGACTCCGACGGCCGCAAAACAGACCGTCTCGCTGGGCGGCGTTTCGCCGCTGCCCGCAAGCAGACGGCGCGGCAGAATGGTGAACATGCCCGCTGCTCCGGCGGCACGAAGAAACGAACGGCGACTCACGGCATTGCCCATACCTTAGTTGTCCCTTTCCTGACTCTCTGTTTTGCGAGATTCAAGGTAATCTTTGATCGTCGGATTATCTCCGGAATACCTGTCCATCGCCCGGGCATGGTCTTTGTCGGTATCCAGCGCGCGTTTGACGGTCGCCAGCAGATCGTTCGCTTGGAACGGCTTGACTACATAGTCGAACACGCCGCGTTTCACCGATTCGATGGCCGTTTTGTTTGAAGCGTAGGCTGTGATCAATATGACAGGTATGAAGGGTTCGTCTTTCTTCAGTTTCCGCAGCAATGTCAACCCGTCCATATTCGGCATGCGCATGTCAGTAATGATCAAATTAAAAACGTCCCCCTTGATTAATTCGAGCGCCTTCAGTCCGTTCTCAGCCGTGACGCACTCGTGGCCGTTACTTTCCAGAAGACGCTGGATCACGATCAGGATTTTGGGGTCGTCATCAACGATCAGGATTTTAGCCATGTGTCACGTTCCGTTTTTCACATATGCGCTTAACCGACAAAACGTGCCGATTATAACAACCGGTTAACGGCGATGCAACATGCGCATTACATAACGCTTACGGCTTACGGCGCGTTTCCCCATACTTCAAGACACCTCTGTTGGATATGACGCCCTTCAAGGGGACTAAATTGTGTCCTCGTCTATCCCCCCAGAGGGCAACACCCCGTCGATGGCATCGCTGGGCTGGTCGAACCGGATGTTCCCCTTCGCGATCAGCAGTTTGACCACGGTGGGCACAGGCAACGATGTGCAGATGGAGAGGCAGACGACCGCGTTAAAGAATGCCGGGCTTATCATCTCCAGATCCAGCGCAACAGTCGCAGCAGCCAAGGTGGCAGAGAGCTGAGGCACCGTCATGAGACCCGCAAAGAGTCCCTTGAGATGCGTGAATCCCGCCATCCGCATCGCAAGCCAACCCGAGAAGACTTTACTGAGCACAAGCCCCAGCAACGTCGCCCCGGCAATCGCCGCATTCTCCCAAGCCGCCACAAGAATGCGCATGTCCGTCTTCATGCCGATTGTCAAAAACAGGAACGGCACCAGGAATCCGAATCCGACGCCTTCGATCTTGCGGTGAAGTTCCCCGTTGCGTTCGCGGAGCGCAGACACACCGGCCATCGCCATGCCGCCCACGAAAGCGCTGACGATGACACTGACACCGATCATCTCGCCCACGAACACGACCGCCAGCAATCCCGCGAAAAACACGGTGATCCGCGCATCGTCGTGCGGATGGAGCGTCACAAAGATACGGCGGGCGGTATTCGGCAACATCCGGAGTGCCAGCAGGACGAAAAGCACGATCACCGCAGTGAAAACCACAGGGAACCAGACACCCAGCACCGACGGATCCAGATGGTCGAATATGGAAATGCTGCCCGCTATGCGACTCGGCAGGCTGTGCCGCTTGAGCTGCACGCAAATGGCCAACAGCACCAGGCCGGCGATGTCCGCAAAAACCGGGGCTGCCAGCACAGCCACTCCGAACCGCGTGCGCATCAAATGCAGCTCGCGGATGAGGGGAAACAGGATGCCGACCGAGTGTAACGCGAAAATGGAGGCGTACGCCCACTTCCCAATCATGTCCGCCGGCTCGAAAAGCCCGTAAATGTAGTAACCGGTGGCGGCAGGCAGTGCGAACGTCAGCACGCTCAGCAGCATGACCGTCTTCTTTTCCTCTTTGATGATGCGGGGGTTGATCTCCATGCCCGCCAGCGCCATCAAAAAGATCAGCCCAAGCAACCCTAGCGCATCGAGTACGACGTAGAGGTGTTGCGTAGGATAGCCGCGTCCCAGAAAGGAATTTAGATGTCGGATCAGGTCGAATGCGTTGGGGCCGATCACAATCCCCACCAGCATGATGGCAACCGGCCTCGGAACGTGGTACCGGCGCAACGTCTGGGGAACAACCGTCATCAGCGCCATCAGGATCAGGAAAACAATCAGGAAGGTGATTCCACCCACTGCAAAACTCCTTTGCGCCCCCTCGCGTGACGTACTTGTAACGCGATCCTCAATGACCTGTCCCGTTGTTCCTTTACGGCTTGATCTTGATGAACGCGCCGGGATATGCGGTCAATTTCCCGTCTGCCGTTACGACCGTCAACTCTTCGGCCAAAGCCTGGGCGATCAGGACACGGTCAAAAGGGTCTTTATGGATGGGCGGCAGGGTGTCAATGAAAAGAACGTGCCGCCCGGTCATGGGCAATTCCTCGTAGCCGCTTTCGAGCAGGCCGTGATATAAAAGCGCGGCATCGACCTGAAAATCATCCCGTTTCAACGCGCGTTTGATCGCGATCTCCCACAGGCTGGCCGGACTGAAGAAAAGACGGTTCGCCGCATCTTCGATCAGCGCCCGCGCTTTCTTCGGCAGTTGCCCCGCAGCCGCCCGCAGCAGAACGTGCGTGTCCAGCAGCAGTTTCATTCCGCGCCCCCGAACAGGGCTTCTATTTCCGATCCGCCCATATCGTCGAAATCCGCAGGGATGCGGCAGCCGCCTTTCAAGAACCCGACGCGCCGCGCGGGCGGCTTGTCCGGCTCGAAGGGCACGACCCTAGCCACGGGGTTCCCTGCCCGCGCGATGACAAAGGGATGCCCTCTCGCCACATCCACAAGGAGTGCCGACAGGCGGGTTTTCGTTTCGTGGATATTGACCATCGTCATGAACGCCTCCCGTTTGATCCTGAACTTAGTCCTTAAACTTAGTTCAAATTACCAAGCCGTGCCCGGCCTGTCAACGCCTGATGCGCACGCTGCGATTTCACTGTTGCTGAAAACGCTGAACGCGTAACTTTTAACACTGAAGTTTTCTTGATCCGATTCTCCCAAGCGTGGAGATTCCGATTAGGCGCGAAAAACTTCTTATCTTAGTGCCATTCGGACCGATCCCTCTGTTATCAGGTTCCACCGTTCACCACCGGCACCGACACGGGGCTGAGCCGCAGCGCGCGGGCCGTCCTGAGATCCCCCCACTCGCCGAACCGCATCCTCCGCGCGCCGTCCCTGCGTTTCGGGCCGAAAAACCGCCTGTTGTCGTTGAAGACCCCCTCCACAACCGCCTTGCCGCCGATCGCCATGCCGTCCGTGAAGTACCGGACCCGGCAGCGCAGCGCCTGCTGAATCGTCAGCTTAGCGCCGCTATCAATGACCTTGTCTACCTCGGCCGAAGCGATCCCCGGACGCACGACCCGCCCGCCGTACGCCGCGTGACGCTCCTCGCCCGCCGTGTAGAGCAGCACGCGGTAGCGCTTCGCGGCGTGCCGCCAGCCGCCGGGCCGCTCCAGCCATCGCGAGTCATGGACGGCGACGAGGCCCTCCCGCGCCTGTTTCCCTCCGGCGCACGCCTCGCCGTACCCGTTCCAGCGGTAATCCTTGGGGTCGGCGACGATTTTTGCCCGCACTGGGTTCAGGTCGATGTACGCCGCCACCGCCGCCTTCGCGCTTTCGCGATTCTCGACCAGCACACTCTTGAAGCGCTCCTCCCACAGCGTGCCCGAACGCCCGTGCCGCGCGTTGTACGACATGCTGTAGCGCTGCTTCAGCGTCTTCACGAACGC
>Ga0116170_10004513_pt1 | contig 12699 bp, 13 predicted proteins | sample AD_JPNHW1_MetaG_FD_89797 | JGI IMG/M metagenome (GOLD analysis project Ga0116170, IMG submission 89797) | Active sludge microbial communities of municipal wastewater-treating anaerobic digesters from Japan - AD_JPNHW1_MetaG | ecosystem: Engineered > Bioreactor > Anaerobic > Digestate | place... | reverse complement strand
TGAAAAAAGCCAAACCGGCCGTCCGTAAGACCGTTGCCAAGCCGGCTGCTGAGCCTGTTCAGGCGGAGGCCCCTAAAACTGAATAGTATCCTCCTGTGCGCAGGAAGGAATGATACCCGGGCAGGATGATCTTCCGGTAGTATTTCGGAGATCGTCCTGCTCATTTATGAATACACGTTTGCGAATTTGCCGGAAAAGATGTAAATTTGCACCCCAATTTGAAAAAGAATCAGTCACATGGCGAATCACAGAAGCTCAGAAAAACGTATCCGCAGCAACAAAACAAAGCGCACCCTCAACCGTTACCAGGGGCGAACGGTCCGCAATGCCGTTAAAAAAGTGCGCGAATCGGAAAACCCGGAAACCCCCACTCAGGATCTGTCCAAGGTAATCTCACAGGTAGATAAACTGGCCAAGAAAAACGTGATCCACAAGAATAAGGCTGCCAACCTGAAGAGCAAGCTGATGCGTAAGGCCAATGTCAAAGCGGCCGCACCCGCCCAGTAAAGAATTTATCTTTTCCTGCGCCACCTGAGCCCTTTCAGCGACGCCAGTCGTTGGATGTAGGTTGTCAGGTGGCGTTCTTTTTTCCGGGGATAAATATCGTCAATGTAAATCATGATCCCCGTTTCTTCCACCTCCCCGAACTGATGGTTGATCGCCGTACCAAAGGTCCGCATGGTCGGTGATAAATTCATGTAGGCGTTCACCAGCGGCGGGACGTTTTCGCCCCGGGTCCGGACTTCGTGGACCAGGATCTTGTAATTCTCTTCGTACGTATCAGCGGAAAACACGCTTGCCATCTCGATATCGGTGGTTTCACAAACAACCGGTTCGATGGCGCGCATCAGGCTTTCTTTGTCGGGAAAGTAGCGGCGCAGGAAGTAGAGGACGAGGTCGCGCGCGGCCCGGTTATAATCGGGGTACATGGTCATCTTGCCGAAGAAAAATCGCACATCGGGATTTTCGATGATCATCGCACCCAGTCCGTCCCACAGGTTGTCAAGTGCATACATCCCTTTCCTGAAGTTTACCAGGGGTTGGTAGTTGGGTTGTACGAACGATCTTCCCAATTCGATGCTGTGGGGCAGATAATCGCGGATGAACCGGGGAGAGAAGGAGAAAAGTTCGGCAGTGGCGCTGTGCACGCATCCCTCTTTTCCGCAGGGGATGTCGCTACCATGAAGGAATCGGTACCCGCCCACAATTTCGCTTTCCACGGGATCCCAGACGATGAGCTGCTGGAAGGGGACTTCCATGGTGTCAAACTCGTCGATATCGATGCTTTTTCCTGTGCCGCCACCCGCATCGCGGAAGGTGATCTCCCTGAGACGACCTACTTCCCGCATGAGGTTCGGGGAGTCATGCGCCGTAAAAACGAAAATCTTCTTGTGTCCATTATTCGTGTTGCGGAGAAAGGTACAATCGCTCAATTCCGCTTCCAGCAGTTTGACGTCGACGGGAGGGATGATGGTTTCCATGGTGCCGGGCCTGGTTGTTTGCCCATGCAAATATAGGGAAAGATATCGGCGCCGGCGCAAAGAAACCGCGTCGGGACGATAATTTCGTACATTTGTTGCATGACCCCGGAAGGAATCCAGGAAATACCTGAAAAACTGATCGACATCAGGATGGTGATCGCATCCAAGAATCCCGTGCTGGCGCGCCTTATTCCGGGTTTTGTCGTATCCTGGCTGAAGCGACTCCTCCATGTTGACATGGTCAATGCATATGTGTATCGTCACCGGGACCTTAAAGGGTTGCCTTTCGTGGAGGCGATCCTGCGCGAATTCGGGGTGAAGGTGAAAGTGAACGACCGGCGCACCGGGGTGAACCGGCCGGATGCCCTGATCCCCCGGGAGGGGCGATTCCTGATCGTTGCCAACCATCCGCTCGGAGGAATCGACGGGATGGCCCTGATGCAGGAATTGGGCCGTTTCAGACCCGATATCGTGTTTCCGGTCAACGATTTCCTTTTATTTCTGCCGGGTTTGAAACCGCTTTTCATCCCGATCAACAAGCACGGCCGGAATACGGAAAACGCGGAGATCATCAATGAGACGTTTGCTTCCGACAAGACAATCCTCTATTTCCCGGCCGGACTGGTATCGAGGAAATTTCGCATGGATGGACAAACGGTTATCCACGACCTTGAATGGAAAACTACCTTTATTAAAAAGGCGAAACGGTATCACCGCGACATTATTCCGGTCCATGTCGACGGGAGAAACTCGGAGAAGTTCTACAACCTGGCCATTCGCAGAAAACGACTTGGAATCAAAGCCAACATCGAGATGCTCTACCTGGTCGACGAGATGGTGAAACAACTGGGTCAAACCATCACGCTGACGGTCGGCGATCCGATTCCCTGGGAGACCTTCGACCGGTCGAAAAAGGATACCGAGTGGGCTGCCTGGATGCGTGACCATGTTTACCAGCTAGGAAGGCCATAACTGAATTGTATGGAGATCGATCGGATTGAATTCACCTGCAGTAGCCCCTCTTTGGCCTCCTGTCCGGAGGCCGGGATGCCCGAATTCGCTTTTATCGGGCGGTCGAATGTCGGGAAATCCTCCCTGATCAATATGCTGGCCGGGAGCCGTGGACTGGCAAAGGTTTCCGGAACGCCCGGCAAAACGAGGCTGCTGAATTTTTTCAGGGTCCAGTCAGCCCCCTTTCAACCGTGGTTTCTGGTCGATTTGCCCGGTTACGGGTATGCAAAGACTTCGCAGGTGATGCGCCGTGACTTCGAAAAGCTGATCCGGGGTTACCTATCAAAGCGGGACTCGCTGGCCATGACATTCGTGTTGATCGATTCGCGGTTGGAACCGCAGGCGATCGATCTGGAATTCATGAACTGGATGGGGGATCAGGGAGCCGGGTTTGTCATTCTTTTCACAAAGACCGATAAAATGTCGAATACCCGATTGGCGACGAATATAGAATCATACCGGAACGTGCTGAAAAAAGAGTGGAGTGAACTGCCTGCCATCATCCCGGTCTCGTCGCATACGCGCACCGGAAGGCAGGAATTGCTGGATACGATCGGAAAGGCACTCGAAGAGATCGGCCACCGGGCCTGACCTGGAGCAATTACTTCAATTCCACGAGAAGAAAGTTCTTGGGAACCACCTCACCCTGTTTTACGTTGACTTTTTTTACTGTGCCGTTTTTAGAGGCGGTCAGCAGGTTGTCCATTTTCATTGCCTGCAGGGTCAGTAGTTTTTCCCCTTTCTTCACTTTCTGACCTTCCTTGACAAACACTTTGATAATGGTTCCCGGGATGAAAGCCGTCACTTTGCGGTTGTCGGGCGGCTGGTAGGGGGTCCGTCTGGCGAATTTCTTTGTCAGGGTGGTCCGGTAGGTGATTTCCTCGAACCTGAAGTCGGTGAATTCTATGTTTTCGTCCATGTTTCTTTATTTCGCAACATCACCTTGCGCTGCAACACATTTTCTTTGCGCGCAGTTTCGCCGGCCCGGTACTTTGTTTCTCAGAACGGGGGCACGCCGTGTTTTTTCTTCAGGGTCACTTCGCGTTTGCCCTGGGCAAGTGTAAGAGAGTGGGTGAGGTAATTGCGGGTCTCATTCGGTTCGATGACCGCGTCGACATATCCGTATGCGGCCGCTACGTAAGGATTGGCGAATTTCTGCCGGTACTCCTCGATAAGCCGTTTCCGGGTCTCTTCCGGGTTATCGCTGGCCTTGATTTCGTTGCGGAAGATGATGTTGGCAGCACCTTCGGGGCCCATAACGGCGATTTCGGCCGTAGGCCATGCAAAGACAAAGTCGGCGCGCAGGTGGTTCGAGCACATGGCGATGTATCCTCCGCCGTAGGCTTTGCGCAGGATCACTGTGATCTTGGGCACAGTGGCTTCGCTGTAGGCGTAAAGGACCTTAGCCCCGTGCCGGATCACACCGGCGTGTTCCTGATCGACGCCGGGAAGGTAGCCCGGGAGGTCGACCAGCGTGACCAGCGGAATATTAAAGGCATCGCAGAAGCGGATAAATCTGGCGGCTTTGTCGCTCGAGTCGCAATCGAGCACCCCGGCCAGCACCATCGGCTGGTTGGCAACATACCCGACGGTCTGACCATCGAGACGTCCGAACCCGACCACGATATTGGCGGCCCAGAGTTCCTGTACTTCAAAGAAGTCGCTGTCGTCGGCAATGGCGCGGATCACATCGCGCACATCGTACGGCTGCATGGGGTTGGTGGGGAAAATGCTGTCGAGCTTGTATTGCCGCGATTTCGGGGCTTTCTTGGGGAAAACTTCGGCTTTCTTTTCGTTGTTCCAGGGAATATAGCTGACCAGTCGTTTGATCTGTTCGAAGCAAACGGCCTCGCTTTCGGCGAAGAAATGGGCGTTACCGGTGATCTCGGCATGGACGCGGGCGCCCCCGAGGTCTTCCATCGAGATCTCCTCACCCAGCACCGTCTTGATCACTTCAGGACCGGTGATGAACATTTTAGAGATCTTATCAACCACGAACACGAAATCGGTCAGGGCCGGGCTGTATACGGCACCTCCCGCGCACGGTCCAAGGATGACGGAGATTTGCGGGATCACCCCGGAGGCCTGGGTATTGCGGTAGAAGATCTCGCCATAACCGGCCAGGGAGTTCACCCCTTCCTGGATACGTGCCCCGCCACTGTCGTTGATCCCGATGAGGGGCACCTTCATCTTCATGGCATGATCCATGATTTTGGTAATCTTCTTGGCGTGCATAAGCCCCAGCGATCCGCCGGCGACGGTGAAGTCCTGGGCAAAGACACATACGGGCCAGCCGTTGATCGATCCGGTGCCGGTGATCACACCGTCGCCCGGAAGGTACTTCTTATCCATGTCGAAATCCTGCCCGGCATGTTTAACAAAAAGGTCATACTCATGGAATGAGTTGGGATCCAGAAGCGTAACAATACGTTCCCGGGCGGTCATCTTGCCGGAGGCCTTTTGTTTCTCCAATGCCTGTTCTCCTCCTCCCTGGAAGGCTTCCTGCATACGCCGCTTCAGCTCCGTAGTTTTTGCTCTTAAACTCATCTTCAGGATTTTATTTTACAAGGGGTGCAAAGATACGGTTAAACATCCAAAATCACAAACCTCCCTTACCGATTCCTTCCCGGCCGGAATATAATTTGAATCAATTTTGAGTATCTTTGCTACTCAATCTTTACTATGCAGCCATCCAGGCCCGACTTGAAGCATGAACCCCGGTCACCCGTGTGGCTGGCGGTCTACACGCGGTCGAGGTCGGAGAAGCGGCTGCAGGGGCTGCTTACAGGAAAAGGTATCGAAGCCTATGTGCCTCTTCGCCGTGTGGCTCACCAGTGGAGCGACCGCCGTAAGTGGGTGGAGGAGCCAATCATCCGTTCCTATTGCTTTGTACGGGTGATCGGGCAGCAGTACTTTGATGTGCTTAATACGCCGGGAGCTGTGCGGTACGTGTGGTTTTGCGGCAAGCCGGCCGTCATTCCCGACCGGCAGATCCAGGTGATGAAGGTGATCACTGGTTCCGATGTGGAGGTGGAATGCCTCCCGGATGTTTTTCAACCGGGAGTGCACGTGCGGGTGAACGCCGGCCCCCTCGCCGGGGTAACCGGCGAATTGGTCGACATTTCAAACAGAAAAAAGGTGTTGGTGCGGATCGACCACCTCAAACAGGTGTTGACGCTGCAGATATCGCCGGTGATGATTGAGAAGGTGAGTGTTGAGAAGTGAGGAAGGCTGTGGGTTTATAATTTTTGAGATTTGAGTTTTGCGTTTTACATTAGGTATGTGACCGAAAGGGCGAAGCCATGTTGACAAAAACCGATATCCATGCTTGATGCCCTGATTACCAATAAGACACGGGTGAAGCTTTTGCTCCGGTTTTTCCTGAACCCGGAGTCTTCTTCCTACCTGCGCGGGCTGGAAGAGGAGTTCGGCGAATCGACGAATGCCATCCGGATCGAACTTAACCGCTTCGAATCCGCCGGGCTGCTGGTGAGCTGGGTGGAGAAAAACCGTAAAATGTTCACCGCCAACAAGGAGCATCCGTTGTTCCCCGATATCCGGAGTATCCTGCGGAAACACACCGGGATCGACACCATCATCGAAAAGGTGATCAACAACCTGGGGAACATCAATTCCGCTTATCTGAACAACATGACTGAGGGAAGTCCGATGCGGAATTCGCTCGATCTCTACATTTTCGGCGGGCCGATCGATGAAGCCTATCTTGGCTCACTGACCCGCAAGGCCACCACACTCATCAAGCGGGAGATCCGTTGTACCGTGCTTCCTTCCCGCGAGGAAAAGCAATTCCTCCGTGCGCACCGTACGGCCCTGATGGTGTGGAAAAGCAACGTGCCAGGCGATATTAACCATTCAACAAGTATAAACACCCTATGACGATTTACGAGAAACTGATCCGCAAAGAAACCTCCCTGTCGGTTATCGGACTGGGATATGTCGGATTGCCCATTGCCCTTGAGTTTGCAAAGAAGATCCGCGTGGTGGGATTTGACATAAAGCCCGACCGGGTAGAGATGATGAAGCGCCGTGAAGACCCCAGCGCGGAGTTGCCCCCCGAATCATTCGATGGTACCGACATCCTGATCACCGCCGATCCGGAAGATCTGCGGTCGTGTACCTTTCATATTGTGGCGGTACCCACACCGGTCGATAAGCACAACCTGCCCGACCTTACCCCGTTGCTGGCGGCTACACGCACAGTGGCCTCCGTCCTGAAAAAAGGCGATTATGTGGTGTATGAATCGACGGTTTACCCCGGCGCCACGGAGGAGGATTGCGTTCCCCTGCTGGAGAAGATCTCGGGACTCCGGTACATCGACGATTTTAAAGTGGGCTTTTCACCCGAACGGATCAACCCGGGTGACAAGGAACACACCCTCACGACGGTGGTCAAGATCGTATCGGGGTGTGATGAGGAGTCACTCGGCCAGGTAGCGTCGGTTTACGAATTGATCGTTAAACCCGGGGTCCACCGGGCACCGACCCTCAAGGTGGCCGAAGCGGCCAAGATCATCGAAAATGCCCAGCGCGACATCAATATCGCCTTCATGAACGAGTTGTCGGTCATCTTCGGCCGGATGAATATCAACATCTATGACGTGCTGGAGGCAGCCGGTACCAAGTGGAACTTCCTGAGATTCTATCCCGGGCTGGTCGGCGGTCACTGCATCGGGGTGGATCCCTATTACCTGACCTATAAGGCCCAGGAGTACCGTTACCATGCCCGGGTGATCAATGCAGGCCGGTACATCAACGACAGCATGGGCTTTTATGTGGCCAAGCAATGCGTCAAGCAACTGATCCGGGCCGGAAAGAATGTCCTCGGCGCCAACGTGCTGGTGATGGGTGCGACCTTCAAAGAGAATGTCAGCGACATCCGGAATTCTCGGGTGGCAGACCTGGTGGGAGAACTCAAGCAATACGGGGTGACAGTCGATGTTTCCGATCCATATGCCAATCACGACGAACTGGTACACGAATATGGCTTCGGACTAACCAGCGCCATCCGCAGCGATTACGATGCCGTGATCGTTGCCGTAAGCCATACGCCCTATTATGGGCTCACGGAGGAATATTTTCGCGGCATCACCACGGATAAAGGCATCCTGGTTGATGTAAAAGGGATCTTCCGGAAGCAGATAACGACGATGAATTACTGGAGCCTGTAAGATCTGCGATGTAGGATCTGCGATCTACGATCTACGATCTGCGATTTCAGGGTTCAGTTATATTGATAATAAAATCCATTCAATGAGTGCAAGCAAGACAGCATTGATCACGGGGATCACCGGACAGGACGGGGCGTACCTGGCGGAATTTCTCCTTAAAAAGGGATATGTGGTGCACGGGTTGAAGCGCAGGACATCCCTCTTCAACACCGATCGTATCGATCACCTCTATCAGGATCCGCACGCGCAGGACCCGAAACTGTTCCTTCACTACGGCGATCTGACCGATTCGCTGAATGTCACCCGCATCATCCAGGAGACCCGTCCGGATGAGATATACAACCTGGCGGCCATGAGTCATGTAAAGGTCAGTTTCGACACACCGGAATATACCGCCAATGCCGACGGTCTGGGCACACTCCGGGTGATGGAAGCGATCCGGCTGCTGAACATGGTGGAGAAGACGCGCATCTACCAGGCTTCCACTTCTGAACTTTACGGGAAGGTGCAGGAGATACCGCAAACCGAGAAGACACCGTTCTACCCGAGAAGCCCGTACGGGGTGGCCAAGCTTTATGCCTACTGGATCACCGTCAACTACCGGGAAGCCTATGGTCTTTACGCCTGCAACGGGATCCTTTTCAACCACGAATCGCCGGTGCGCGGAGAGACCTTTGTGACCCGAAAGATCACACGGGCCGTGGCGCGGATCGCACTGGGCCTGCAGGACAAGCTATTTGTCGGCAACCTCTCATCGCAGCGCGACTGGGGACATGCCAAGGATTTCGTACGGGCCATGTGGTTGATCCTGCAGCACGACCGGCCCGACGATTATGTGATTGCGACCGGTATCACGACAACGGTCAGGGAATTCATCCGGAAAGCGTTCCTCGAACTGGGTCTGGAGACCGAATTCACCGGAAAGGATTCGGATGAAAAGGGGACCATTACCCGCAGTCAGCGACCGGAGCTGGCACACCTGGTCGGTCGCGAGGCGGTATGTGTTGATCCGCGGTATTTCCGACCCACCGAGGTGGACATGCTGATAGGGGATGCGACCAAAGCGCGGGAAACCCTCGGCTGGACGCCGGAATACGATCTCGACACGCTGATCCGCGAAATGGTGGCGGCCGATTTCCGCCTGATGCAAAAAGAGAAATTCCTGAAAGAAAACGGTTTTAACACCTTAAATTATTTCGAATGATGGAGAAGGATGCCAGGATATACATTGCCGGGCACCAGGGTATGGTGGGTTCTGCGATCACCCGGGGCCTGCACCAGCGGGGATACGCCCATGTGACCGGACGCACGCTGGAGGAACTCGACCTGACCGACCAGCGAGCTGTCGCCGCATTCTTCGACCGCGAACGGCCGGAGTATGTGGTGGTCGCGGCAGCCAAAGTCGGTGGAATCCTGGCCAACAATACCTACCGGGCCCAGTTTATTTACGAGAACCTCATGATAGAGGCCAATATCATCCATCACGCATACCTGTCCGGGGTGAAAAAACTTCTCTTCCTGGGCAGTTCCTGTATTTATCCGCGCGATGCCCCCCAACCCCTGAAAGAGGAATACCTGCTCACCGGTGAACTGGAGAAAACCAACGAACCCTATGCCATTGCGAAGATCGCCGGGATCAAACTTTGCGAGAGCTACCATAGGCAATACGGATGCAACTTTCTGTCGGTGATGCCTACCAATCTCTACGGTCCCAACGACAACTATAATCTGGAGACTTCTCACGTGCTTCCCGCCATCATCCGGAAAATGCACCTGGCTCGCAGCCTGGAAACGGGCGACTGGCAGGCGATCCGGGCCGATCTGAACCGGAGGCCCGTGGAGGGTGTTGCCGGGTCGGCCGGCGAACCGGAGATTTTAGCGGTGATGAAGAAATACGGGATAAGGGAGTCATCCGTCTCCCAAACAGGGAGTGAGGAATATCAATCCGTGTCACCCGTAACCCTTACCTTATGGGGTACCGGCCGGGTGTACCGCGAATTCATGCATGTCGACGACATGGCGGCGGCCTGTATCCATATCCTGGAGAAGGTTGATGCCGCCGATCTTGTTGCCGGTCACCTCACCCGCGGCCCGGGCGCGGAGCACAGGTCAGACTCACCCATTACCGATTTCCTCAACATCGGCACCGGCATCGACCAGACAATTGCAGAGGTGGCAGGCATGGTGAAGGAAATCGTGGGCTTCCGCGGCGGGATCCTGTGGGATCATTCGAAGCCGGATGGGACGCTGAAGAAGCTGATGGACGTGAGCCGCCTTCGTGAGATGGGCATTACCTCCCACCTTTCCCTGGAAGAAGGCATACAACGAGTTTACCGGCAATATTACCGGGAGAATCAACTACCAACTGAATCCCATGTTTGACAACAAAGTATTACTGATCACAGGCGGAACCGGATCGTTCGGTCATGCGGTACTCGACCGTTATCTTGCTACGGGAATCGGCGAGATCCGGATTTTCAGCCGCGACGAGAAGAAACAGGATGATATGCGGCAGTACTACCGCGATCCGAAGATCCGATACTATATCGGCGATGTGCGGGATCCCGACAGCGTCGGACAGGCAATGAAAGGAGTGGATTATGTGTTTCATGCCGCTGCGCTCAAGCAGGTCCCTTCCTGCGAGTTCTTTCCGATGGAAGCGATCCGGACCAACGTGACCGGAAGCGATAACGTGATCAGCGCTGCAATAAACCAGGGTGTAGCCCGAGTGATCCTCCTGAGCACGGATAAGGCCGTATACCCGATCAATGCCATGGGGATCTCCAAAGCCATGTCGGAGAAGGTGATGATCGCCCGGTCGAGAACCCTCAACGGCAGCGGTACCGTGCTTTGCGGCACCCGCTACGGCAACGTGATGGCATCGCGAGGCTCAGTGATCCCCCTGTTCGTCGAACAGATCCGGGCGGGGGTTCCGCTGACGATCACGGACCCGGAGATGACCCGCTTTATGATGACGCTGGAGGAGGCGGTCGAACTGGTCGTTTATGCTTTCTCCCACGGCCACAACGGCGACATGTTCGTTCAGAAGGCGCCGGCCTCCACCATCGGTACCCTCGCTGAAGCCCTGCTCAGTCTTTACGGGGCAAGCAACGGGATACGCATCATCGGCACGCGCCATGGTGAAAAAAGATATGAAACCCTTGTCAACCGGGAGGAGATGGCCAAGGCCGAAGACCTCGGAGGCTACTTCCGGATCCCGGCCGATACCCGCGACCTCAATTACGGGAAGTACTTTACGGAAGGGGAAGCCAAAGTCTCCCTGGCCGGTGAGTACAACTCCGACAACACCCGCCTTCTCAATCTCGAAGAGACCAAAGAGATGCTTCTGAAACTCGATATCATCCGCCGGGATACAGGGAAAGGATGATTTTAGCATAACGTCATGACCGAGCCGACCTCTTCTGCCAATCGCAACCCATTGCGAATCGGGATCACCGGGCAAGCCGGATTTATCGGGACCCATCTTTTCAACACCCTTCGGCTGTTCCCGGAGAAGTACCTGCTTCAGCCTTTTGAAGACGTCTTTTTTCAACAGCCGGAAACCCTTTGTCAGTGGGTAGCCGGCTGCGATGTGATCGTACACCTGGCTGCGATGAACCGCCACGGCGATCCGCAGGTGATCTACGAAACGAATCTTGACCTGGTAAGGAAACTGATCGGGGCGCTCGAGGATACCGGCTCGGTTTCGCAGGTGGTCTTTTCATCGTCGACCCAGGAAGAACGGGACAATCCTTACGGCCGCTCGAAACGCGAAGGGCGGGAGCTGTTCCGCGAATGGGCGGTCCGGACAGGGGGTAAATTCGCCGGCCTGGTGATCCCCAACGTATTCGGTCCGTTCGGGCAGCCATACTACAATTCAGCTATTGCCACCTTCTCCCACCAGCTGACTCATGCTGAGGAGCCCCGGATCGAGATCGACGGACACATGAAGCTGATCTATGCCGGAGAACTGGTTGATGCGATCAGGAAAGTGATTGACGAACAGGCAGATGAACCGCTGATCTCCGTGCCCCACACCGCGGAGCGGCAGGTATCGGTGATCCTGGAAAAATTACGGGAGTTCAAACGGGTATATTTCGACGGAGGGATCATTCCGGTTCTTGCCGACCGGTTTGAACTTCAACTTTTTAATACCTTCCGGTGCTATATCGACGCGGAGGGTCATTTCCCTGTAGCGTTGCAACTTAAAACGGATGAGCGGGGGACCTTCGTGGAGGCGATCCGGGAGGGAACGGGCGGGCAATGCTCCTTCTCCACTACCCGGCCCGGCATCACACGTGGGAATCATTACCATACCCGGAAGATCGAGCGTTTCGCCGTGATCCGGGGCAAGGCCCGTATCCAGTTGAGAAGGATCGGGACCACCCGGGTGATGGATTTCTTCCTTTCCGGCGACAGCCCGTCTTATGTCGATATGCCTATCTGGCACACGCACAATATTACCAACCTCGGCGACGACGATCTCTACACCCTTTTTTGGATCAATGAGACCTATGATCCCGCCGATCCTGATACCTATTTCGAAACCGTATGAACATGGAACGATCCAGGCTCAAAGTTATGACGGTGGTGGGAACCCGGCCGGAGATCATCCGACTGTCGCGCACCATGGCCCTGCTTGACGAACATCTTACCCAGGTGATCGTTCACACGGGACAAAACTACGATTACGAGCTCAACGAGGTTTTCTTCGCCGATCTCGGACTCCGGAAGCCCGATCGGTTCCTGGGCATCGACACCTCCTCGCTGGGGACCGCTGTGGGGGATATTATCCGCCGGTCAGAGGAGGTGCTGAAAGAAGAAAGGCCCGACGCCATGCTGGTGCTGGGCGACACCAACTCCTGTCTCTCGGCATACATGGCCAAACGGATGCATATCCCGGTCTTCCACATGGAGGCGGGCAACCGCAGCTTCGATTTCAATGTGCCCGAGGAGATCAACCGAAGGATCATTGACCACATAGCCGATTTCAACCTGGTGTACACCGAACATGCCCG
>Ga0116170_10004512_pt1 | contig 12701 bp, 9 predicted proteins | sample AD_JPNHW1_MetaG_FD_89797 | JGI IMG/M metagenome (GOLD analysis project Ga0116170, IMG submission 89797) | Active sludge microbial communities of municipal wastewater-treating anaerobic digesters from Japan - AD_JPNHW1_MetaG | ecosystem: Engineered > Bioreactor > Anaerobic > Digestate | place... | reverse complement strand
TCCTCGTCGTATTCCAGCACCAGATCATCGATATCCGGAATGATCACGGGATCTCCACAGCCGCAGGAATATAACACGAGAAACCTGTGCGGATGATATCAACGGCCCTCGCAGCACTGTCAACGCGCGTTATCCCGAAAGGCTTGAGGCTACAATGGAGGCGAGGAGATGCCGAATGCGATCGGATACCGTCAAGCTGGGCCTTGAAAGAGCTGGACACCGCAGCCTCCTGCGCGCCGCAGGGGTGAAGGAGGAGGACTTCGGCAAGCCCTTCATTGGCATCGCGAATTCCTACACGGATATCGTGCCGGGGCACGTCCATCTCCACGATTACGCCGCCATCATCAAGCAGGCGATCCGCGAAGCCGGCGGCGTTCCCTTCGAGTTCAATACCATCGCGGTGGATGACGGCATCGCCATGGGGCACCTGGGCATGCGCTACAGCCTGCCAAGTCGCGAACTGATCGCCGATGCGGTGGAGACCATGTGCATGGCGCACTGCTTTGACGCGCTGGTCTGCATCCCCAACTGCGACAAGATCACGCCCGGCATGATCATGGGCTCGATGCGGGTGAACATCCCCACGATCTTCATCACGGGCGGGCCGATGTTGGCCGGCAAGCGCACCGATGGTTCCGCAAGCGATCTCATTTCCGTTTTCGAAGGTGTGGGCAAGGTCCAGAGTGGCCAGATGACGGAAGAGGAACTGCACGCCCTGGAAGCCAATGCGTGCCCCACCTGCGGCTCCTGCTCGGGCATGTTCACCGCCAATTCCATGAACTGCCTACTCGAAGCGATCGGCCTCGCGCTGCCCGGCAATGGGACAATTCCCGCCGTCGATCCCCGGCGCCTTGAACTGGCCAGGGCTGCGGCCAAGCAGGTGCTCTTCCTGCTTGAAAAGGACATCAAGCCGCGCGATCTCGTTTCTCCGGCCAGTCTGGACAATGCCTTCGTGCTGGACATGGCCATGGGCGGAAGCACCAACACGGTGCTGCATGGTTTTGCCGTCGCACGGGAAGCCGGCGTGGATTACCAGCTGGATCGCCTCAACATGTTAAGCAAGCAAACGCCCTGCATCTGCAAGGTTTCCCCTTCTGTCCCCGATGTGCACATCCAGGATGTGGACCGGGCCGGGGGCATCAGTGCCATCCTCAAAGAGATCTCGCGCAAGCCCGGTTTGTTGAATCTGGATACCCCCACGGTGACGGGAAAAACGCTGGGCGAGAACATCGCCTCGGCCGAGATCAAGGACGCCAAGATCATCCGAACGATCGAGAATCCCTACACGGCGGACGGCGGTCTGGCGGTGCTTTTCGGCAACATCGCGCCCCATGGCAGCATCGTTAAGAGCGCGGGGGTGGATCCTTCCGCCTTCGTCTTCGAGGGCGAGGCGCTGGTCTTTGAAAGCCAGGACGAGTGCCTGGCGGCCTTGGCGCTGCGCAAGGTCAAGGCGGGCCACGTCGTCATCATTCGCTACGAAGGCCCCAAGGGTGGCCCGGGCATGCCGGAAATGCTTTCGCCAACCTCGATGATCAAAGGGCAGGGGCTTGGCAAGAGCGTGGCCCTCATCACCGATGGCCGGTTCTCCGGCGGCACGGCTGGGCTTTGCATCGGCCATGTCAGCCCCGAGGCTGCAGAAGGCGGTCCCATTGCGCTGGTGAGGACTGGCGACCACATCAAAATCGATATTCCCGCCCGCAGCCTGAACCTGCTTGTGGATGAGGAGGAACTTAATCGTCGCAAGGCTGAATGGAAGAAGCCTGCGCCGAAGATCAGCAAAGGCTGGCTGGGTCGCTATTCCAGATTGGTGACCTCCGCCAACCATGGTGCTGTGCTGGCCCTGCCTGAAGATCTCGTCTGATTCCAAACACCGATGAAAAGCCAAGGGGCGGCCTGCTTGTCAGCGCCGCCCCTTGGCTTTTCATCTAGGTGCGGAGACGATCCAAGCGGAATAGGCCGAAGCCTAGCAGGATCAACAGGGGGGCCGAAACGCCCCAGAATGGGGGGATTTCACCCGATCGCGCTGCCCCGCTAAATAGGGCCTGAAGTCCAAGGAACAGCAGGCCCCCGACAAGGCAGAAGCCCAGCGTCTTTCCGCGACCTTCCCGCGGGGCCGGGAATACGCGAGAGAGGAAGGCGAAGAGCAGGCAAGGGCCCGCCAGCCAATTCAGGAGACGGCCCCAGAAAAGCGTGGCTCGCTCGGGATCGGGGATCAGTCGCTGTTCTTTCAATAGACGCAGCGTGCTGGTCTCCTCGACGCGCCCCGGCAGCAGGCCATCGTTCGTCGGGAAAACGGCGCTCGCCGATGGGCCTTCCGTAAAAGCGAGTCCATCCCATCGCAGGACCGAGGTCTTCAGGGCCCCGGCCTTCCAGTTCAGCAGAATTGGGGATTCCGCGCCCGGAGCCTGCATGGGGAATCCCCACCACTCGTTGGCATCGATATGCCAGATGCTTTTGGTCTGAGGCAGCATGAGCCAGGGTTTGCTCTGATAGGTGGTCACAGGGCGATTCAAGATCCGGTGGTACTGCGCATCGGCCTTGCCTGCCATGAAAGGCGCCGCCAAGGTGTCGATCAGCAGGGAAATCATCAGCACCAGGGCCCATGCGCCAAATCCAGACCAAACCCACTGCAGAAGACTGGTTCCGCTTGCCCGGATCGCAACCCATTCCCGTGACTGGGCTGCCTCGGAGAGGGCAAGCGTACCTCCCAGCAAAAAGGCTATGGGCAGCACGATCGTCATGAAAGACGGAAGATTCAGGCCCCAATAATAGAGAAATACCCCGTACGAGACGTGATTTTTAGCCAAGTCTCCGGCCAGGGATGCGAACTCCAGCAAAAGGCTTAAAACCAGGAAGCTGCCAATGACCGCGCACCACTGTCGCCACCATAAGCGGCACGTCCACCGCCGCAGGATCCCTGAACAGGGTCCTCTGGTCGGCAACCGCATGGCGTCAAAGCGCCGCAAGAAGCTATGGAGCCAGCCCATGGCTTGATTCCCGAATGAGACCAGATGGATTTTGCTCCTGAGCCTTTCCAGAAGGGAAACGGGCCTTCGATGTGGCCGAAGGCGTCGAACCAACAACCAAAAGGCGGCAGAAAGAAACACGAAAGGCAATGCCAGCAAAGGCGCCATGGTAAGCGGCTGTCGGGTGATCTGGCCTTCGCAAAGGCGCATGAGGAAGTAGTAGAGGATGATCACCCCGAGGCTCTTGAGGATCGAGCCCCCCTTGTGGAACCGAGGGTGCCCAAATCCAAGACCAATCCCCAGCAATAGAAGCGCCATGGTAGTAAACGGCAGCATGAGACGCCTGCCGAACTCCGTCCAAGCCTCCGCAGTGCGTAACGAGAGCAACTCGGACGTGCGGAGATAGCGCGTGGGAATGGCGCGCAGCACACCGGGCTTGTTCGGGGCCGGGATCCGGATGCGCTGAGTCTGCTCCTGAAGATGGACCACGGATTGGCTGGAGCGATCTGCAAGGCAGCCATGGAGGGATTCAAGTTCAAGAATCAGAGATGGATCGGAGAGATTGTTCGAGTCCTTGAACCACGTCAGATTGCGAGCCACGACATGCTGAACGCTCTGGGGAGACGTCTCCATGAGGTGGATCTGTCCATCCTGGGACACCCAAATACAGACATCGCTGCCCGCGTTGCCCTTGAGGTACCAGGGCGCAGCCCCTGGGCGGATGTGGCGGGTCTTGGTCTCTTCGATCATCTGCGCTTCGAGACGATTTTGAAGGCTCAAAACCCGTGGAACGATGAAGTGGGCGTTCCCGATCGACAAGACAAGCAGGAATGCAGAAAGCAGCGCCCAGGGCTTCACCAGGGCGCGCATTCCAACCCCCAAACCCTGGGACGCGACGATCTCGGAGCCTTCGGAGAGCTGCTGCGTGCCCATGAGTCCGCCCAGCACCGCGGCCATGGGAAGCACCATGGCGAGCGTCTCGGGCAAGGTGGTCAGCAAGAAGGGCACCAGCCAACGAAAGGAAGCGCCTTGACTGAAGATGGCCTGCGACTGTTTCACCATATCGCTGGCAAGCAGAAGCCCACCGTAGAAGATCAGGGCTCCGAACAGCGGGAATGCCCAGCGTTTCAGGTAATAACGGAGGAGGATCGAGGACACGTTGGATAGCTTTCGATAATGTATATTATGTAACCTAGAAGCTGGGCGACCCTAGATCACCTTGGCGGCAAGCAGATCATGAATGTGAAGGATTCCGTCAACCTTGCCGTCCGGGTCGGTCGTGACCAGGAAGGTGATCCTTCGAGATTCCATCACGCGCGCAGATTCCACGGCCATCATGGTGGAAGGAATGGTGACGGGATGTGGCGTCATGAACTCGCCGGCAAAAAGATCCAGTGGGTTCATTCCCTGCGACTGGGATTTGGCCAGGGCCCGCCGGATGTCGCCATCGCTGATGACCCCCGCGAGCTGGTCGCCCTTCATGACCGTGGTCATTCCCAGCTTGCCGCGCGTCATGGCGTCCAGGGCCTCCAGAAAGGAGGCTTCTGGAAGCACCCCGGGGAAATCTTTGTGGATCAAATCTTTTGATGTCAACAGTTTGGTGCCAATACTGCCAGCGGGATGGAATTCCGCAAATCGTTCGAGCGTGAAGCCAGAGCGAATCATCCGGAAACTGGCCAAGAGATCACCCCATACGAGCTGGAGCGTGGTGCTGGCCATGGGGGCGATGTTGAACGGGCATCCTTCGCCCTCGGGAAGCGAGTAGGTGAAACACCAGCGCGCAGCTTTCGCCAGGCGGCTTGTGGAACCGCTCGTGATGGCGGCAATGGAGACACCGAGGCGGAGAAAATTGGGCAAAAGCTTAATGATTTCTTCTGTTTCCCCGCTGTTGCTGAGGATCAAAGGGGTATCGTCAGCGGTCACCATCCCGATGTCTCCATGCAAGGCTTCCGCTGGATGCATGAAAAAGCTGGGGCAACCCGTGGATGCCAGGGTTGCGGCCAGCTTCTGGGCGATGATTCCTGATTTACCCATGCCACACAGCACCACCCTTCCCTTGCCTTGGCTGACATGGTCGGCCCAGGAGGCCACCTGCGCGACATCCCATTCCTTCTCCAGCATCTCAAGGGCTTTTCGCGCAGCCGCCAAGGTTTTACGAGAGGCTTCGGCACTGACGTCGGTTGGATGGGAATCGGTGTTGGGCACGAAGACAACTCCACGATGGTAGTGATCGCTATCCATCCTAGCATTCACACCGGGAGGCCCAACGTCTGGCGCGACTCTCCGGTAGACTGGAGCAGCGACTCTGGTCGCCATTTCAGGAAGAGAACGATCCCATGCTCAACATCACGGATATCCGCATCACAAAAGTCGAGGGCGACGAAAAGCTTCGGGCTTTTGCGGCGATGGTGCTGGACGACTGCTTTCTGGTAGGCGATATCCGCATCGTCGAAGGCGAAGAAGGCTACTTCGTGGCCATGCCGAGCAAACGGAAGCGAGACGGCTCCTACAAGGACACGGCCTACCCTCTGAACAACGAAGCTCGCGAAGCCATTGAACAGAAGATCCTGCTGGCCTACGAAAATGCCACCGGAAACCGGGCCATTTCCCGAATCGAAAAGGGAGATGTCTCTACGGTTCGCCCAGATTTGCTGGGAGTGGAAGAGTTTGGCTTCACGCCCAAGCAGTCAAGCTAACGCTTCCGAACGCATCCTGGTGCGGAGGAATCTCTATCACATGATGGATAAAAGTGGTTGGGGAGGAAGGATTCGAACCCTCGGATGGCGAGACCAAAACCCGCTGCCTTACCACTTGGCGACTCCCCAAAGTGGTTGAACAGTGTAGCGTGCGCCCCATCGAGCGTCCATCCAGAAGTCATTCCTCACCGCAGCTGTAGATGAGTGCGGAGCCATCCCGCAGCACCAATCCGCCTTGGGCTTCCGCCGCAGACGATGGGAATGTGCGGGCGGTCTTCAGTTCGCCGACTGACTGCAGGCGATGGCGTTTGGCGTCCCAGGTCTCAATGGTTCGTACAGGTTTGGCATCATTGGGGTTGGTTCCGCCCACGATCATGGATTGGCCTTTCCCCAGGGCGAGCGAAAGGTAGTTCTTGCGGGGGATCATCGGATCCGCGGACTTGTCGGAAGCCGCCACGCTGGGCGCGGGCGGGATGTTCTTCAGCAGGGCGACAAGATCCTCTTTCCAGCCAAGCGGCGTCAGATTCCCGGTGGATGGATCCAGCACATCCACCACCGGACCCAGCGCCAGAACACGGCCATCCTTCAGTTGTGCAAGCCTTTCGGTCCCTGCCCGCAACGCGCCCAACGGCAGGCACTGCCGCAGCTTTGGGTCCCAGCGTTCCAGGGATGCACCCCAGGTCGGCGTTCCCGCAATCAGAAGATTCCCGTCCTTCAGTGGAACGATCTGGGGTGCAAAGTAGCCATTCGCCAGGCACCCCATGGACGTGTCACGGGCGTCCTTGCCAAGGTCTTGGACATCCAGCTTCATGGGGTTGCGCCCCCCTTCGCCTAGCAGCACGCCCTGCCCCTGCGGCAGGAGCGTCCATCCAGGGAATCTCCCAAGGGAAAGCGTCTTGACGACAGTGGCCGTTTCCTTTGCTGGATCAAGGATTTCCATTGTTTCAGCTGTCGATGCGGCGTCTTTCCCATATCCGCCCCAAAGATAGACCTTGCCATCGGAGAGCCGCTCGGCGCAATGTCTTGCGCGAACGCGGGGTTCGGCCTTCCAGGTTGACCAGTTGCTCCATTTGGGATTGAAACACTCCACGGGAAGCGCCTTGGGGCTCGATGTCTGCCCCACGGACCAGCCGCCTGTCAGCAGCGCCTTGCCGTCCGCAAGGCTGGTCAGGCGGAAAAAGATTCGAGGGTGGTTCAGATTGCCGGCGAACCGAACGCCTTTTTTGGGATCCCAGGCGTAACCCTTGCCACTGGCGCCATCCACCATCAAGACGCGCCCATCGGCCATTTCGACGGCATCTGCAGAAATCGAGAATTTGGCCTCGCCTGGAAGCACTTTGAACTTTCCGGCACCCGCCTCGAGAATCTCAGGAGGCATCGCCGTCTCCGTTCCGCCCAGGACCAGAACACTTCCGTTGCGCAACATGAGGGCCCGGTGTCCTTGTCGGATTTGCACCATTCCTGGCCCTGGCGTGAACTTGCGAGTGCCGGGATCGAACCATTCGCTGGAGGCCGTTCGCAGGGATCCACCGGTCACGAGCACTCGCCCGTCCGACATCGGGGTCATCTGGTAATCGGTGCGGTTTTCCGTCATGGCCCCAATGGCCTTGGATTTCCGGGTCTTGATATCCAGAAGTTCGCCAAAGGAACCTGCAGTTGGCACATCCACGGTCTGCCCTTTGGGGGATCGACCACTTTTGGGTGAAGCGGGCTTGGCCACCAGCAAGAGACTTGAAGTAAGTAGAAGTCCAAGAGTCAAATGATTGAACACAGTTCGGGTAGACGCCATGTTGAAGCTTTCCTATTGGGAGGTTCCGACCGGTTCGTAGATGTTGCTGCGTTGCCAAGCTTGGAATCCGGCTTGATGGATCATACGGTCCATTTCCTGGCGATTCACGGAAAAACGTGTTCCCGTCGCACGCACCACGTTCTCCTCGAGCATCAAGCTGCCCATGTCGTCGCACCCAAAATGCAGGGCCATCTGACCCGTGCGGGGCCCCATGGTGACCCAAGATGCTTGAATGTGTTTAAAGTTGTCGAGGTAAATGCGTGCGATAGCTGTGGTTCTAAGATATTCGGCGTCCGTTGGTTGGGACACCTTGCCTTCCCATGCGGTATGGAAACTCTGGAATGGCCACGCGGCGAAAGCCGAATAGCCGCCCCCATTTCCGCGGGAAATGGCGCGGTCCTGCTGGTCGCGCAACGCCTGCAGATGTTCGATGCGCTCCTCGAGGGTTTCAAGAATGCCGAACATCATGGTTCCGGTGGTGACAAGCCCAATTTCGTGCGCCGCTTCCATGACTTCCAGCCACTGCGAGGCATCCCCCTTGCGAGGAGATATTTTCCTGCGGACTCGATCGCACAGGATCTCGGCCCCCCCTCCTGGAAGGCTACCCAGGCCCGCTTGGCGAAGTTTCACTAGCGTCTGTTTGAGTCCCAGACCGTTCAGGGTTGCCATGTTGCGGATTTCAACGGGAGAGAAGCCGTGAACCCAAACGCCCAATTCACCCGCCAGGAAGCGTAGCAGTTCCAGGTAATACTCCCACGGCAGATCCGGATTGACGCCCCCCTGGAGCAGGATTCCCGTGCCACCCACGGCGAGGGTCTCCATCACCTTTTTACGCAATTCATCAAAGCGGATGACATAGCCATTTTCTGGCTTTTTATGGAAAGCACAGAAAGAACAATGAATATTGCAAATATTTGTGTAATTAATATTGCGATCCACCACATAGCTGACTTTTTCGGGGTCATTGTGTCGGTTTCGCACCCAGGTGGCCGCCAGCGCAAGATCCTGTAGATCCGCGTGGATATAAAGCTCCAGCGCTTCGGAGGGCTGGATCCGAACGCCTGCTCGAACCTGGTCCAAGATTTCTGCGACCTGGCTCTGGGCCTCAGGCGAAGATCTCCGTTCTTCGAGAGGGGCTTCCCATGCTCCCTGCGGAAAGTGAGCGGATGCATTCATCTACGGATCTCCACAACCTTCATAAATTTAGGCTCAGCTTCATCACGAGATAAGGAAAGAGCCCACACGCTGCGGTGGGCTCTTTCCGACTCGACGAATGGCGTGGATTATTCCACTTCGGTTTCGGCAGGCACGAGATCTTTCTCTACGCTCTTGGTAGCAGACAGGCGCTTGCCGGCCTGCTTGTGGGCCTGGGTTTCAAGCTTATCGAAGGCCTGGGAGAGACTTGCATACATGTCGTCGGTCTCGGCGCTGGCGAGAAATTCGCTGTTCCGCGTCTTGACGGAGATTTCAGCCTGATGACGGTGTTTTTCCACGCCCAGAACGATGTGGACGTCGATGAGATCATCAAGATACACCGTCATTTTGGAGAGACGCTCCTGCGCGAATCCCTTGAGAGCTTCGGTGACCTCGACATGGCGGCCGGTGAAGTTGACCTTCATCGCGGACTCCTTAAAGAAAGGGCCTGATGGCCCGGTGAAAGGCGAATCCTTGGTGGATATATGCCAGCGGGAGACATCCTGTTCCTAGATCTATCGGCGTCTCCGGCGGGATGCTGGAGGAATTTTGAGTTCCTCCCGGTACTTGTTGATAGTCCGGCGCGCCACCTTGACGCCATCCCGTTCCAGCAGTCGGGCGATCGTTTCATCGGACAAGGGCTTCGCAGGGTCTTCGGCCTGCACCAGTGCCTTGATCTTGTGCTTGACCACGGTTGCGGAGACATCATCGCCATTGGAGGATCCCAGACTTGCACTGAAGAAATAGTTCAGGTCAAAGAGCCCCTGAGGGGTGTGAATGGTCTTGGCCTTTACCACGCGGGAGATCGTGGATTCGTGGAATCCCGTGGCGTCGGCGACATCTCGAAGCACCATGGGGCGCAGCCGCTCGATGCCGTGTTCCAGAAAGTCCTGTTGAAGCTCAACGATGGAAGCGGCCACGCGCAATACGGTGCGGTTGCGGTCCTCTACGCCTCGGATGAAGTCCCGCGCGGAACGGTAGCGATCCCTGATGAAATCCTTTTCGTTCTTGGATTCGGTGGAAGCGAGAAAGTTCCGATACCCGCTGTTCACCTTCAAGCGCGGCACGCCTTCGTCATTCAGGTAGACCTGCCAGGCGCCGTCCTCGCCCTTGAGGACCACGACATCGGGTTTGATGACCCGTTCGCCATCGGGATCAAAGGCGCGTCCAGGGGCGGGATGAAGATGGCGAAGGATGGTCAGGGCCTCGCACAGCTCTTCATCCGAACATCCGATGGCTTTTCGAAGCTTTCCGTTATCGCGTAGGCTGAGCAGCTCCGAATGGTCCTTGATAATGCGGACGGAAAGATCGTCGGGTTCGGCTCCTGCGTGACGAAGCTGCAGCAGCAGGCTTTCCTTCACAGAGAAGCAGCCCACACCACTGGGATCGAATTCCTGAAGCATTTCCAGAAGGGGGCGAAACGCCTCCTCGGTGAGTCCCATCTCTTTGGAAAATTCAGCAAAGGTGGTCTCTGTTGGGATATCGGGGTCGACGCGAAGGAACCCCTTGGGGTCGATATGGTCGATGATCTGCTCCAGAACGAGGGCCCTGGGGTCATCAGGCTCCATGATCTCGTAGAGCTGGGCCAATAGGTGTTCCTGGATCGTCTCACTGCTGGTGAGCCGGTCTTCCCAGCTCATGCGCTCGTCATCCGGCAGATTGCTGGTCCTGGGAATATCGGCATCCCAGGAATTCTCAGCGCCCATCTCGGTTTCCTGGACTTGAGAAATCCCTTCCTCGGTGAATGCCTCCAGATTTTCCGGATTCATCTCGGCCGGAGTCTCGTTCAGCGGCCCCAGATCGACCGTATCCACGCCTTCGCTGAGTTCGACGCCTTCAGCGGCGGGCGATGCGTCGCCGTCCAGGATGTCCGAATCATGTCCCTCCTCCAAGGCCTGAAGGGAGGGCACATCATCGCCGTCTTCCACCAGTTCCAGCAGGGGATTTTCCTCCAGTTCCCGTTCGATGGTTTGGCTGAGCTCCAGGAGGTTCATCTGCCAGAGTTTCAGCTTTAACTGCATGGCCGGCGTCAGGGCCAGGGTCTGGCTCTGAACGAGGCGATGGGAAAGGTTGAGACCAATGCTTGCCATTGCCTAAGCCTAATCCAACCGGAACCGGTCGCCCAGGTACACGCGGCGAATATCGGGGTCTTCGGCGATTTCGTTTGGCAACCCGTGTTTCATGATCATGCCGTCAGCCAAAATATAGGCCCGATCCGCGATTTGTAACGTCTCTCGGACGTTGTGATCCGTGATGAGCACGCCGATGCCGCGGGATTTCAGATCGGCGATGAGGCCCTGGATTTCGATGACGGACTTGGGGTCCACGCCCGCAAAGGGTTCGTCCAGCAGCATGATCTGCGGGTTCGTGACCAGCGCGCGAGCCATCTCGCAACGGCGGCGTTCGCCGCCGGAAAGGCTCATGCCCAGGGTGTTGCGGACCTTCTGAAGGTGAAACTCCGCCAGCAGGCGCTCGCTGCGCTGGATCAGTTCCTCCTTGGTGATGGGCTGCATTTCCGCCAGGGCCATAAGGTTCTCCCAGACGGTCAATCCCCTAAAAACGCTGGATTCCTGAGGCAAATAGCCAATGCCCAGGCGTGCCCGCCGGTGCATGGGCATGCCAGAGACATCCTCCCCCTTCCAGAAGATCGCGCCCTTATCCGGAGCCTCGACCCCAACCACCATGTAGAACGTGGTGGTCTTCCCGGCTCCGTTGGGTCCCAGCAGGCCGACGACTTCGCCTGGGCAGACATCGAGCGAGACCCCCCGAACCACCGTACGGTCTCCGTAGCGCTTGTGCAGTTCCCGGGCTTCCAAGCGGTCGCGTTTATCCATCGTGGTCACGGTCGAACCTCCACCTTGGCGACACCATCCACCTTCCCCCGCCAGCGGGCGTGGAAATTCTTCAGATCCAGATCCAGGACATCGCCCCGCCCTTCTCCCATGGAACCCTGCAGGGCCACCGATCCACGGGCGCTGATGGAACGCACGACTCCCCCAACGAGTTCCACCACAAGGCGATCCGTCCGCAACCGCCAGTCAGGCCCCTGGCATTCCACGCGCCCTGTGAGCTGGATTTGATTCGTGCTGCCTTCGCCGCGGTCCGCGCGCACCGTGAGATCGCCTTCGGCCATGGCCAGTGCGCCGGCAAGACCTTCTGGAAACTGGAGCTTGTCCTGGAGCCGGATGATGCAGGTTCCAGAGAGGCGCTGGCGGACGCCGTTCCAGGTCGCGGGATGCCCCTGAAGGGTCCAGGTCTTGTTTTCCCAGAGCAGACGATCACCCCGGAGGGTTCCGCCCGCGGCCGTGAGCGTGGCCCGGATCGGGCCATCGAAGGTCCATCGGGTCGGATTGCCTGTGCCTTGGCCGGCTGAAAACGTGCCCAGCTCGCCTCGCCCCAGGGTCGGCGCGTGAATGCGCCATGTGCGCTGGGCGCGATGCACGTCGATGCGAGGGCTGCTGAGGGATCGGCTGCCCCAGGACAACACGGCGTAGCCTTCTGCGCAGGCTTCTCCGGGCGGGAGATCCGCGGGCAGGTCCGGTCCCGGTTGCTCGCGAATCAGCACACGAGGCGCCTGAAGGCGCAGACGTTCTCCGTCCAGGGGCTGGCCCCAGCGCACATTGCCCTCAAGCCGCAGGCCCGCAGGTGTCCAGCGCACGCCGTCCGCCTGGAGATCATCGCTGCCGCCGGGCACCGCCCGTTCCGCCTTGAAATGCTTGAAATCAACCCTTTCAAGCCCCTGCCCTTCCACGGGCCTGGGCGCTTCTCCCGCTTCGGCCTGGCCACGCCAGCCATCGTTTCTGGCGAAGCGGATGGGAGGGAGCCAGCGCACGTTCGTGGCATCCATCTCGCCAGCCTTGGCCTGGAATCGCCCACCCTCAAGAAGCGCGTCAATCCCCTCCAGGCGGCCCTGCTGAAAACCAAGGGTGACCTGCATGCGATCAGCCTGGAGAGAGCGCAGGACGCCGGGCGCTCCGGCGGTCCAGTGAACCGGTCCTTGTTCCACGACGAAGGTGCCGTTCAAGTCGCGCCGCCAGCCGGGCGGCAGCAACCAGT
>Ga0116170_10004511_pt1 | contig 12701 bp, 6 predicted proteins | sample AD_JPNHW1_MetaG_FD_89797 | JGI IMG/M metagenome (GOLD analysis project Ga0116170, IMG submission 89797) | Active sludge microbial communities of municipal wastewater-treating anaerobic digesters from Japan - AD_JPNHW1_MetaG | ecosystem: Engineered > Bioreactor > Anaerobic > Digestate | place... | reverse complement strand
TGATCCTGACTGATTTTGAGGCGGACGGACTTACCTTACCGTCTAAAGAGTATCAAAAACCCCTGAGCCGAATTTATGGAAAGGGTTTATGTGTTTCCGTGGTTGCGATGAAGGGTGCGTATTCCGGCATTCTGTACAATTACCTCAACGATGGTGATAACTATGCTTATGGAACGACGAATAATAGTACAAAACAGATGATTGAGAAGAACAAATATCAGTATCGCGCGCGCTCGTTCTACGCAGTCATCGTTGGAACCGGCAGGCAATGTGCCGAATTGTCCGCTCAAATGATTACCGCTTACAACAACTTTTGCACCCGCAGGATTGTCGCTACGTTCGCTCATCTGACCCATGCGGATATGCGCGTGGAGGACTTTGTAGCCAGTGAAACAGCCAACTACCGGCTAAACGAGCAGTACGCCCGGTGAAATCCGTGGATGGGAAAGAGGCGTCTGTGGTGTCTGCCTCAGGAATGACCCGGATTGTAGAAGCAACGCCGACACCGGCCGTGGACGGCGCGGCGGTCTCTGATACCAGCACGACGAGTAATGGGATTCCGCAATATCTCATCCGGAAGAAGAGCGACCTGCAAACCGCGACGCTGACACTGCGCGTTTCGCCCCCCTCCGAGTCCTACGCGGATACGTATGCCAGCGATTCGTTTGCGGTAGAACCAATCGGGCTTTCCGTAATCAAACAGAATCACGTGGAAGCCGTAAACGCGTCCGGGGTTACGCCCGCGGCCACTGTTTACGATCGGCCCGGTATCCTGCTTGCGAGGGGCGGCCGGTATGTGGAGCTGACGGAAAACGAGATTCAACCTGCTGAAGCCGGGTACGGCTGGTTTACCTGCCCGGAGGTTAAGGGAGATGCGAACGGCGTCACCCTGACGCTGAAGGTGAACGCAGCGGAGGCGGCGGCTGGTTTGTACCGGGTGAAACTGCCTGTGTACTGCCTGCATGACACCCGTGTGAAGGGGCAGGGCGACGAATCTTGGATAGACGATTGGACGGTGAAACAGAGCAACTTAAGCGGCAACGGGAAGGTTCAAAACACGGCGGCGAAGACGGCGAACCTGCAGCAGCAGCTGGAACAGTTTCGTATACAGAACGTAAAACAGAGTGGCCAAAAGCCTGTACAGATTGCCGAACTGACCGTCTGCATCGAAATACAGTAAAGGGGCGGATGAACTATGTGGAAACGCTTTTCGGGCTGGCTGGTGCGCTACTCCCCTTCGATCATACTGATCCTTGAAATGGCGCTTCTGTACTAGGCGGCGCTGGCCCTGCTGTTTCAGGCGGTATGGCCGAATGTATATTCAAATGCCGAACCGGTGCAGTCGGTGCTTACAGCTGCCGCGGATCGTATGGCCGAGCGTGCGGCGTTCCGCACAAATCTCCAAAATGCGTTGATATGGATGGGTGTCGCCGCGCTGATCCTTTATGTGATTTATTCTGCAAACGGGATGCTGCATATGTCCCATGACGCGCATGTGAGATTCAGCAAGCGTTTCCGCGGCGCGACCCACAGCTGCTACTTTGTGCTGATGGTTAATGTGTGCGCCGATTACTTCGTACTGCCGTGGGCGAATCAGGGCTGGATATGGCTGCGAAGCGGCCTGACGGTATTGGGTATTCTGCTTTATCTCGGCTTTTTAATCGGGATGGGAGCCGGTTACCTTAAAAACCAGTCCACGGAGAAGTATAGAAGCGCTTATCTGCCCGCGGTCAGTCTGCTGTTCCCGGTCGTCTTTGCTACCCTGATGAAGACTTTCGATGGGATCGGTATGGCGCTGCGCGATATCTGGCAGTATATTTTTCTGCACCGGACGATTCCGCAGATCAGCCTTCCCAACACGTATTATGTGCTTTCGCAGCCAGTGGATTATCTGCTGCCACTTACGCTGTTGTTTTTATGGCTGCTTTTGTATCTTGCGATGAAATTCGCCTCTCCGTTGGCGGCGAACACATCGGAGGGCGGCCGTATATACTCCGCGGTAAAGCTGTAATTCCACAAAACGGGGGGGATAAGCCATGGATGATTTATTTCTGGTCTGTCTGGGCGGCAGCGGGAGCAAAATACTGGAGGCGGTCGCCCATATGGCCGCGCTGAACCTGTGGGAGGAAGCGACGCTTCACCTGCTGATAGTGGACGTGGACGGCGGAAACGGCAACATGCAGCGGGCCGTGAGAACCGTGGAATATTATGAAAAAGTGCGGAAAATGGAGGTGGATTGCGGGCAAACCTGCAAGCTCTTCCGTTCGGAGATGAAACTGCATACATGGACGCCGACGCCCCCGGATATTAATCTGTCCATGATGGAGAAGAACGTCACAGATGAAAGCAGCCTGCTGGGACGTTTTCTGTTCACCGAAGACGAACGCGTGATGGGGACTGAAAACGGGTTTAAGGGGCACCCGAACATCGGGGTGCTGTTTATGCAAAGCATTATCTCGAACCGCAACGAGCAGACAAAGGATGGGCTGGAGGATTTTATTGCGGAGGCGCTCCACATTCAGCCGGATCGTATTCTGTTGGCCGGTTCCTGTTACGGGGGCACCGGCGCGTCGTGTATCCCGATTCTCGGGCGTTACCTGCGCTCGCGCCTTGGGGATAAGATAGCCATGGGGCTTCTGGTGATGCTGCCCAGTTTTTCGCTGATCAAGGATTCGGAACTGGCGATTGACCCGGACAGCCGGGAGTTTCCCGACCGCGTAAAAACGGTGCTGAGCACGTATATCTCCGAAGACATTCTGGAGTATCGTCCGCAGGCGACCCGGGGAACGGATACCCTGCCGATGTACGAGAAAATCTACCTGCTGGGCTCGCCGGAACCAATCCCTTTTCCGCAATACGCTGCCGGGCACAGCCTGCAACAGAACCCCGCCACATTCTTTGACTGGTTTGCCTGTATGGCGATACGGGATTATCAGATGAGCGGGACGCCCAAAGAATGTAACGTTTATACGGCCTGGATGTCGCAAGGACCATGGAACTGGAACCGCTTTGATCCGAAATTGTGCCGGCAGCTGGAGATGAAGGCCAACAAACTGATGATCGCCGCGGGACTGTACCTGTCCGAAATCCATGGTCCCATGGGCAGCCGATTGAATGCGCCCAACCGAAAACATCCTAATTGGCTGTCCCTCTATTTCCAGAATGTGCCGGTCACCGATCAGCAACTCCTCTCCACCCAAATGAGCAACTTTGCCGAATATGTGGCGATGGTGGTGTTGTGGTTCTACCAGATTGTGATGTACCTGCCGGGCAGGTTGTTTCCGGACATGACGAATGAGCGATTCGATTGCGGCCTCAGCCCGGAACAGATGGAGAAAAAGGTTGAGAAGCTGCAACTGTCGCTGACCGGGGAAGAACAGAAGAGCCTGTTCATGCTGTACTATCAGCAGTTCTTTAACCCGGTGGCTCTTTTACATATGGAGAAGCTTCGGCAGCGCTTCTGGCCGGATGGGAATACCCGGGATGGAAAAACGGAGGATGAGCATGAAAACGTGATTCGTGCTTTTCAGCAGATCGTGCGGGACGGCTGGGGCGCGGATGAAGAAAAAACACTTGGGGTGCTGTTGTGTTGCATCACCCGCAACCGTTATTACCCCAACGCGACGGCTGACCAGCTGATGGGCCGGATTTACGAGAATCGGGTTTATACCGGAAACTCGGACGATGCGGTGCCTGCATTGCTGCGCAGAATGTTTGCGATGATCGACAGTATGGCAAGGGGATGAGCGATATGGAAAAAACCAGAAAGACCCGCGGCAAAACGGAGAACCCAGCCCTGGTAGCCCTGCTTTCCAACATCAATGAAAAAGATGGGCTGGGCTTAAATTCCCGCAACCCCGGAGGCTTCAGCGCTGTAGACCGTAACGCAAAGGATGAAGCGCTGTCGGATATAGAGTTTGTGGTAAGCACGATGGTGGGCAAAGCCAGCGAACGGAACAGCATCCCGGACGTACGGGCGCAGAGCCTCTGTTTCCGCTTTATGCTGCGCAACTGCAACGGTGGAAACCCCGCAATCGAAGACGCACGAAACCAATGGCGCGGCGCGCTGTGGGCGTATATCCTGTGCCCGCTGATGATGTTCCCCTTTCCCGACTTGCACTGGAAGAAGGTAAGCGGGCGGGAAATCGAAGAGGAACATAACGCGCTGGGCAAAGCGTTGTTGGAATGTCTTCCCTCCCCCAATACGGCGGAATGGAGATTTTTAACGGTCTTGCAGGATCGGGTGGAAATCCCCCTGCTGGACTTTTCCGCGGATCAGCTCACAATTCCCTCCACTTCGCTGGATGAAGCGAGAATACTGCAAACGGTTTTCCCCTGGGTGGAGGACGGCAAACATTTTTCCGATCCGCTGAAGATGATGAGCCCGGAAGCGCTGGCGTATGCGGATCAATGGCTGGAAAACAGACTGGCTGCCGGTGCGGGTATGGCGCAGCAGGCGACGCAGCAGTATCGGGGCAGGGTGCAGGTGCGGATGGGCGAGCTGGACGGAGCCCTTGCTTTTGAGGATGTATGGGAGACTGTGCTTCAGGCGTTATTACTGCGCGATCTGGTAGAAACAGAAGTGTCTGTGTTCAGCCTGACCAGAAAACTGAAGGGTAAGGCGTTGGAAACCATGAACCGGGACGCGCCCGCGGACAGCGCGCCGATGCGCACATGGGATGCGATCACCGACAAATTCGCTTACGGTATTATGCTGGGCGGGAAATTCGTCGGTTTTCTGGACCGGGAAAGCCTCCTCTGGATGCCCACACCCGGCTACCTGAAACAGACGGACACGTTCCGCAACGTAAGGGCAATTCTGGATAAAGAACTGGACGATGAAAAAATTCGCGCCGTTTGCCGGAGCCGGATGCAACGTCTGCTAATGAACTTTAACAACCTGCCGGATTTACGGCAGAATGCCCTGCTTGCCTCATGCGGGGCTTGCGATCCGTTGAAGACATACGCGTTTTTTCCTGATGTAAAAAGGATGGAACATAACGACGTTGCGCTGCTGGAACCCAGGTTTGATGCGATGAGTCGTCTTTGTGGACACAACAGCTCTGACCGTGATATATTCTCGCAGATGATTTGCCTTTACACTAACGGGAGTGAGCAGGTTTATGGAAATGAGCGCTTTAACCGTTGGGCTGTTGTACATGGCGACCGGGGGGACGCCCCGGGAGGTGAGCAGAATGCGGTGGAGCGCGCTCTGCTGCCGCTTTCGGCCTGCGGTGCAACCATTGTGCGAAACGGAGACGCGCTGAACTATATAACGACGCTGGAGATTACCCGTACCGCCCAGCCGCGGGAAGTGCGCGTAACCCTGCGGGTGATTCAGGGTATCGTGGTTTATGAGTGGAGCAATCTTTACGAGGGGAAGAGCATCCGTATTTGCGACGCCACGGAGATGCCGGCGGTCTGTACCTGGCCAAACAGTGCTGTGCAGCCGGGGCAACCGCCCTGGAAAACATATTATACCTATGTGAACTTCCCGGAGGCGAAGCAACCCAACCGCGATACCGCAACGGTGTACGACGCGGGCGGGCAGCAGATCAGCCGGAGGGGCGCGCCGCTGATTTCCCTGCGCAATGGCGAGGTAATCTTTACCTGGCAGACCCACGCGAGCGCCAGACTGCCCTCGTTTTGCACGGTTGATGAAAACGGCGTGTGTATCGGATGCGTGCTGTTTGGCGAGCCGGCGAGCTTTCCCACCTATGCCCATACGGCGATCCTTGCGATCGACTTTGGTACCACATCCACCACAGGCGCGGTCATGTTGGACGCGGAGAATCCCAAAAGCATCACGGTTCCCAAATTCCAGAACAGCGTGCTGAAATGGGAACTGAACGCCAATCGTGGGGTGAACTGGAGCATTGATCAATTTATCGCAAACCTGTTTAACTGTATCGCCCGTACGGGTGGAGGGGACGCGTTCTTTACATCGCTGGCGCGGTTTATGCCTGCCAATGTTTCCGATGATCAGGAGGACGAGGCTGCTCCGCCCAGAACACGCAGAAGAGAACTGTTTACGGACGGGCATATCTTCTATTACGGCAACAGTGTCCACGATGCGAATCGTATGGGCAATCAGCGTTATCTGGGCCTGAAACTGAAGGACATCAGCCAGGCCGATTCGGTGGCGGGCAGCAATATTGAAATGTTTCTGCAACAGGTGCTGGAAATGTATCTGCTCTTCTGCCGCCTGAACGGGTCGCGGGTTACGCAGGTACGCTTCGCCTACCCGCTCGCGTTTGACCAGCAGAAACGGCAGGCGTTCCAGAACTGCGTAAGCGAGCTGGTGAAGAATACCGCCCAGAAAGCCGGCATGGAGAACTGCACAGCGAGCTTTACCAGCGAGTCACAGGCGGTCAGCGCTTATTTCTGCCATATTCTGAATGTGAAAGCGGCGGACCTGCAGCAGGGGATTATCACGCTGGACATCGGCGGCGGCACGGCGGATTACTCCTATTGTCGCTCAATCGCGGATCAGGCGACCCTGTGCGACTGCTATTCCAGCCTGTTTGGCGGGCACGAGCTGGTAGGGCGTTATCCCTATACCTGCAAGCCGGCGAATGATACCGATAAGGAAAAGAAAAAGCTGAGATGGTACATCGAAGGGCTGCAGGATGTGGCGGCGCACTGCTCGCAGGAGAAACGCGCGGAAGTGGAAGCGTTTCAAAAAACGCTGGATTCCCTGACCGATAACCGCGAGGACAGCTTCATCTTTGCCATTGAGCGGTTTATCAGCCTGCAACCGGAGGAATACGCGGCTGCGCTGAGAACGCAGGAGTTTGCCGACCATTACGTGCTGTTGCTGTTTGAACTTACGCTGTTGTTATGGTTTGGCTACCAGCTTGGAACGCGCACGTGGAAACGGACTGTGAACCGGGAAGTGCGGATTTATCTGGCGGGTAACGGCGCGAACCTGTATGATCTGATTCGCCAGGAGGATAAGAAACGAATTATCGAGGTAGCGGCGGGAGATGGAGACCCGACGCTGGATATCCTGCCGAACCTGCAATTGAAACGCGAGGTGGCGGAAGGGCTGCTGAGGAGCGAAGAACAAACCGCGTCCTGCATCAGCCGCGGTGAGGAGGATCAAAAGCAGTCCCCGGAAGACCTGTGGAATGAATTCCTGGTGGTGATTGAACGTTTTATTATCTCGTACCGGGATCAGAAAACGCTGACAACGGCTTATCTGACGCAACTGATGAGCCCTGATGAAATTGAGGATACCCATCGGCAGTTTCTCCGCAAGAATGCCTCGCTCACGGACCTTTGCGCTTACCTGCCTGAATTCTGCCGGATTGTGATTGCCGGGATGAACCGGATCAACTCGACACAGGCAGAAGGGGGTGCCACAACTTGACGGAATCCGCAGGCGGCTTGCCGCCGGAAAGAAACCGGGAAAACGATCTGGCGGACAGCGTAAAGCACCTCGACACGCAGTTGACGCAGCTATTGACCCGTACCAACGAGCTGCTGAGCGAGCTGGTTGCCGCGTTGCGTACGGATGCAGCTTTCCGCCGGGCCAGCGCTCCTGTTTCGGCCGGGAACACGGGCGGCACATCCATACCCGACAGCAGCGAGTGGGGCGCAAACTGGGCCAAACTGGTCAGCCGCGCTTTTGAGGCGGAGGATGTGAACGCCATCCAGCGCGCCCTTTTAGTGGATTTGGATCAGCGGGGGCAAAAACTGGTCCGGCTTGATTTTGACGACGCGGGGGAATATCAGCAGGACCGCAGTTACGCACGGTTTTCGGAAAATCAGATGGGGTGTCTTTTTATCGTAGGCATCCCCGACGTGCCGGAACGTTATCTGGCGCTGCCCTATCCGGTCAGCGCGACATGGTTTCTCCAAAGCGGGGGAACCATCTACGCGCTGTATGCCCTCCGCGGTGCGGAAGGCAGCACGGCCCCGCGCCTGACGCTGCAAAAGCCCGCCATCCTGTGCCGTACGGACGAGATTAACGCCCGGGGCAACCCGATCTACAAACCGGTGGAAAAGGGCGAGGCGATTGCGCGATAAACCCGCTGACACTGTGAGCATGACGGCGCGGGACCCAGTCCTGACCGGCCTGACCCGGAACGCAGGATAAAGCAGACGGAAAAATCGGTAAAACCCCTTGAACCAACGCTTTTCGGCTTGACGGTTACGGCCTGCTTTGGTATACTATCCCTTGCCCTTCGCGTGCGTGGAGCGGTATCGAAGTGGTCATAACGGCCCTGACTCGAAATCAGGTGACGGGCAACCGTCCGTGGGTTCGAATCCCACCCGCTCCGCCATAAAGAAAGCCCTGTAATCTTTGGATTACAGGGCTTTTCGTATGCCTGAAAACGGAGGCGCTTGCTACAACGCTGATCACAACCAGCAGAGACAAGCCTGTTTCACCGTGCAGGAGATTGCGCCGGCTCCGCCTCCGTAGCTCCGCCGGTGTCGTTCTTCAAAATATCCAGCAGGGTTTCGACGGTGCCGATGTTATAGTTGGCATAGGCATAGAGGATTTTGCTTCTCCGGTTGACAGCCATGGAGAATGGCAGCCGGGAATCGCCCACGCGCAGGGTCTGCCGCATTTGCATCAGCACGTCGGTATTCCGCAGGATGGCGACACTTGCATTAGCGCCAAGCAGTTGCAGCGGGCGGGCGATCGCGGGGTGCGTCGTATCCGCCTGATTCCGGACAAGGTAGAGTATGTGGCGTTTTTCCCGTATGATCCGGCTGCAAAGCTGCGCCGATTCCAGCAGCAGATGCTCCGTCGGCTCCTGACCGGGGACCACGACCGACAGAATTCCGCCGTTAACAAACAACTGGGACAGGTTGACCGACTCTCCCGGGAGACTTTCAATGTTCATCACGGGGAGGGCATAGTGATGCAGCTTCCCATCCATTCGGTTCACGGGCAGGCTCATGGTCAAAGTCTTGTGCTCGCCGTGCTTCAGTTGAAAGTATTCCGCGCTTGCCAGAATGGAACCGTCAATCTGCCGGATGCCGGTGAGAAGGCGGTAGTTACCGTCGCAAAGCGCAATCTCCTTTTCGCCGTCAATGGCCTCCTGCGGGAGCGACAGGGTCTTATACGCGCCTTGTTCCAGCTTGCCCAACGTGAAGTGTATCCGTTGGATCATGGAGGCGGAGGTCTGCTTTTGAAGCGTCAGGTCGGCTTTGGGATTTTCCTGTGAGAAAAGCGGCACATAGCTCATTCCCGAATACTGCTCCGGTTCCTGTGAAACGGGAGACAGCCTTACGGCAAACCCGCAGGCGCGGCAGATGTTCACAGCCAGTATCGTTCCGGTGCGCCGGTCCGTGCTCCCCGCCAACAGCGCCGCATATGAATCGGCGGGCAACACGGCCTGCTGAGGGGTCATTCCGTTATCAGTTATATTTTGCGAAACCCACGCAAATACATCGGCAGCGCCGTTAAAAGTGATTTGTCTGGCGGTAAAATACGCCCTGATCGCACGGCGAACCGGATACAAATGCTCGTATTCCACACGCGGACAGAGTACGGAAGCAACAAACACATCCTCCGGATATCGGTCACGAAATGGCTGGGCTGCTTCCATCGCGTCGTTAAGCACCTCGGCGGTACTATCCGCAAGGTCCTTCTCCGCGAGCGAGTGCAGCAGCGCGCGCTTTTCCGCCATACTTCCAGAGCCGTTGGCTAAGAAATCCGCGATCACAGGAGCGTTCCCTTTGGCCTTTTCCAGCAAATCATCTTCCGCCGCGAAGGTCGCGATGCAGGCCGTCCGTTTTTTCACACACTGCGCAAGCCTTTGCTCGTATTCGGCGGATTCTTTGGAGTGGTTAAAGCGGGTTTCCGCCGGCGCGAACAACTCCAGAGCGTCGGTGCTGTGGCGGATGTCTTTGCTTGTTGAAAAATCAATGTCAAGGGAAGTCGTTTCCCGCGTGTCGATGACTGCGGTAACAAAGCGATCCTCATATGATATTTGCAGGTGCAGGCCGCCAAGCCCAACCGTGACGCCGATGCAGCCGTCGCAATCGGTGCTTAACGTGGAGATGGGCACAAGCTCGCCTTCGTTGAACAGCTCCAACGCTACGCGCGCGCCAGCCAGCGGCGTTCCGGCGCTGTGAACCCGTATCCGTATCGACGCGCATTCCGCATAGGCTTTCGTGCGGTTGAGAAGGCAGCGGTGGTGATCCTCCGAAAGCATTTCTTCACCGGCAGGGCATACGCCGTAAGCGACCGTATGGATAATCATGGCGCGCGACGCGGCGGATGTAAACCAGCCGCTGTCCAGCTCGGTTTCCGGCTCGCACGCGCCCATATAGTGCCACGCGCCGTCCACATAGGCTTCCACCCAGGCGTGGTTATCGTCGCAATGGGCCCAACGGGGAACATAAATCTGCCTCGCGGGGATGCCAACAGCGCGCAGAGCGCAAACCAGCAGGGTGGATTCCTCACCGCAGCGACCGCAGGCCCGTTTGATCACCGTTTTCGCGCTGGCTGTTCTGTTGTCTGTTGTGCAGTACGTCGCTTTTTCAAAACACCAGAAGTTGACTTCCAGCGCGGCCTGCCGCATGTTCATATCCCGTATGCGGGGGAACAGCTCCCGATAAATTTCTTCGCGATGAATTTCCAGATGTTCGTTGTTCACGCGGGGAAATAATACGTAAGCAAGAAAGAGATCTTCCGGCAAATTTCTGCACCATTCCACATCGTTTCGCAGCATCACTGCATGGGCGGCGAACGAATCAATCACATCGTCCGTAATGCTGATCTGATCCGATGCGGGTAAAGCCCGTTGGATAAATTCTCTTGCCTGGCTGATCTTCATTGTCACACTTCCACTCTGTTTTGTTAAATGCCTCAGGAAAACGCTGAACCTAAGTAGTTGTTAATCGGGGGAATCAGCGCTTGCCTGAATCATTTTTTATATTGATGGACACGACGTTGCGGGCGCATCGCTGCCGGTATCCTGGCAGAAAGCCGCCGCTTCAACGGCTGTAAACTCGCCGAAGCGGCGGCTTTCCCGTTACAGGGTGCGAAGACTATTTAAACTGCGCGTTGTACTCGTTCTGATAGATTTCCGTAAGGCGGCTTAAGCCTTTGCTGTTCAGGTCCTGCAGCCAGGAGTCAAACTCGGTGTCGACATCCTTGGAGCCGGTGAAGAAACCCAGCATGCCTTCTTTAATGGCGGTAGACAGGTCTGCCATCAGCACGGAAAGCTCGGCGTTCTCATCTTCCGTAAACTTAATGGTGGGGAGCGCTTTGGTGTCGTCCGCATAGGGTTTGTAATCCTTGGTTACCTGATACAGCAGGGTTTCCAGGCCGGCGGCGCTGTAAAGGTCCACATTGGGATCGGAAGGCTCGCCGAGGCGGAACTTGGAATCGCGCCTGGAAGTGGTCATCTGCAAAACACAGTCGTTCTGGGGTTCGGTTTCCTGCCACGGTTTCAGCAGTTTGTAGAGGGCGGGTTCGCCGTTAATACCCACAGCGTCGGCATCCGCATCGGTCCAGGCGTTGTTGTATACGCCGTAGTAACCGCGCATGCTGGCGGCATAGGAGTACAGCATATCGCCGATCTTAAATGCGGCTTCGGGGTTCTTGCAATCGGCGGAGATGGTAAACATGTTGCCGGAAACGGAGTCATACGGGAAGGAAATGATCCCCTGATACCCTTCCGGACCCGTTACGGGCATCACGGCGCGATACTGCTTGTATACGTCGCCGCCCAGGTCGGCAAACAGGATGTAACCGCCGTTGGCAGAGCCCAAACGGCCGGATTCGGCCAGCTGGGTAAGCCCGGCCAGGTCCTGTGTGAAGGAGCCTTCGTAGATCAGGCCCTCTTTGATCATCTTGGCCACATAGGCAACGCCCTTTTTAAACTCGGGATCCGCAAACGGAGTGGTTACGGTATCGCCGTTCATATACAGGCCGAAAGCTTCGTAGGTCGAGGTGTCGTTCTTATCAAGGTCCAGGTTATAGTAGGTGAAAGCGTTCATGATGAAACGCTCGGGGTTGGTGTACCAGCCATCGAAATAGTCGCCCGCCAGCGGGATTTCATCACTCGGGTCGCCGTTTCCGTTCGCATCCTGATCGCGGAAGGCTACCAGTACATTGTACAGCTCATCCAGCGTGGTGGGTTGTTTGAGGCCCAGGTTGTCCAGCCAGGTCTGGTTCATCCAGAACTTGGTGGGTACGGTGGCGTGATAGCACTCGTTCACGACGGGGAGCGAATAGATTTTCCCGTCCAATTGGGTAATTGCGTTTTCGGAACCCGGATACTCCTCGAAGATTTGTTTGGTGAACGTGCCGTACTGATTAATCAGGTCGTTCAGCGGCAGGAACATCTGCTCGTCAACGCCATAGCGGCTGATCATCTGGTTGGTCATGCCGACGGAGAGGAATACGTCCGGGTAATCGCCGGAAGCCAGAAGAAGGCCCAGTTTTTCCGCGCGGCCATCGTAAGGAATAAGCTCAAAGGAAAGATCGACGTTGGTCACGTCTTCAATCCACTTGACATACTCATTGGTTTCCCAGTCGATAATCGCGGGTACGCTGGTGACGGCAAAACGAAGTTTAATGTCGCCAAAGTTGTCGCACAGTTTGTAGCTGGAAAGATCCTCGTCGTGTTTCCATTGCGGTTCCCAGGCAGATGCGCTGCTGACGCAGCCCATGGCCAGAGCGATGGTCAGAACCATTGCAACCAGAGTCCTCATCATCTTTTTGCCCATTTTTT